>ENA-USUG01004688-USUG01004688.1-human-gut-metagenome-genome-assembly--contig:-NODE-4688-length-16592-cov-16.070118_pt1 | contig 16592 bp, 10 predicted proteins | sample MGYA00250059_ERZ773394 | MGnify/ENA primary metagenome ERZ773394 (study PRJEB29103, sample SAMN06111957) | human gut metagenome | biome: human gut; feature: ankylosing spondylitis patient; material... | reverse complement strand
GCTGTATTTCACGGCATTATCCAAAATATTTTGAAGGGCTCCGAGTAGGTAGAAATGTGACGCATAAATGGTTTCGGATTCAACGAGATAGCGCAAGTTTAGCTGGATGTTTTTTTGTCCGTGGTTGGCGAGGTGTTGCTTCTCGAATAACGAGAGGATCTCGTTTTTCAAGTTAAATTCGTCCCGGTTGATGTTCAGGTGGGCCAATCCGCTTAACGTTTTAAGTAATTGCTGGGAACTGGTTTTCAGTTGGCTGGCTTCTTCTTGTATGAGCCGGATTTTCATTCGTCCTTTTTCGTCATCCTCGGCGATGGATTTCTTTTCAATAAGTTCAGTCAAGGTTATGATGCTTGCGAGGGGTGTTTTCCAATCATGCACGACTTGTTTGATCATTTCTTCCTGGAGGCGGGATAGATGTTGTTGTGCGTGGGACAGGTATAGTAAGCCCAGAATGAGCAGTAGGGTTAGCGCAACTATGGTGAGAAGGTCCTGCCACGATCTCTCTAAAAAGAAGGAGATCGGAAAATTGTAATAAATGGCCAAGGATTCGCGGGAAGAATTATTTATCGGGTAAATTTTTCCCCGTGTTATGTCGGATGTGCGTGTTTGGTTGCCCCGGAACTTGGCAATCGTTTGACGTGTGCTGTCTAACTGTGCGATGGCGAAATGGACGGCATTGGGAGTTTGGACACGTAACGCACTGTCCAGTGTCGATAAAAGATGGGTTTGTTTTTGGACAGAATCTGTTTGCAGGAGTTCCATGTACGGGGGAATAACGGATTCTATTATAGAATCCATGTGTATTTGCCAACGTGTTTTGACGGTTTCGTATAATTTAATTCCGGAGAATAATTGGTTGATCCACAATAAAATGAATATCGTGAACGTGATGTAGCCTATTATTCTTAAATCGTGTTTCATTCACTTTCCTTTTGCCTTTCCAGCATGCACGTTTGTTGAATGGTTGCTGTCATGTGGACGAGACGAAATTACGTATTTAGAATTGATTTAACAAGGAGTTGTATCCGAGCGATATGCAAGATGTGAAATTTTACAATAGTTTTACAATAATTCGGGGAGGTTTTCTAGAATGGAGTTCGTTATGTTTGTAATGGTAAAATAAATCATGAATCAACTAATACTTAAATCGTATGATAACTTTAGAGAATATTAATAAAACGTTTTACACGAGCGAGGTGGAGACACGGGCATTGGAAGATATTAACCTGACGGTGGAGAAAGGTGAGTTTGTGGCTATCATGGGACCTTCGGGGTGTGGAAAGAGTACGATGTTGAATATTATGGGGTTGTTGGATAAGCCGACGAGTGGTTGGGTGATTATTGATGATGTCCGGGCGGATTCTTTGTACGATAGGGATATGGCGAGGATTCGTAACCAGAAGCTGGGGTTTATTTTCCAAAGTTTTCATTTGATTCCGTCGTTGAACGTGTTGGATAACGTGTTGCTGCCGATGTTGTATCGCCGGGGAAGTTCTGCATCGGCCAATAGGAAAAGGGCGCTGGAGTTAATTGAAAAGGTGGGGCTGACACATCGGTTGAAACATTTCCCCTCGCAGTTGTCCGGGGGACAGTGCCAGCGGGTGGCGATAGCGAGAGCGTTGATCGGGCAGCCAAAAGTGATTCTGGCGGACGAGCCGACGGGAAATTTGGATAGTAAGATGGGAGCGGAGATCATGGATTTGCTCGTGCAACTGAACCGAGAGGGAACGACGATCGTGATGGTGACGCATGATGAGAGATTGGCAGAGGAAACCGGGCGGATTATTCGTTTGTTTGACGGGAAATTAGTGTTATGAATCGGTGGAAAAATTATATTATCCCGGCGTTCTACCATATCCGACACAACTTATCGTTCGCGATTTTTTACGTGTTGGGTACGGCGTTGGCGTTCGTGTTTATTGCGATCGTGCTGCAACTCGTTTATTCTGTTGTTGGTAATGAGCCGCCGATGGTTAATGCGGACCGGATTGTTTGTGTTGATGAATTTCGGGATGGACAAGGGTGTCTATTAGATAAGATTCCCGCAGAGGAAACGGCTAGTTTTATGGAAAGTATACGGGGATGTGAGTTGTGTGCCGTTAGTCACACAGAGGTTACGGATGTCTTTGGTGAGTACACGTTTGTGACCAATTCAGTAGATTACGTGAATGCAGATTATTGGCATGTTTTCCGATTTGAATTCGTGGAGGGACGTGCGTTCTTGCGAGAGGAATTTGAGAACAAGCAGCCTGTTGCCGTAATAAGTGAAAGTATGGCGGATATGTTGTTCAAAGGGGAGAGTCCTGTGGGTAAGAATATCGAGTGCCAGAAGGTTGTTTACACGATTACAGGAGTGGTGAAAGATGTTTCTGTTTTTACAACAGGAATATCCGGAAAGGTCTGGTTGTCGGATAAGTATAATACTTTTGCTCCTAGCGGGAGTCGTTATCATGAGATTTATGTTTTGTTTCCGGATGGGGTTTCGGTTAGCACGGCAAAACAGGAGATCGTGCGGGTGGTAAAGGAATATTATGCCCGTCGGGGAGAAATAGCCATCATTTCGGCAGAGACATTATACACGATGAAAGAAAGTCAGGTTCACCAGATAGGAGTTCAGTTGTTGTTGTATGGGGTACCTGTTGCACTTTTGATTTTATTGTTTGTCCCGTCGATTAATATCATGACGTTAAGCGTGGCAAATTCAGATAAACAATCCGAGGAGATTGCGATAAGAAGAGCGATTGGAGCCTCTCGTCGAGCCCTTTTTTTTCAAATTATGATAGAGAATCTGATGCTTGTGGTGATAGGGGTGTTTTTGGGGTTATTGTTATTGTTTCCGGTGGTTCACGTAATTGAAGAGGTGTGTATCAAGGAAGTAATTGGAGGTATGGAATTTTTAGTTACACGCATTAATTTCGGGGTGATTCTAGGATGTATTTTGCCATTGATGCTCGTGTTTACTTTACTGACAGGAGGTTTTTCGGCTTATGTGGCCGTAAAGAAAAATTTGGCGGAGGTACTGAAAGGAGGTATCAAATGATAGGACATGTATTTAAAATTGTTCGAAATTCATGGAAATCGTTTTGTGGGATTTTTATAGAGCAAATGGTGGTTTGTGTTGTATTGATGCTGGTGGTAGTTTCCGTTTTTGTAACTTTGAGTAAGATGTATTCACCGGGATTGCTAGATACAGATAATACTGTTTGTTTCGGTTTCGTGCTTGGGGATGAAGTCTGTAATAAAGAAAAGGTCGGTAAACAGATTGACGTTGTAGCGGATAATTTGAAAAAGTTGGACTATGTGGTTGAGATTACACGGAGTATGGCGATGACTCCTTATGTGGGAAATTATGCTAGGTATGGCGATAGTGTTCGTATTGAGGGAAAGATGTATAGAGTGAATTACAAGGGTGCTGACGAGGAGGCCTATAAGGTTTTTCGTCCGGAAATGGTAGAGGGGGAATGGCTTTCGGATAATAAGTTGGAGGATGGTTCGTTTACTTGTGTCGTTACACGACAATTTGTTGATGAATTGAAATGGACGCAGCCTCTTGGTCGTAAACTTTTCGTGAGAGGAAATGATTTTACGGTGGTGGGAGTAGTATCTGGAATAAAACATAAGGTACTTTTGTTTGCCGAACCGGCAGTTATTGTACCATGCCGTGCGATAAAGTATGATGATACATTCCGGGAACTTTGTGCCCGTGTAGAGCCGGGGCGGGAGAAAGAGTTTATTATGGCTTATTATAAGGAGTTTCAACGATTGATTCCTAATAAAGAGGCCCAGCCGTTTGCGATAAATATGGAGTTAGCGAAAAGAGGTACATGTAACATCACTTTCGTGAGTATTATGTTACAGTCCGTTCCCACGATATTCCTGTTCGTTTTTGCGTTTATCGGTACGTTTGGCTTGTTTATGCAGAATTCGGAAAGGCGGGCACGTGAGTATGCTTTGAGGTTGGCCGTGGGAGCGACTCCCCGCAGGTTACTCGTGTTCGTGATGCTGGAGAGTGTTGTCGTTACTTTACTGGCTTGTTTGCCCGGGGGGCTTTTGTCCGTGTTTATTTATGATTATACTTTACCGGAATGGATAGGAGTGTGCGTAACGATACTTGTTATGGTTGTGTTTTCGATGTTGAGTACTTGGTATCCGGCTTACCGGGTGACGAAGGTAAACCCGGCGGTGACTTTGAAGTAAAAGGAGAAGTGTATGGAAAGGATAAGGATATATTTCAAGCCAATCTGGTATAATATAGTACGTCATAAGGCGTATGCCGGGTTTTGCGTGTTCGGGACGATGCTGACATTCGTGTTTATCACGATATTGTTGCAAGTGGCGTACGTTATATTGTGTGATACGGCTCCGGCTATTGCGGCGGATCGAATTGTAAGTGTTCCTTTCGTGTTGAGAGATAACAAGGGAGAGGCCGTGAAAGGTCTGAACAGGTCGGATATTCGAACGTTGATGAATAATGTGAGAGAGGATGTCCGTTACACGTCTTATCATTATGAAGCGGTAGATATTATGGTGAATGGACGATATGAGGAGTATGGTATTTATTTTGTCGATCGCGATTATTGGAACGTGTTCCAGTTTGAGTTTGTGCAAGGCCATTTTTTCACGGAAGGCGAGATGCAGATGCCTTGTGTGATCGTGAATGAGAATTTCGTGAGAAGTTTTTTCCCGGATAAATCGGTTATCAACAAGGAAATTCAGATTGAAGGTAACACGTATAGGATTACCGGTGTGGTGGCAGATGTTTCCTATTTTGCTCCACAGGGAAAGGCTTCTTTATGGGTCCCTGAGAAGTTTAGTAAAAATGAATCAAATGATTGGGTGGAAACTTATATTCTTTATCCGGAAAATATGGAGGCGGAAACAATGGTTCGAAGTGTAACTAATGCCTATCAATTTTTTGTTAAGACATATTATAATATAGATAAGAGTGTCTCCGTGAAGCAGATTAGCACGGAGAAACAGTTTATTCGGAAAATGTACGGAGGTGATTTATTTCTCTCCGGGGTGGGGGTGATGATTTTTATACTTTTGGTCGTACCCGTTTTGAATATTGTTTTGTTGAGTATGGCCAATACAAATGTACAAACAAGAGAAATAGGGCTTAAACGTGCGTTAGGCGCCAGTAAAAGAACGTCTTTTTTATTTATTCTGGTAGAAAATCTTTTACTGGTTATTACGGGTACTGTTTTGGGTATTCTGTTGACGGTTCCCGTGTGTCGCGGAATTGACTGGATCGTGTTCTCGAATAGTATCGAGGGGCAGATGATGTTATTACCGAGATTGAATTGGACCATTATTTTCATCAGCGTATTGCCTTTGGCTTTGTTGTTTTCTTTCCTGTCAGGGGGAATTCCCGCATATTTGACAGTGAAACGTCCTATTATAGATATGTTGAAAGGAGGTATGAAATGATGAAACATATTTTCACGTTGTTTTTAAATCAAAAAAGGAGATATGGGGGAATGCTTGCGGAGCAGATGCTTGTGTTTTTTGTATTATTATTTTGTTTTGTTGTTGTTGGAGAGAAGATTGCTCAATATTTTTCACCGGGGGTATTGAATACGAAGAATACGTTTAACTGTATGCTACTTCCCGTTTCACCCTCGGAATATCTTTCGCCTTCGGAAGTGCAGCAAAAAATGGATCGTGTTGTTGAAAAGGTTCGAAAATCTCCTACTGTGATTGCTTTTGGAAAAAGTAAATGGTTGGTTCCTTATACTCGTCCTGAAGAGATGTACTTGAGTGATTCTATCCAAATAGGAACGAGAAAAATGCATGTTTTTTTGAAATTTGCGGATAAATATATGAATCAAGTTTTTCAATTACAAATGGAAGAGGGGGAGTGGTTGACGGATGAACTGTTGGAAGATGGAACCTGCCCGGCTGTGATAACCAGTCAGTTGATGCAGGAACTTGGTTGGTCACGAGGGATCGGTAAGAGGATACATTATAAAGGAACAGTGTTTACGGTTGTAGGCATAGTGACGGGAATTAAGCAGGAACCATTAAAGGCTTCTCGGCCTACGATGATCGTACCCAATCGTGTACAGCCGGATCAGTGGTTTGAATATATGGTTCGTGTAAAAGAGGGTGAGACGGATATTTTTCGGAATTTGATGAGCAAAGAATTTAATCTGATGATGGGAAAGGAGCATGTAAGATTGTCTTTTGGAAATATCGAAAAGTGGAAATTGAATGATATGCGAGATGTTTTTATTACCTTACTTGGTATTGGGATTCCGACGATTTTTCTTTTTTTATTCGCATTCATCGGGACTTTTGGATTGTTCTGGCTTTATTCTTCCAAGCGGCGGAAAGAGTTTGCCTTGCGAATTGTGGTAGGTTCCACGCCCCGAGGGTTATATTGTTTTGTGGTAAGCGAGAGCCTGTTGCTTTCGGTGTTAGCGTTGCTGCCGGGATTGGTTTTATTTTGTTTTGTTTATCCGTTCGACCTGGTTCATTTGTCTGCGTTAGGGTGTGCTTGCTTGGTGATGATTTTGTTCTCGGTGTTTAGTGCTTGGTGGCCGGCTTATAAAGTGGCACGGGTGAATCCCGTGGAAGCGATGCGGGAGGAATAATAAATAAAAAGATTATGGATAAATGGAAGAATTATTTAAGATTAGCGTTGTGTAGTATCAGGCATAATAGGGTGTACGCTTTGTTTTGCGTGGTCGGTACGTTTGGCTTGTTTATGCAGAATTCGGAAAGCATATGGAAAGGATAAGAATATATTTCAAGCCAATCTGGTATAATATCGTACGTCATAAGGCGTATGCTGGGTTTTGCGTGTTCGGGACGATGCTGACGTTTGTATTTATCACGATATTATTGCAAATTGTTCATGTCGTACGTGGGAATATGCCCCCGGCTTTTCATGCCGAGAGAATCATAGAGGTTCCAACTTATATATTAGATGAAAGGGGGAATAATTTTACGAACCGATGGAACCGAAAAGATGTACAATTATTAATGGGACAATTGAAGGGATACGAGAATTATACTTGTTATCATGATGAAGCGGGCAATATTCGTACTAACGGTCAGTTTGGCATGAGCATGGCTGTCTATACGGATTACAATTATTGGAACGTGTTTCAGTTTGATTTCGTGCAAGGGCGTCCTTTTACAGAGCAGGAGGCACGTGATCGGTGGGTAGTTGTGAATGAAGGGATTGCAAAAACGTACTTTACGAAAGAGAGCGTGATTGGAGAAAAGTTATATTTTCAAGGAAACGAGTATCAGATTATCGGGGTGGTTGCTAATGTTTCATTATTTGCACAGGATGGTAATCTTTCCTTGTGGCTTCCCGAACATTTTGACCGGGGGGTATCGGGTAATGATTGGGTGAATACTTTTATTTTGTTCCCGGAAGAGGCAGATATGGAAAACGCTAAAAAGATGGTGACTCATGCCGTAAATCGTGTTGCAGAGATGAAACATGTGAATGTTAATAACTTGGCTGAGCCTATACGTACGGTACAGGAAGTTCGATCCGAGTTTTTGGGAGGTGATTTTTGGGTGATAGGCGTGTTGGGGGTGATCTTGTTGTTGCTGGCAATTCCAATATTGAATATTATTCTTTTAAGTTTGGCAAATACAAATATACAGGTTGTTGAAATTGGTATAAAACGGGCGTTAGGGGCACAACAGAATTTAGTTTTCTTTGAAATATTAGTGGAGAATGTCATATTGGTAATTGGGGGAACATTGTTGGGTATTATTTTGTTTGTTCCCTTGTGTCAATTTTTCGATAAATTACTTTTTGAAAACATGATTCTTGGGGCTCAGACTATTTTGGCGGATATGAATCTCGGTGTGATCTTTGGAGAGGTTCTGCCTTTATCTCTGTTATTTTCTATTATTTCCGGTGGCCTACCGGCCTATTGGGTTGTGAAATACCCGATAACGGATATGTTGAAAGGAGGCGTGAAATGATGGTTCATATTTTTACTTTATTTTGGAATCAAAAAAGGAAATACGGAGGGATGTTTGTGGAGCAAGTTGTGGTTTTTATCGTTTTGTTGTTTTGTTTCGTGAATTCGGGTAAAACTTTATCTCGATATTATACCCCTGGAATGCTGGATACGGAAAATGTATTATGCTTTGGAACGGAGAGTAAATTGGATGGGGATTCACTTACACCGGAAGAAACGGAAAAGATGATGAGAGGTTTGTGTGAGAGGTTGAGAAAACATTCTGTTGTGGAGGCGGTTAGTGAATGTGCATTTTTTGTTCCCTATGTTCGTCCGGAAGGAATGAACCCGAAAGATTCTTTGGGATACGGGGAAAAGAGAATACAAATTTACGTGAAGGGTGCAGATGAGTATACGGCGGAATTGTTTAAAATCGAAATGGAGGAAGGAGAATGGTTGTCAAACGGGATGTTAGAAAATGGGACATATTCGGCTGTTATTACCCGGCAGTTGTCAGAGCAGTTTGGTTGGCATGAAATACTTGGAAGGTGTATTTCTCTTAACGGGAGAGTGTATACGATAGTAGGGGTGATTGCCGGATTGAAGCAGGAGGCTCGAGAAGAGTCTCATCCGGTACTGATTTTACCTTATGAGGAGTGTGGGTATGCGGGGTGGCCGGAATTTGTGGTTCGGGTACAGGAAGGTAAAGAGAAAACTTTCAGTAAATTGTTGGATAGAGAGTTTGCTCGTTTATTTATGGGCTCAAATCAAGAGATTAGTTTGTTTTCTTTGAAAAGTTTGAAAGTTACCACGATGTTGAGTGATATTGTAAATATGGGAGCAATGATTATTCCCGTGTTGTTTCTACTAGTATTTACGTTTATCGGGACTTTGGGATTATTTTGGCTTTATTCTTCCAAGCGGCGGAAAGAGTTTGCCTTACGAATTGTGGTAGGTTCCACGCCCCGAGGGTTATATTGTTTTGTGGTAAGCGAGAGCCTGTTGCTTTCAGTGTTGGCATTGCTGCCGGGGATGGTTTTATTTTGTTTTGTTTATCCGTTCGACCCGGTTCATTTGTCAGCGTTAGGGTGTGCTTGCTTGGTGATGATTTTGTTCTCGGTGTTTAGTGCTTGGTGGCCGGCTTATAAAGTGGCACGGGTGAATCCCGTGGAGGCGATGCGAGAAGTGTAAACAGTAAAAATGGAAGTGTTATGAAAGGATTGTTCGTGTGGTGGTGTTTACTGATTGTTTTACCTGTTGCGGCTCAACAGGAGCAAAAGGTTGTTTCTTTGGGGGAAGCGATTCGTCTGGCACGGGAGCAGTCGCTGGATGCGATGGTGGCAAAGAGTCAGTTACGGTCGGCATATTGGCAATATCGAAATTACAGGGCAGATTTGTTACCCAACGTGACGTTGACGGGAACATTACCGAGTTTTAACAGGACGTTATCGAGTTATTTGAAAGAGGATGGGACGTATAAGTATATTTCCAGTAATTCGATTTCGGAGCAGTTGGCGTTGTCGGTGACACAGAATATCCCGTTGACGGGAGGAGCGTTGTCCTTACAGTCACAGGTGGAGCGGGTGGATCAGTTGGATGGAGACAAGACGACGGAGTATATGAGCGTGCCGTTTAACGTGATTTTTTCGCAACCGTTGATCACGGCAAATCCCTTGAAGTGGAGTATGAAGATCGAGCCGGAGAAGTACAAGCAAGCTCAGCAACAGTTTGCCGTGAACATGGAAAACGTGGCGATACAAGCTATATCGTATTATTTCGATTTGTTGCTGGCAATGATTAACGTGGATATTGATCGGCAGAATTTGAAAAATTCGGAAAAACTGATGCAGATAGCACGGGGAAAACGGGAAAGGGGATTGATTTCCGATAATGATTTGTTGCAGTTGAAGTTGAATTACTTGAATGCCTCGTCTTCACTGATTCAGACGGAACAGGCTTACGAGCAAAAGATGTTTGCTTTGCGTAATTATCTGGGGTATAACGAACGGGTGGTGATTATTCCCGATATGCCGGAAGAGTGTCCGGAAGTCGAGGTGACGTTTAAGCAGGTCATGGAGCTGGCGAACAGGAATAATCCTTTCCGTTATGACGTGGTTTGCCGGATGCTGCAAGCACGTCAGCAGGTGGCACAGGCGAAAGCGGGGAGAGGGTTCAAGGCGGACGTTTACGCTTCTATCGGGTTCACGGGAAGTGACAAGTCCTTCAAGGAAACCTACCGGAATTTGCGTAACCGGGAGGCGGTCAGTTTGGGAATAAGTATTCCGATATTGAACTGGGGAAAAGGACGAGGACAGGTGGAGTTGGCTTGTTCGCAAGCCGAGATTACACGGGTGCAGGTGGAGAAGGAAACATTGAATTTCGAACAAAATGTGATGACAGCGGTCAAACAATACCAGGAACAGAATCGGTTGAACGAGATCGTGCGTTTGGCGGATACTGTCGCCCGGAAACGTTACAAGACGGCATACGAGACTTTCGTGTTGGGGCAGATCAGCGTATTGGATTTGAATGCCGCACAGACGGAACAGGATAATGCCCGGCGTACTTATGTGAGTCAGCTGTATTCGTCATGGGTGTATTTTTATACTTTACGCGGGTTGACTTTGTATGATTTCGAGAAGAGAGAAGATATAATTTATCAACAAGAAAAATATTAGATTATGGATCAGGCAATATCTCCGGAGATAAAAAGACAACGTAAGCGGAAGATGATCGTGAAAGTTTCTATGATCGTGGTCATAGGCGTGGGGGTGTTTTCTTTTTTGGTGAATATGTTTCAACCCAAGATCCGGGGGGCAGAGGTGAATTTCGGTGTGGTGGACGAGGGGGCCGTGGAGGTATCCGTGTATGCCACGGGGAAGGTGGTTCCTTTTGCGGAAGAGGTTATCACTTCTCCGGTGTCTTCGAAGGTGTTGGAAGTGTACAAGAAGTCAGGTGACCGGGTTCGGAAGGATGAACCGTTGTTGCAGTTGGATTTGGAAACGATACGGACAGAGTATGAGACAAAGAAGGAGTCGTTGGAGATGCAATTGAATAAATTGGATTTGCAGCGTAAAACGATAGCGAGTGATTTGGCGGAAATGAAGATGCAGGTGGACATTGACGAGATGATGTTGAAACGAACTTTGGTGTCGTTGAATAACGAGCGCTATTTGGATAGTATCGGGGCCAGTACGAGGGAAAAGGTGCGGGAGGCAGAATTGAATTACACGGTGAAGCAGATGCAACTGGAGCAATTGAAACGTAAATACGAGAATAAAAAGAGCACTTCACAGTCGGAGATTCGTTCGCTGGAGTTGGATTACAAGATTGCCAAGAGAAACATGGATTTGTTGTTCAAGACGCTCGGGGAGGCACAGGTGATGGCTCCTCGTTCCGCCACGTTGACCTGGATTAACGATCAGGTCGGGGCTTCCATTTCGCAGGGAAGTAATTTGGCTATATTGTCTGATTTGTCGAGTTTTAAGGTGGAGGGAGAGATTGCAGACAGTTACGCGGATAAGATTACCGCGGGGAACCGGGTGAACGTGGTGATCGGTGGCGAGAAGCTTTCGGGTACCGTGGGGAATGTCACTCCTTCGGTGAATAACGGGGTTATCAAGTTTGTCGTGTTCTTGGATGATCAGAGTAATACTCGATTGCGTTCAGGGCTGAAAGTGGATATACACGTCACTCATGCCATGAAGGATGAGACGTTGCGTTTGCCAACAGGAGCTTATTATATGGGGCGGGGAGATTATGACCTGTGGGTTGTGAACGGGGAGCGGGTGGAAAAGAGAAAGGTCATGCTAGGCGAGAGTGGTTTCGAATACGTGGAGGTGTTGCAGGGGTTGACGGTCGGGGAGAAGGTGATTATCTCGGATATGGGAAGATACAGGGATAAGGAGGTGCTGTATGTGAGGTGAGTTGCCAAGGGAAGCTTGTAAATTTATGATTTTTGATTGACGATTTATGATTGAAAGATATTAATCCGTGTAGTTGGAATCTGAAATCGTAATTCATAAATCGTAAATAATTTAATCTAGGTGTTTTTGTCGAAAATATTTGTGTATGAACGAATTTTAACTTACCTTGGCTGTTGTGTTTAAAAATGCGTTTATGAAAAAAATCAGTTTCGTTTCAATCGTAGTATTGTGTATTATGTTGCTTGGCGGATGTGCCAGCGAACCGAATCAAGAGGTGAATATTATACCTCAACCTAAAAGTATTACCGTGACGGATGGCGGTTTTTATTTATCCCCGAAAACAGTGATTAACGTGGTGAAGGGGGCGGATGATTTGCAACCGGCTTGTACTTTTATGAGCACATTGGTTGAGAAATCTTTCGGGAAGACTTTGACCGTGGAGAACGGGGAGGCTAGGAAAAATGCGATTAATATTGTTGTCGATCCATCTATGGAAACGGATGTTTATGATTTAACGGTGGAGAAGAATGCCGTTCATATAAAAGGCGGAAGTTCGAAAGCTGTTTTCTATGCCATGCAGAGTTTACGGCAGATGATGCCCGTGGGCGTGGAGAAAGGGGAGAAGATGGATCGGATTCGGATTCAAAATGTACAGATTCAAGATGAACCTCGGTTAGGGTACCGGGGAACAATGTTGGACGTGTGTCGTCATTTTTTCACGGTGGATGAGGTGAAGACTTTTATCGATATGTTGGCTTTGCATAAGTTGAGCGTGTTCCACTGGCATTTGACGGATGACCAGGGGTGGCGTATCGAGATAAAGAAATACCCGGAACTCACGAAGATTGGAAGTCAACGGAAACAGACCGTGATTGGTAAAAATACCGGAAAATATGACGGTACTCCATACGGACCGTACTTTTTCACACAGGAAGAGATTAAAGAGGTTATTCAGTATGCTGCCGATCGGTATATCACGATTATTCCGGAAATAGAGCTTCCCGGGCATGCGCTTGCCGCTTTGGCTACTTATCCGGAATTGGGATGTACGGGTGGACCTTACGAGGTGTGTCAGATGTGGGGCGTGTTTCCGGAAGTATTTTGCCCCGGTAACGAGAAAACGTTTGAGTTTTGGGAAGGCGTGTTGGATGAGGTTGCGGAATTGTTTCCCGGAGAGATCATCCATATCGGGGGTGACGAGTGTCCGAGGGATGCTTGGAAAAAGTGTAAGAAGTGTCAGGCCCGGATGAAACAGGAGAAAATGAAGGAAGAAGGGGAACTGCAAAATTATACCGTTCACCGGATCGAGGCGTATTTGAAGGAGAAGGGCAAGAGAATTATCGGTTGGGATGAAATATTGGAGGGGGATGTTTCTAAGACAGCGATCGTTATGTCGTGGAGAGGAAAAACGGGTGGTATTAAAGGAGCAAAGAGAGGAAACGAGGTGGTGATGGTGCCGAATGATTACGCTTATTTTGATTATTATCAATCTCAAGATATTGATAACGAACCTTTTGGTATCGGTGGTTTTGTGGATGTAGCGAAAGTGTACAGTTTGGACCCGACAGAGGGTTTGACTGCCGAGGAAGGAGAGAAGATCATCGGGGTGCAGGCTAATTTGTGGGCGGAGTATATTACTACTTTTAGTCATGCTCAATATATGTTATTGCCGCGTATGGCTGCTTTGGCAGAGGTGGCATGGACCCCGCAGGCTGATAGGGAGTATTCCAATTTCTTGAATCGGGCGAAGTTGTTGACTCAACGTTACGAGGCTTTAGGTTATAATTTCGCGAAACATATTTTACAAGAACCAAAATCTGATGAATAAAATAGTTTGGGTGCTGTTTTTTGGGTGTATCACCTGGGGAATAATCGGGTGTTCAACCGAAAAAGAGATTCGTACGGAACTGAATTCCGGTTGGCAATTCCGGCAAAGGGATTCGGGGACGTGGTTACCCGCGACGGTACCCGGTACGGTACACACGGATTTGTTGGCCAACGGGAAGATTGAAGATCCTTTTTACCGGATGAATGAGTTGCAGTTGCAATGGATTGACAAGAAGGATTGGGAGTACCGGACGGAGTTCACAGTTTTGGAGGAAATAGGGGAAAAGGTCAATCAACGGATCACGTTCACGGGGTTGGATACTTACGCCGATGTATATTTGAACGGGGAGAAATTAGGAAGTACGGACAATATGTTCCGGACGTGGAGGTTTGATGTTGCGGGTAAACTGAAGGTCGGACGTAACGAGTTGCACGTCGTGTTTGCTTCCCCGACTCTTAAGGGACGGGAGGAAATGGAACGTTACGGGTTGAGGTTACCCGCGGATAATGATCAGAGTGTACGGGGAGAGATGGGAGATGACCGGGTTAGCGTGTACACTCGTAAAGCTCCTTACCATTATGGTTGGGATTGGGGACCTCGTTTGGTGACTTCCGGTATCTGGCGTCCGGTGGTATTGGAGGCTTGGAATGACGTGAAGGTGGAGGATGTGTTTGTTCACCAGCCTTCCGTGACAAAGGAAGAGGCTCAACTGATCGCGGAGGTTTGTGTGAATTCGGATAAGCAACAGAATGTCACGATGGCGATTGTGAGCGCGGGGAAAGTGTTGCTGCAGGAGCAAAAGGAATTGAAAAAGGGTGAGAATAAGATATCTATACCTTATGTGATCCGGAATCCCCGCTTGTGGTGGAGTAACGGGTTGGGGAAACAGAATCTGTACGATTTCACGATTCAGGTGACCAGCGAGGAAGGTGTCTTGGCGGAAAAGAAGGTGACTACGGGTTTACGGTCGTTGAAATTAGTTCGACAAAAGGATCAATGGGGGGAATCTTTCGGTTTCGAGTTGAATGGTATACCCGTGTTTGCCAAGGGGGCTAACGCTATACCGAATGACGTGTTTCTACCTCGTGTGACCCGAGATTTGTACGAGAAAGTGGTGTCGGATGCGGCGAATGCCAACATGAATATGATCAGGGTATGGGGTGGTGGAACATACGAGGATGATGCCTTTTATGAATTCTGTGATAAGTACGGGATCATGGTGTGGCAGGATTTCATGTTTGCCTGTGCGATGTATCCCGGAAATCAAGCGTTTTTGGATAACGTGCGTCAGGAGGCTATTGACAATGTTACACGAATACGGAATCATCCTTGTATTGCTTTGTGGTGTGGGAATAATGAAAACGCTTTGGCTTGGCGACACGGTGCGCCGGGGGGATGGGGGTGGAAGAATGCTTTCACGAAGGAGGAACAGGATACAGTTTTCAAGGCCTACTATACCGTTTTTCACGAGATTCTGCCCGATGTGGTGAAGGATTACACGGATGGGGATGATTACTGGCCTTCCTCGCCGATGGCGGGATCGGAACCGGATCAGCATGGATTGGACGGAACGACTTCGGGCGATCAGCATTACTGGGGGGTATGGCATGGTTTTCGACCATTGGAGAGTTTTGACGAGGCGACTACCCGTTTTTGCAGTGAATACGGTTTTCAGTCCTTCCCGGCGATGAGTACAATAGAAAAGTATGCCCTGCCGGAGGATTACGATATAGAATCGGAGGTGATGAAATCACACCAGAGGAGTTATATCGGTAACGGGCGTATTCTGGATTATATGAAAATGTATTACCGGGTTCCGGAGAATTTTGAACAGTTTATTTACATGACCCACGTGTTACAAGGGTTGTCTACGAAAATGGCTATCGAGGCACATCGTCGGAATATGCCATATTGCATGGGTTCCCTGATTTGGCAGATCAATGATTGTTGGCCTGTTGCCAGTTGGTCGACGACGGATTATTACCATGAATGGAAAGCGGCACATTACGTGATGCGGGATTGCTTTAAGGAGGTGATCGTAGCTCCGAAATGGGAGGGGGATTCGTTAGCTGTTTATGCCGTGAGTGATAGGTTGGAGGATACTCGTGGGATGTTGAGTATTAAGGTTCTTGATTTTTATGGTAATCTCATTTTTTTGACTCAAAGAGGAGCAAATATACCGGCGAACACTTCGACTGTTTTGTGGAAATTGAACCGGGATTCGTTGCTTGTGGGAAGTTCGGAGAAAGAGGTGGTACTTGTGGTACGTTTACAAGGTGGTCAGGTCTTGGATGAAAAGAATGTTTATTGCGTGTATCATAAGGATTTAGATTTACCGGTACCTCATTTCTCTATACAGGCCATGGAGGAGAATGGTGAGAAGTTTATTCAGGTTTCTTCAAATAAATTGGCTTGTAATGTCATGTTCTATATTCCGGGAGTATCGACTTTCTTTTCGGATAATTATATAGATATAATTCCGGGAAGGAGCTATAAAATAAAGGTTGAGACGGATTTATCCCCAGCTCAGATACGGGAACGGATAAGGCTGCGTTGTATGTATTGAGTATTAAATTTTTAAAAGAATCCGGGAGGCGGTGTTTCTTCCGGACCTCTTCTTTCTTTCTTTTTACCAATGGAGTTAAAGCGGTAGGAAACGGTTAACATGTAGTAATTCCGCTCATTCGTGCTGTAGCTGGTTTGTGTGTACAGGTCTTGAATGCTGTAATTCAGTAGGTTTCTTTGACGTAAGATGTCCATTGCTTTGAATCTGACTTGAAGTTGTTTTCTTTTCAAGAATTTTTTCCCGATCTCCATGTTTAGAAGACTGTTGGATTGGTTCACGTTTCCGCCTTTTTTACTTAGCGTGTAGCTATATGAATAATCTCCGGCAAGGATGAATTCTTT
>ENA-USUG01004683-USUG01004683.1-human-gut-metagenome-genome-assembly--contig:-NODE-4683-length-16604-cov-4.833001_pt1 | contig 16604 bp, 15 predicted proteins | sample MGYA00250059_ERZ773394 | MGnify/ENA primary metagenome ERZ773394 (study PRJEB29103, sample SAMN06111957) | human gut metagenome | biome: human gut; feature: ankylosing spondylitis patient; material... | reverse complement strand
GATACTTTTTCTTATATATCTTACAAATCTCCGCTAAAGTTTCAACAGCAGCAAACTCACCACAGCTGGACAAGCTTTCCGGCGGCCCCATACTGGCTGAAACGATTATGGCCACGGAAACCTTGCCGCCAGCCAACCGCTCGGGAATGGATGGCTATGCCGTGCAAGCTTCCGATCTCTTCGGGGCTTCGGAGGCTAATCCTGTGTGGCTTGACTGCGTCGGGGAAATTGCCATCGACCGGCCGCCCAACTTCACGCTCCAATCCGGACAGTGTGCTGCTATCGTGACGGGTGGCTACCTTCCCGAAGGAGCGGATGCCGTCATTATGGTCGAGCATACCAAGCCGTTCGGCGCTGGCGTCATTGAAATGCGCCGTTCCGTCGCCCCAGGCGAATATGTCATGCAAAAAGGGGATGATGCTCAAGAAGGTACCCCCCTCCTTGAGCGGGGAACAAAACTCCGCGCACAAGAAATCGGGCTCTTAGCGGCTCTTGGCATCACCGAGGTTCCCGTTATCAGGCGTCCGAGGGTTTCCATCCTTTCCACGGGCGACGAACTTGTATCCCCTGAGCAAACCCCACGTCCCGGCCAGATCCGCGACGTCAACACACTCGCCCTTTCAGCCATGCTCCGTCCGGTTGCCGATGTCTCCACATTCGGCATCGCGCCGGATCGGCTCGGACCGCTGACGGCTTCCCTCAAAGCGGCCCTGGCAGGAGAAAACGGCCTTCCGGCGGATGTCGTCTTCCTGTCCGGAGGAAGCTCCATAGGCGTCCGGGATCTGACCCTGGAAGCCCTGCAATCCTTGGGCGACACGGAAATCCTTTGCCACGGCGTTGCGCTCAGGCCGGGCGAGCCGTTGATGTTGGCCCGCTGCGGCCAGACACTCGTCTGGGGGCTTCCAGGACAGGTAGCCTCCGCGCAGGTCGTCATGCACGTTCTGGGGGTTCCCTTTCTCCGCCACCTTGCCGGGCATTCCCTCATGGCCCAGTTTTTTGGGCAGGGGAATTTCCGATACGGACACGCTTTCGATCAGACATTCTGGCCTTCGCGCCAGGCCATACTGTCGCGCAACATCGCTTCCCGACAAGGACGCGAAGACTATATCCGCGTGAGGTTGGAACATCAGGCGAACGGCCTTCCGCGCGCCGTCCCGGTCCCCGGCCTGTCGGGGCTCCTTCGGACGTTGCTGGATTCGGAAGGGCTGGTGCGCATTTCCGCACGGATAGAAGGCCTTGAGGCAGGAACGCCTGTTGATGTCTTACTTTTTGAAAGCTGAATTTCTTGAAAAGTTCACGTAGCCTTGCAGGTTTTCCCATCGCAGTAAAAAAGCCCTCCTAGGAGGGCTTTTTTACTGTTCAATGACACATTACCATTGGAATCGGTTACCCATGATTCCGGCACGGCGGTATTTGACGTAGGCATCCCGTGCCGCAATATAAGGTTCCACAGCACTCTTTTTCAGCGATTCGTATGTGCTGATTACCGTCCCCATATCGTTGAAGCGGAGGCCAAGGCTTGCCGCCAGCGCGGGTTCAAACTCAAGGGGACCGATGGGTTCCGAAATCCAGAAGAATGCGGACGTCGTCCAGTCTCCGGCAAGGCCTACCGTGTCACGTACCGTACTCGGCCCGACGACAGGCCATACAAGATAAATCCCCTCGCCAAATCCCCATACGCCGAGCGTCTGGCCAAAATCAGCATCTCGATTATCCACGGGGATGAGCGGCTTACTCTGCTTGGCGACATCGAAAACACCGCCAAAACCGGCAGTCGTGTTCACAACGAAACGCCCGACTTCAATCCAGGCTTCCCCGAAACGTCCCTGCAACACGCAGTTCAGAAAACGGATAGGCATCTGGATATTGTGAAAAGCATTGCTGAGCCCGGTCCGCACAGGCGACGGGGTAATATAGGTATACCCCGTGTAGACGGGCTTAACGACCTTCAACAGGAGGACGTCATTGAAGCCGAACCAGAACCGGTTCCACCCTTCCAAGGGGTCGGCAATGGCCTCAGATTCTTCATCGTCGTAATCCTCGAAGGCAGAATCGGAATCCGCCACGCTAGCCGCTCCAACCGACGACGTCGTTTCAACCGCCTGCACATCAGGAGAGTTGACGGCCTTATCGCCATGCTTTGCCGCGCATCCCATCAGGGACAACACAACGGCGGCACACAGACACATCTTCCAGATTGGGAAAAAACGTTGCTCAGCAGTCATGAAATAGTCCGTTAATTGACGGTGGATTGGGCCTGAAGCTCTCTGGCGCGGGCTTCAACCCTTTCGATCAGCTGTTCAGGAGTCCCTCGCGTCAAGACATCCTGGAACTGCGAACGGTAGTTCTTGATCAGGCTGACATTCTCGATCAGCACGTCATACACGACCCACTTTCCGTTCTTCAACATCATCCGGTACGCCACCGGAACGGGCTTGCCGTCGGACAGGGTGACGATGGTCTGGATCTCGGCGCGATCACCCTTTGTCGAGAGGACTTCACCGGAATATTCGATCTTTTCCCCGTTGTATCCCTGAATTTTGTCAAGGTAGGTTATGAGCAGGAGATTCGCAAAGGCCTTGTCGAACCGTTCTTTCTGGGCATCGGAAAAACTCGGCCAATTTCTGCCCACCGTGCGCGCGGAGAATTCACTGAAATCAAAAATTTCATGAACATATTTCTCGATTTGAGCACGGAGAGGAACCCGCTTAATCGGATCTTTATAATTGGGTTCCTTCAGCACATTCAAAATCTGATCGATCTGCGTCTGCAAAACCGCGAGCGGAGATTCCGCGGCATGGACGGTACCGCAAAGGATAAACACACTGCACAACGCCAAAACCATATGTCTGATTGTACGCATCATAATCACACCTTCCCAAACACATACTTGCTGATGAGGCTTTCAATATCCACCGCCGATTCGGTGTCCGTAATTTCGTCGCCGTTCTTCAACGGTTTCCCAGAACCGCCGGGCTCCAGGCTGATGTACTTATCGCCAATAAGCCCGCTGGTTTTGACCGAGGCGATCACGTCATCCGTAAGATGCACATTATCCCCTAGCTGCAATTCTACAACAGCACGGGGCTGTTTGTCATCCAGCCGGATGGACTTGACCCGCCCGACGCGGACGCCGGCGATCTCGACCTCCGCACCGGGGCGCAGGCCGGACACGGAATTGAACGAGGCCGTCAAAACGTATCCCTCGGAATGAAAAACTTCCATGCGCCCAAGCTTTACCGTCAGGTAAGCGACACAGACCAGTCCGAGCATGACAAAAAAACCAACAGCGGCTTCTTTGGAAAACGACATGGGGATTCCTTCCTTGTCCTTGATGAGAACGTTTACCCTTCGAGCCACGCATCCAGCGCGGCCCGAACGTCCGGATCCGTCGCGGTGGTTGCGACACGACTGGCTTTTTCTTCAGCCTTCCTGTCCATGAAGCGCCGAAGATATTCATCCGTAGAAGCCTTCAGCGCCTCATACGAACCCGAAAAAACGACGCGCCCGTCACGCAAGACCAGCACGTGTTCCGCAATGCGGGCCACGCTCGCCAGATCATGGCTGACCACAATCAGGGTCATTTCAGGGTATGCCTTGCGCATATCCAACAGAAGCTGATCCATTTGGGCCGAGTTGATCGGATCGAGCCCGGAGGTCGGCTCGTCGCAAAAAAGCAACGGCGGCTCCGTGACAATGGCGCGGGCCAATCCGCCGCGCTTCTTCATCCCGCCGGACAATTCATTAGGATAATAATCGGCAAACTCGGCAAGCCCTACCAGATCCAGAATACGCAGGACGGTAGAACGGATAGTCGCTTTGGGCAAACGGGTATGCTCATGCAGCGGCAACCCCACATTCTCAGCGAGCGTCAGCGAACCGAGCAGGGCCCCATCCTGAAACAGCACGCCAAAGCGCCGCCGCACCCGCCGGAACTGGCGTTCTGGGAGCGCGAACAGATCTTGCCCCCCATAAAGGATATGCCCCTGCATGGGCCGCGAAAGCCCGATGACGTGCCGCAGCAAGGTCGACTTGCCGCATCCGGACTCGCCCAGGATGACCGTGATCTTGCCTCCGGGCAAAACCGCATTGATATCGTCGAGGACGACGCGGGACCCGTAGCCTACTCGGAGGTGTTCGAGGCGTATATCCCAAGAAGAATGCTGATCCTTCACCTGAACCTCCTAGCGCAGCATGGCCGAAGTGACCACATAGTCGGCCACGAGAACGAACACGCACGAAATCACAACCGCGGAGGTCGTTGCATTGGCGACCGCTTCGGGCCCCATGCCGTCACGCCGCCTGTGCGCATTATATCCTTGATAGCAGCAGATCAACGCTATCAGCAGCGCGAACACAAACGACTTGATAAACCCTTCCGTGACGTCGGGCATCAGGACACTGCTCTCTATGCCGTGGAAATAGGCGCCTTCATTAACGCCCAACAGCAGTACGCCGGTCAGGTAGCCCCCGATGATCCCGACCACATCAAAAATGGCCGTCAAAAGCGGAAAAGCTATCAACGAAGCGACAAAACGGGGCGCGACCAGATATCCCATGCCGGGGATATCCATGACTTCCAGCGCATCGATCTGATCCGTGATGCGCATGACGCCGATTTCAGCGGCCATGGACGAGCCCGCACGCCCCGTGACCATGATGGCCGTCAGGACGGGACCAAGCTCCCGGATGAGCGTCAACGAAACAGCGGCCCCCAAAAACCCCACCGAGCCAAACTTCACCAAGACATAATATCCCTGCAAGCCAAGGACCATTCCCGTAAACAGCGCAATCAGGCAAATGACGAACAACGATTTCGTGCCGATCACATACAACTGCTGAAGGACCTTGATGAACAGCTTAGGAGCTATGAATATCTGCCGCAATCCCTCCAGCAGGAATAAAAACGTATCCCCAAGGGCATCTATCCAACGCAGGAAGAGAGCACCCGGAACAGCAAAAAAACGAGACAAGATATCCATTCGCTCACCGCCCCCGAACAGGCTTTTTCGAAACCTGTGTTGCATCCTTCAATCCCATTTTGACGAGGACCTGCTTGGCGGCCGAGGCATCCGCATCCGTTCCACGGACGAGGACCTGCACGCGGAACCATTTGGGACGTCCCTTGTTGTCCTTCTCAATGGTCATACGAGTGCGCAACCCTTCGCCTTCCATGCGTTCGCGCAGTTTGTCGGCACTGTCTTTGCTCTTGTACGCCACAGCCTGGAAGACGAAGTCGTATTTGGCCTTATCCGCAGAAGCGGCTTCTGGTTTGGGCGTCGCAGCGGCCACGGGCTGAGAGGTTGGGTGCGCCGCCTTCGCTTCGGGCTTGTTGGGAGCCGCATTGGCCGCAGGCTGCGTCTGCTTGAGATCCGTCATGAACGTCAGTTCCTCAGGCTTCAAGATCCCTTTCGCTTCTTTCGGAGCGTCCTGCCCTTCAGGCGGCGGCAACAAGCGCGCCAGCTCGGGCATTTTCTTTTCGGGATTATACCCCCTGCCGACGATGACTCCGAAGGCAAAAATCCACCCGATGGCGATGATCGTAATGATCCCGCTCGTAATGAGGCCGGAAAAACTCAAACTGATCGTGTATTTCCGGTTAGACAACTTTTTTTCGCCACCAGCATCGCCGCCCCCGGATGAGCGCGACGAAGAGCGACTGGAAAATGGCATCAGAGACATGTTCTATCCTGCTGTCTGAATGGCGTCTCAAGTGAGGGAACCGGAAGGCCGGACCCCACGGGACAGGGTCCGGCTGAGAGCGAGGCGATCCCCCTACATGCTTTCAGGAGCACTTACGCCAAGAAGTTCAAGACCATTTTTTACCACCTGCCCCACGGAACGGAGCAACGCGAGACGAGCCAAGGCCAACTCAGGATCGCCAGCCTGAAGGACGGGATGTTTGGCATAGTAGCTGTGCAGCATCCCAGCGAGTTCCATCAAATAATAGCTGATGTGATGCGGCGCCAAGGCTTGTGCGGCGCCCTTGGCCACATCTTCAAACCGATCAAGGAAATGCAGGAGAGCCAGATCTTCCGCCTCGGAAAGGGGAGCCAGCAGCGCCAGATCCGTCTTTTCGGGCAGCGTCAGCCCCGCCTCGGCGGCCTTCCGCAACACGGACCGTACACGGGCATGGGCGTACTGGACATAATAAACCGGGTTGTCCATGGAACGCTGCTTCACCAGGGCGAGGTCGAAATCAAGATGGCTGTCGCTCTTGCGGGACAGGAACATGAATCTCGCGGCGTCCACGCCCACTTCCTTGACCACATCGGCCAAGGTTTCGAACTGCCCGGCGCGCGTGGACATGGCCACCTGCGTGCCGTTCTCCAGCAGGTTCACAAGCTGGATGAGCACGACGTCAAGATCTTCCGCCTTCCGGCCCACGGCCTGAACCGCCGCTTTCATGCGGGGGACATACCCATGATGGTCCGCGCCCCAGACATCGACCACGCGATCAAACCCACGGCGATACTTATCGTCATGATAGGCGATGTCCGAAGCGAAGTAGGTCAGCGAGCCATCGGACTTGCGCAGGACGCGATCCTTGTCGTCACCAAAATCCGTCGTACGGAACCACAGGGCTCCGTCCTTTTCAAAGGAAAGGCCAGCCTTCTTCAAGCGCTCAAAGGTTTCTTCAACAGCTCCGCGCTCCACAAGAGAACGCTCGGAGAACCACACCTGATGCTCAACCCGGAATTCCCGCAAGTCTTCCTTGATGCCGTCGAGGATGGTCTGCATACCGTAGGCAAAACACCTGTCCTGCCCTTCCGCATCGGAAAGGGAGGTCAGCCCTGAATCTTTGTCCATCATCTCGCGCGCAATATCAATGATATAGGACCCTCGATAGTAATCTTCAGGCCATTCCACAGCTATTCCGGCAAGTTCCTTGGCACGCAGCCAAATGGAAAGGCCAAGGAGCCGCATCTGGCGGCCAGCGTCGTTGATATAGTATTCCGTCGTGACGTCATAACCGGCAAAACGGAGGATGCGCGCCAAGGTATCGCCCACCGCCGCGCCCCGGCCATGACCGATATGGAGAGGGCCGGTGGGGTTTGCCGAAACGTACTCCACCTGTACCTTGCAGCCTTTCCCAACAGTGGCCTGCCCAAAGCGATCGGCGGCATCATCAATGCGCCGGATCGTTTCACGCCAGAACTCGGGGCTGAACGTCACGTTCAGAAAGCCGGGGCCAGCCACTTCAACGGAGGCCAAGGAAGTATCCTCATTCCGCAGGGCTTCGGCCATTTTTGCGGCCAGCTCGCGCGGCGGCATCCCTGCGGCCTTGGCGGATACCAACGCCAAGTTGGAAGCCAGATCGCCGTGCTTGGGATCTTTGGAAGGTTCGATGACGGCCTTATCCGGCCAGGGAAGGTTCATATTTTTCAGTACAGCCCTGAAAGAAGCCTCAAGATGCTGTTCGGCGCGCATGTAATACCTCGAAATCGGAACGGTTAATAAAGATAGATGTAAAGCGGTTATTCTACCGCAACACCCGCAAAAGTAAAGTAAGCTGTCTCGGGGACTGCCCGCGGCCTTGCCGGGCACGAAAAAGGAGGGGGCCTTTTCGAAAAGCAGCCCCCTGCGGGACCAGCCGAAAGATTTTCCCTCTACGATCTGTTCTGAAGACGCCGATTCGTCAGCCGTGTGGGGAGGGCCGCAAAAGGATCTTCAGGCCACGGGTGCTTCGGATACCGCCCCCGCATTTCCGCTCTGACGGCTGGATACCCATTCTTCCAAAATCCTTTGAGATCGCGGGTGATCTGCAAGGGCCTTCCCGCAGGGGACAGGAGGTGGACAAGAACCGGAACCTTCCCTTCAGCTATCGCGGGGGATTCCTGCATACCAAACATCTCTTGGAGCTTGACCGCAAGAACCGGCACTATCCCTTCCGCCGAGGCCTCGTAGAGCAGACGGATAAAGGATCCTGAGGGCACTTCCATATGAGTGGGGGCCATCGCATCAAGCTCCCGCTGCTTGCGCCACGGGAGCAACGCATGAAGGGCCGCCGCCAGATCGATTTTCGAGAACTGAGAACGTCGGGATATGCCTTGCAAAAAGGGGGCAAGCCAGTCTTCTAGCCCCGTTAAGAGCACTTCTTCCGAAACGTCGGGCCAGTCTCCGCCTTTATCCACGGCCCGCAGCAGCTCGACGCGAAGCCGCCATTGATACAGCTCTTCCGTCCACGGCAAGCATGACATCCCGAGTTCCCGGATACCCGAAAGCACCGCTTGCGCCATCCGGTCCGCAAGGGACGCGTCACCGTTTCTCAACGGGGTTTCTTCTATAATGAATGCCCCGAAGCTCACGCGCTTCCGCGCCGCTACAGCCTGTTCCCAGCTGTCCCACACGACCTCTTCGTTCTTGGTAAACTGAGTCTGGTACAATGCCGCAACCGTTTCCTGAGAAAGCGGCGCAGCCTGCCAGATGCGCACATTGCCGGAGCCACCGTTGACGGCCCCAACAGCCAGCACGGGCTCGTCGGCCAACGAGTCCGTGTCATCCAGAAAGCCGCCGCGCCCGTTGGCCATACGATAACTGCCCCGGCTCCGTTTCTGGGCGAGGCGATCCGGGTACGCCAAGGCGAGCAAGACACCGGCCTGTTCCTCTTCCGGTATGCTCATGGGGGTCCGGTGCGGCGGTTCTCCCGCCGCATCAACCAACCGCCCTATCTGGCGGGCCGCCTCACGAATGCGGAAAACGGCGGGCGAACCCTGACCGTGTCCGAGCAACGCCAGACGCGGGCGGATATCCACATCGCGCAGGCGCAGCGGATCACGCTCATCAGCCATTGCCGCCAACAGGCAGGCGGCCTTGCCAAGCCCAAACGCTTTGGCTGCAAGAACCATGTGCGCAAGCCTCGGATGCAAGGGAAGACGGGCCATAACCCTTCCCCGTGCGGTCACCCTCCCCGCCGCGTCGACTGCCTCCAGGCTGCGGAGCAAGGGAATGGCCTGATTGACAGCTTCCACCGGGGGCTCGTCCAGCCAGTGCAGGGAAGAAGGGGCGGTGATCCCCCATACGGCAAGCTCAAGGCACAGCGGGGCCATGTCGGCGTCCAATATTTCCGGGCGGATATGGGCCGCCATTCCCGCTTCGTCCCCTTGATGCCACAGCCGGTAACATACGCCCGGCTCCGTCCGCCCTGCCCGGCCCCTACGCTGCTCGGCACTGGCGAGGGATACGCGCTCCGTGACAAGCCGGGACATGCCCGTTCCCGCATCGAAACGCACTGTGCGGGCCAAGCCGGAGTCGATGACTACCCGCACACCTTCGATCGTCAGACTGGTTTCCGCAATGGACGTCGCAAGCACTATCTTCCGTACCGGAGCCCAAACCGGCGCAATGGCGGCATCCTGCTCCGCTGCGGGCAGATCGCCGTACAGCGGACAAAGATGTACGGTATCCGATCGCACGTCTTGAAGTAACGCTTCAACTTTTCGGATTTCGCCCGTTCCCGGCAGGAACACGAGGATACTGCCGTTCTCCTCCCGCAGCGCGCGCCGGACGGCGTCCGCAACCCACCTCTCCATTGAAATGTCTGCCCGGGGCAGCGGAAGATGGTGCGTCTCCACAGGCCACGCGCGCCCCTCGCTCCGCAGCACCGGGACCGCTCCGGAAAAATCCTGTTGCAGCAGCTTGAGGAGCGGCCCGGAATCCAATGTGGCCGACATGATCAGCAACCGCAGATCATCACGCAGGCCCTGCTGGCAATCAAGCGCAAGGGCAAGCCCCAAATCGGCGTTCAGGCTGCGCTCATGAAACTCGTCAAAAATCAGGCAGCCGACGCCCTGAAGCTCGGGATCGTCCTGGAGCATCCGGGTCAAGACGCCTTCGGTCACCACCGTAATCCGGGTGGACGCGCTCACCCGGGAATCCAAGCGCACCCGATACCCCACGGTCTGGCCGACCTTTTCCCCAAGCAGAGAAGCCATGTACCGGGCCGCGTTCCGGGCCGCCATGCGCCGGGGCTCCAGCATCAGGATGCCTTTGCCGTCGAGCCATGCCGCCCGGAGCAATGCCAAGGGAACCCGCGTCGTCTTGCCCGCGCCGGGCGCCGCTTCAAGTATACATCGGGTCCCGCTGCCCAATGTTTCAAGCAGATCCGGGAGCAGGGCCTCAATGGGCAGGACTTCTGTGGTATGATTGAACATGCCCCCCTCTAGCACGAATCCCCCCTCCCGGAAAGCGTGCCTTCCAGCCGTCGGGCGGTGAGCTTTTTCTTGAAGAGCGGCTTCGCCTGATCTATGTTCCCAATACCGCCTGAGCCGCTGGATCGGCGGAGGCCGGGCGTTCATGAACCATTCATATTTTCTGGAGAGCGATATGTCCCTTATGGAAGCGCCGGAGCGCAACCTTGCCTTTGATCTTGTCCGTGTCACCGAAGCCGCCGCTCTGGCATCCGCGCGCTGGCTCGGGCGCGGCGATAAAAACGCCGGAGACGGCGCCGCCGTGGACGCCATGCGCCTGTCCTTCAACTCCCTGCCCATCGCAGGCAAAGTCGTCATTGGGGAAGGGGAAAAGGACGAAGCGCCCATGCTCTACAACGGCGAAATCATCGGCATGGGCAATGGGCCTTCCCTTGACATCGCCGTGGACCCCGTCGAGGGGACCAACCTGCTCGCTTATGGGCGCCCCAACGCCATTGCCGTCGTCGGGGCCGCTCCGGGAGGCAGCATGTACAACCCCGGCCCCAGCTTCTACATGCAAAAACTGGTTGTCGGCCAAGCCGCCCGTGACGTTATCGATCTGGACGCGCCGGTCCACGTCAATCTCCGCCTCATCGCCAAGGCGCTGGGCAAGGATACCAACGACCTCGTGGTCTTCGTCCTCGATAAGCCCCGCCATCAAAAGCTCATTCAGGAAATCCGGGCCGTGGGCGCGCGCATCCAGCTGCATACCGACGGCGACGTCGCCGGTGCCCTGATGGCCGTGGATCAGCGTTCCGAAGTCGACGTCATGATGGGGACCGGCGGCACGCCTGAAGGTGTGTTGGCGGCCTGCGCCATCAAGGGAGCGGGGGGCGCCATGCTTGCCCGCCTCGATCCCCAGTCCGAAGCGGAAAAAGCCGCCATTCAGGAAGCGGGCATCGACCTTGCCCAGATCCTTGACGCCGACACGCTGGTGCAGGGAGATGACGTCTTCTTTGCGGCCACCGGCATCTCCGGCGGCACGTTCCTGCGCGGCGTCCAGTTCTCCGGGCAGGGAGCCGTTACGCATTCCATGATTATCCGCAGCAAAACCGGCACGATGCGCTACATCGAATCGCATCACAACTGGAACAAGCTCATGCAGATCAGTTCCATCAAATACGATTAATATACTATACGCCGGGGCACAGGGGCTCTATCTTTTTGTCCCGGCGCAACAATGGACGCCGCCCATACCTTCAACAAGCGACGTGACACATGGCTCTTTTTTTCCGCCTCGTCCTTGCCGGGCTGCTGCTTCTGCTGACCGTACTCCCCGCTTCGGCGGAAACGCTGTACAATCAGCCTCCGTTTTCTGAAAAGGAACTCAACCAATTTATCGCCGATCTTCCCCGTTTCCGGGCATGGATCAAAACCAACAAGGAAAAGGCCCACCCGATCGTCAATGAAGCGGGCGAACCCGATTTCCTTTATTCCAAGAACGCCGCCGGGTACATCGAGGCTGCGGGCTGGAAACCGGAACGCTTTTTCTGCATTATGGGGCGGGCCGCCGCCGCTGTCGCCATCATCCAGCAAGGGGACGCCATCACGAAGGAGCCCCCCATTGAAATGCCCAATGTGAGCGACGACGAACTCGACGTTGTCCGGCGTAATCTCCCTGGCCTGCTCAAGGCCATCAGCCCGGCCCCAACCCCCAAAAAGTAGAGGTCTATATGTCTACTGTCCCCACCGCCGTCCTTTTCCCCGGCCAAGGTTCCCAAGAGCCCGGTATGGGCCGCGATGTTGCCGAAGCATCAAAAGAAGCCATGGAGCTCTGGAAAAAAGCCGAACAGATCAGCGGCCTTCCCCTGCGCGCCGTCTACTGGGAAAGCGACGACGCGGCGCTCATGGCCGACACCAAGCACCTCCAGCCCGCGTTGACGGTCGTCAACGTGACGCTGTGGCAGGCGCTTTCCGGAAAGCTGTCCCCCGCCTGCGCCGCCGGCCACAGCCTTGGCGAATACAGCGCTTTGGCCGCTGCCGGAGCCCTATCCCCCGAATCTACCCTTGAACTGGTGAGCCTGCGCGGGAAACTGATGGCGGACGCCGATCCTGACGGCAAGGGCGGCATGGCGGCAATCCTCAAGCTCAACCGCGAAGCCGTGAACGAAATCGCCAAGGCCGCTGCGGAAGCCACGGGAGAAATCCTCATTGTGGCCAACCACAACACCCCGGCCCAGTTCGTCATCAGCGGGACCAAGGCGGCGGTGGAAGCGGCCCTTCCGCTCGTTAAGGAAAAGAAAGGCCGGGCGGTTCCCCTTCCGGTCAGCGGAGCCTTCCACAGCCCGCTGATGGATACGGCCGCGCAAGAACTCGCCAAGGCGCTCAACAAAATGACGTGGTCCAGACCGCGTTTTCCCGTTTACAGCAATGTGACCGGCAAAGCGGTGACGGATGGCGAAAGCCTGCGCGAACTCGCCACCGTTCAGATGATTTCCTCAGTCCTGTGGATCGATACTATCGCCAACCAGTGGCACGACGGCATCCGCTCATGGGTTGAAGTGGGCCCGAAGGGAACCCTCTCCCGTATGGTCAAACCCATCCTAGATGCCGTTCCGGTGGAGGAAGAAGTCGCCATCACGGCTGTTGGCTCTCTGGAAGGCGTGAACGCCTTCGCCTAATCCCTCACACGCCAAATCAAAACCGCCCGCATACAAAGGAAGGGGAGGACGTTGAAAAACGCCCTCCCCTTCCTTTGTATCGGATCAATCTCTCTATCGGGTCAGCTTGCGGAACTTCAAGCGGTGCGGCTGATCCGCGTCCTTACCGAGGCGCTTCTTGCGATCTTCCTCGTATTCCGAATAGTTCCCGTCAAAGAACACCACCGACGAATCGCCTTCAAACGCCATAATGTGCGTAGCGATGCGATCGAGGAACCAGCGGTCGTGGCTGACGACCAGTACGCAGCCCGCGAAATTTTCCAGACCGTCTTCAAGGGCACGCATGGTGTTTACGTCAATATCGTTCGTCGGTTCGTCAAGCAGGATGACGTTGGCACCGGATTTGAGCATCCGGGCGGTGTGTACGCGGTTCCGTTCGCCGCCGGACAGGACGTCAACCTTCTTCTGCTGATCCGAGCCCGTGAAGTTGAAACGGGAGCAATAGGCGCGGGCGTTGATTTCCCGGTTGCCGAGCTTGATGGTCTCGGCACCGTCGCTGATCAGCTCATATACGGTCTTACCCGGCGTCAGGGACTCACGCTGCTGATCCACATACGCGAACTGAACGGTGTCGCCGATGGTCAACGTGCCCGCGTCAGGCTTTTCCTGCCCCACAAGCATCTTGAAGAGCGTCGTCTTACCCGCACCGTTCGGGCCGATGATGCCCACGATAGCGCCCGCCGGAATGATGAAATTCACATCTTCCATCAATTCCTTGTCGCCGAGGGCCTTGCTGATGCCCACGGCTTCGATGACCTTCTTGCCCAGACGGGGGCCTGCGGGGATATAGATTTCCAGTTCGGGAGCCCGCTTTTCGCTTTCGTGGCTCAGCATGGCCTCATAGGCGTTGATGCGCGCCTTGCCCTTGGCATGGCGGCCCTTGGGGGACATGCGGATCCATTCCAACTCACGGCTGAGGGTCTTGCGGCGCTCGTCCTCGGCCTTGTCTTCCTGAGCGAGGCGCTTTTCTTTCTGCTCCAGCCAAGAGGAATAATTGCCCTTCCACGGAATCCCGCGGCCACGATCCAGCTCGAGAATCCATCCCGCGACGTTGTCGAGGAAGTAACGGTCGTGGGTCACGGCAATGACCGTACCGGGGAAATTCTGGAGGTACCGTTCCAACCACGCCACGGATTCGGCGTCCAAGTGGTTGGTAGGTTCGTCGAGCAGAAGGATGTCGGGATTCTGCAGCAGCAGGCGGCACAGCGCCACGCGGCGCTTTTCACCACCGGAGATGACGGAAACGGGCGTGTCCCCCGGAGGGCACCGCAAGGCATCCATCGCCATCTCAAGCTTGGAGTCAAGATCCCATGCACCCTTCGCATCCATGAGCTCCTGCACCTGCCCTTGGCGTTCGATGAGTTTATCCATTTCCTCCGGCTCCATGGGCTCGGCGAATTTGGCATTGATCTCTTCGAACTCCTTGACCAAATTAACAAGTTCCTGCGCCCCTTCCTCCACGACTTCACGGACGGTCCGCATTTCGTTGACCAGCGGTTCCTGCTCCAGATAACCGATGGTATAGCCGGGAGCCAGCACGGTCTTTCCTTCAAAGGATTGATCCACGCCCGCAAGGATCTTCAGCAGCGAAGATTTGCCCGATCCGTTCAGGCCGAGGACGCCGATCTTCGCGCCGTAGAAATAGGAAAGGGAAATATCTTTCAACACTTCGCGCTGCCCATGACGCTTGGACACGCGGATCATGGAATAAATAATCTTATCGGGTTCGTTGCTCATGAAATCTCCTTACAAAAAAATGGCCCCATCGTTGGACGTTCCGCTTCAACGACAGAGTCTGAATGAACTCATGACATGTTACAGACAGAAAAAATTTTGTCCAGTGGGACGAAGCCTCGACCGGTTCCGGACCCATCATTTCATTCCCGTTCCTTGTTCCAGCCATTTTCTTTCGGACTCTTGCGTATAGCTACGAAACACGTTAGGAGGAACTTTCATTTTAAAAGCCACTGTGCGCAACAGCGTGGCGAAAGGACTGTTATGAGCAGCACACCAGACGAAATCACTATTGAATACGAAGAATCCGGGCAGATCCTCATCAAGGAACTGGACAAGGTCATCCTCTCCAAGGGGGCATGGACGACAATCCTTTTCCGCTATCAGGAGCTCGACGCGGAAACGGGCGAATACGGTCCGGACAAGTATGCTATCCGCCGTTATCAGAAGTCGGGGGGCGAATACCGCCAAAAGTCCAAATTCAACATATCCAGCGCGGAACAGGCTCGCAAGATCGTGGATGCCCTCTCCGGCTGGCTCGCGGACGCTTGATGCACACCCTTGCCCAAATGCTTTCCGCCGTCCTCGTGACGGCTTTTTTCGTTTTTCAGACGGCCATCGCCCATGCGGACGGCTTGTTTTCAGCCACCGTGACGCAGTGTACGGACGGAGACACGCTTGTGCTTGATACGGGACAGCGCGTCCGGCTTGCCGGAGTCGATACCCCTGAGAAAGGCTCCAAGGATACCCCGCCCCAGTATTATGCCCGCGAGGCAGCGCGCTTCACCTGCGAGCGGACACGGAAACAGCGGGTCAAGGTCATCCCGCTTTCCGGGGCATCCCGAGATCGGTATCAAAGGCTTGTCGCGGAAATCATCCTTCCCGACGGGCGTTCCCTCAATGAACAGCTTCTCCAGCAGGGCATGGCTTCTTTTTACGCGCACAAGAACCTCCCCAGCCAGTTGGTACGCCGCCTGACTGCGGCTCAAAAGGACGCACTGGACAAGCGCGCGGGCTGCTGGGGGTTCATCCTGACCCGTCCTCAGGCTCAAGAGCCCTACATCGGCAATAGGAACAGCAAACGTTTTTTCTCCAAAGCATGTCTGCGCACGGCCAATATTTCGAAAAAAAATCAAATCCGCTTTTCGGATCTCGAAGAGGCGTTCAGGTCGGGCTATGCGCCGGCAAGGCCATGCGGCATCTGGCCGTCCGCAGAGTAAGGGGCTTTCCTGCACTCCACCAAAAGGATACTCTGTTCTCATGAATACAGAACGTGGAGGCAAAGATGTGGAACGCCGAAACAGCCCAATTCCTGCATGACTGGTATGCAACGCCTGAGGGAACCTATGCCATCACTCAGGAAAACCGCCTTTTTCAACACTTGATCTCTCAGTGGCCCCGGCGCGGGCATACGCTTCTGGACATAGGGTGTGGAGCGGGTATCTTTTTGGAGATGCTCTGGCACTATGGATTTGATGTCACGGGGCTTGATACCGGTACTGACCTGCTCGACATGGCGAGGGAACGGCTGGGGAACCGGGCTGAATTCCAGCTGGGCCGCCCGGAACATCTCCCTTTCGACGATGAAGAATTCGATTACGCAGCTCTGCTCACCGTGTTGGAATACGTGGACAACCCGGAAGACGTACTGCGCGAAGCCATCAGGGTTTCCCATCGCGGCGTCATCATCGGTTTTATGAACAGTTTTTCGCTCTATCAGATACAAAGGCGCCTGCACCGTCCCACCCTTGAGTACAGGCACAGACGCCATAACCTGAATTTCTGGTCGCTGGCCCGTATGGTCAGGCGAATCCGTCCCAAGGCCACCCTCTCTTTCCGATCCGTATTGCTTGGCCCGCCAAACACATGGAAGAAAGAAGGGCTTTGGGGGAAGATCAACAGCCTGCAAACGCCGCTGCCCATCGGGGCATATCTCGGCCTCTGGTCCACATCGATCTCTTTTACCGTATATGTCCAACGGTACCACCCTTCCTGCGCTTCATAATCCTCTGCATGAGTT
>ENA-USUG01004680-USUG01004680.1-human-gut-metagenome-genome-assembly--contig:-NODE-4680-length-16609-cov-5.635676_pt1 | contig 16609 bp, 13 predicted proteins | sample MGYA00250059_ERZ773394 | MGnify/ENA primary metagenome ERZ773394 (study PRJEB29103, sample SAMN06111957) | human gut metagenome | biome: human gut; feature: ankylosing spondylitis patient; material... | reverse complement strand
TGTAACGGCGTTTGTACCATTTGCATACAGCGTCAAGCAATTCATCAGTATCACCAAGTGAGTACTTGTAATTCTCAACCAGGGCGGCCACCGCCCCCGTTTGCAGCAGCTCGATGCAGTTGACGTTGCTGTCGAAGGACACGGCGTGTACCTGCCCCGTCAGCCCCAGGGAGTCCACCGCCTGAGCCACGCCCACGGCCAGCGGCTCGTTGAAGCCGATCAACACGTTAATCTCCGGATGCTCCCGCAGCAGCTTCTCCGCCGCCAGACGGGCTTCCAGAGCATCGGTGGAAACATTGACGGCATAGATGCCCTTGACCCGGCTGTCCCCAAGCAGCACCTCCCGGAAGCCCTGCTCCCGCTCCCGGCAGTTCTGGGTCTCGGCGTAGGCGTTGACAATGCCCACAACGATTTTTTCCTGCGCCGTTTTCAGCGCGGCCTCCCCGCTCATGCGCCCGGCCGCCACATTGTCCGTCCCGATGCGCACGGAAACGCCTTTGGAATCCACGTCGCTGTCGATGACCACCACCCGGACGCCCGCGGCCACGGCTTCGTCGATGGCGGCGGCGTTTTCCGTGTAGCTGATGGCGGAGAAGACGATGGCGTCCGCCCCGTCGGCCACGGCCTGGCGGATGTAGTCGTTCTGTACTTCAAAGTCCTCCTCCGTGTCCGGGGCAAGGATGGTCAACTGCACGTTATATTCGGATTTCGCGGCGTTTGCCCCGGAAAAAACCGCTTTCCAGAACTCCGTGGTGGAGGATTTGGCGATCAGATAGATATTGTACGACCCGCCGCTCTGATGCGTACCGGCGCAGCCGGAAAGGCACACCAGCAGCGCCAGAAAAACGGCGATCCGTTTAATGCTTTTCATGCTCCGCCTCCTCCCGTACCTTCGGCATCCGCACCGTTACCTTCGTTCCCTCGTCCGGGACGCTTTCGATGGTGATGCCGTAGGCGTCGCCGAACCAAATCTTCAGACGATCGTTGACATTCTTGATGCCGATGCCGGACTTTCCGTCTGGCTTGCGGCGGAAAATTTCCTCGATCTGCTCCGGTTCCATGCCTACGCCGTTGTCCTCCACCGTAAAGAGGACGTCCTCTCCCTCGGCGCGGACACAGATCTCAATATGTCCCTCGTCCACCAGACCGTTGACGCCGTGGTAGATGGCGTTCTCGATGATGGGCTGGAGGGTGATCTTGTTGCAGAGATACTCCGTGCAGTCTTCCTCCACGTCGAAGTGGTAGGAAAACTGCTCCTTGTAGCGCACGCTCTGGATTTGCAGATAGCTCTGGGCGTGCTGCACCTCGCTGCGGATGGGGATCAGCTCGTGGCCCTTGCTGATGCTGATGCGGAACAGCCGCGCCAGCGCGTTGACCATCACCACGGCTTCCGCGTTCTTCCCCTGCTCGCACATCCACGAAATGGAGTCCAGCGTATTGTAGAGGAAGTGGGGGTTGATCTGCGCCTGTAAGGCTTTCAGCTCCGTCTTGCGCAGGTTGACTTCCTCACTGCGCACCGTGGCCATGAGCTTCTGAATCTTTTTGACCATGTGGTCAAAGGACGCCGACAGGTTCTCCACCTCCCGGACGCCGGTGACGGGTTCATAGGAAAAGCCCTCGCCGTTTTTTTCAAAGCTCTGCATGGCGACGATCAGATCGTGAATGGGACTGGACAGCACCCGGGAAAGCATCAGGCTCAGCAGCACCGCCGCAGCCAGAATAAACAGTGCGCCGATGAAGGTAATGCGCATGATCTCCCGCAGGGCGTCGGTGATCAGCTCCTGAAAGGAGCTGACGCCCACCACCCGCCAGATGCCGTTTTCCAGCGTCTGGACGGTGTAGATGGTGCTCCCCTCCACGTGCGTCCCGTCCGGGAGAGAGGCCGTCAGGTCGGTATTCTCGCTTTTCAGCTCGGAGTAAATAAGCTGCTGCTGGGGGTGGTAAACGAGGTTTCCCTCCGTGTCCTCAAGGAAGCAGTAGCCCCGCTGGCCAATGCCCACGCCGCTGATATAGGTGGAAATATTGGAGCAGCTCACGTCCACGGCGATGTACCGCTCCCCCTCCCCGGTGGTGGCAGGGCGGATGATGGTCACGACCCATGGGTAATCCTCCGCAAAAATCGACATGACGTGGGGCGCGGAAATGAAGCCCGTCTCGTAAAGCTCCCGCTTGTCCGGGTCAAAGGAGAGGTTTTGCAGGATATCCTCCCGCAGACGGCGGCCAAGGCTGTAGCAGTTGCGCATTTCTCCCTCCGCGTCGTAGGTGGTGACGGCCACCACGTCGGCGCGGATTTCCAGAAACGCCTCGAACCGCGCCTCCCGTTCCTCCGCCGGCAGGTCTAAGTAGCCGGTCAGCAGCGTCACCGCGTCGTTCATGTCCTCCAAATATTCATTCATGGTGCTGCTGGCCTGTGCGATGGCCTGACGGCTGGTGGTCTCGGCGTTGCGCAGCAGCGTCTGGCGGTAGGTCTGCATAAAGACCAGATTGGCGCACAGCAGCACGCTCACCGCAACCGCCGTGAGCGTGAGCGCCATGATAAGATTCATGCTGAGACCCTTTTTCTTCATGCGTCGGCCTCTTTCTGTTCCTGACGCATCCGCGCCGGGGATTTTCCGTAGTATTTTTTGAAGCAGTAGCCGAAATAGCTCTGGTCGGCGTAGCCGCAGCGGCGGGACACCTCGGCAATGCGGCTGCTGCCGCCCCACAGCAGCTTCAGCGCCACGTCCATCCGCTTCTGAATCAGCAGGTTCATGAAGGTGTCGCCATAGAATTTCTTGATGTTCGCGCCCAGATAATTGGCGCTGATGTGCAGCCGCTCGCTGACGGATTGCAGCGACAGCTCCTCGTCCATGTATTCCTTCTCGATGATCTTCAGTGCACGGGCGCAGAGCATGGCCATGTCGTCCCAGCCACCGGCGGCGTACAGTCCGCCGCCTCTGCGGGCGATTTTCAGGGCTTCCATGGCTTCTAAGTAAGCGGTGTGTCCATCGCCGAGAGAGGCGTACTCCTTGCTTAAGCCCGCCAGCGCTTCCCCGCCCCATGCCCGGCGGGTAGCCTGCCGCAGCTCGTCCAATGACGCATACAGCCGCCCGAACCCGTTGCAGGAGGCCAGCAGAAGCACCGTCCGGTTGCCGCTGGAAAATCCGCAGCAGGAAAACGCCCGGGAGAAAATCCGCTCCGCCATGGGAAGCAGCTCCGGGTGCGCCCCGTCGGGCAGGCTGAACGCCGCCACCACGATATGCTCGTCCCCCCGGATTTCCATTCCGGCGCTTCGCAGGGATTCCGCCGCGGCGGACGGCTCCGGACGGGCGTACTCGTCCAAAAGCATCGTGGCCGTGACCATCCGCAGCGCTTCCGCGCCGCCCTGAGGCCGGGTCAGGCTGGCAAGGCGTTTTTCGATCTTGTCGTGAATCTTCCGCAGTTCTTCCGTCAGCTCTGCCATGCTGATGGGCTTGAGCAGGTAGGCCACGATCTCATCCTCGATCCCGGCCTTGGCGTACTCAAAATCGTCGTAGCCGCTTAGGAAAGCCACTTGCAGCAGCGGCTGGACGGCCTTTGCCTGTCTGGTGAGAGCCGTCCCGGAAATAAACGGCATCCGGATATCCGTCAGCAGGAAATCCGGCTGAAGCGCTTCCACCAGCTGCAGCGCGTCCAGCCCGTTCCCGGCGCGGCCCACAAGGCGGAAGCCCAGGGACTCCCAGTCGATCAGCTGGCAGACGGCGCCCAGCAGCTCCGGCTCATCGTCCGCCACCAGAACGGTCAACACCTGATGCTTTTCCATGCTCAGCCCTCCATTCTTTTTGCTGATTTGATTATAAAAGATTCCTCTCAAAAACACAAGCCCGGAATGCAAAAATACAGCATTCCGGGCTTGTGTGCCTGATTACATGCCGACGTCCTTCCGGCTTACGGCAATTACCTCTATGTAGAAATTCATCATCATCTCATCCGACATGGGATTCAGCGCGTAGACGAAATTCGCGGGGTCATTGGAGTATTCCGTGACGACATAGCTTCCGTTCCATTTCACCGAAGTGATGACGTCCGCCTGATTGTAGCCGGGTTTTGCCCCGTGGCTGACCGACGTCACCAGAACATCCTGAGAAAAGTCCCACGTCTCGTAATAGGGGATCCCCGGGCAGTACGCCGCCATAAAGGAACTCCATTCTTCCTCGGAGGCGATCATTTTCGTTCCGTAGCCGCAGAAGCGCTCATATTTTTCCGTGTCGTCCAGAGATACCGCCGTGAAGCCGCGGTAAATCATCCGGAAATCAATGGGAACGCCCTCGGTCTCCGGCGCGTTGACCGGCACCGGGTCTTCCGGTGCCGCCAGCGCTTCAACGGATACGCTGTCCTCCGTCTGCAAAACCGTTTCTTCCGGTGCCGTGGTCTCCGGCGTTTTCTGCCCGCCGCAGGCGGAAAGAAGCAGCAGCATCACCGCCAGCATAAGACAAATTTTCTTTTTCATTGTGTTCCCTTTCCGCTCTTACTGAGCTGCCGGATAGGTTTGCCACTGAATATCGGTTTTGCCTTCGCCGTCTCCCGCCTGTCTTGTCTCCCACTGATAGGTAAGCCAGTTCCAGTGCAGCTTTGCCCAGCCGTCATTGTCTCCGCCGCCGGAGTAGGCAAAGCTTCCGTCTTCCTTGATATTCGACAGCTGCCGGTGATAGAATCCCGTGCCGTCTACCATGGAGAATTTGCTGACGTACTTCATGACGATACACATGACCTGACTGTTTTCCCCGTACCGGAAGTCAACCACCGCCTCCCGGACGCCGTCTCCGTCCATATCGACGAGGGCGTACCGGGTGACAGAGACGTCGAAGCCCAGCTCCTCGCCGGCCTTCTGGCAATATTCCTCCAATGTACAGTCGAGGTATTCCTCGGAGAAGAACGTTCTCTGATTCTGAATCACTTCCAGAAGGATGCCTTCTTCCTCCTCCCGGACGTCCTGGACGTTCTCCGGGAGGGGATTCCGGGGCACGCCCACCCGGATGTAGGATTCCCGAATCCGATTGTATTCCGCCTCGGTGATCTCCGTCCACATCAGGCCGGACGCGCCGCCGGATTCGCTCCAATAGAATTTCCCGTCCGCGCTCTCCATGACGGTCTCCGCCATCGTAAGCTGCTTGTCCTGCACCCGGTAATATTCGTTCAGCTGGACGCCCTGCAAATCGCCGCAGTCCTTTTCCAGAAGGTTCCCTTCGCACAGGTAAAGTCCCACGGTGGGGTCATCCTCCGGATAGCTGCCGCCGCCATACACGCACTGCGTCTTCCCGTCGGCCTGCACCACGACCTCGTAAATGAAGCCGTAGCGCGTACTCCAGATGAGCATTTCCTCCCCGCCGTCGCCGTCCAGGTCCACATATTTGGGGCTGAAATCTCCGATGCTGCCCTCCGAGCCGGGAGAGCCGGGAAGCCAGCTGGCATAATATGCCGCATATGCCGCCCGTTCGGGGGAATCCACCGCCGTTTGGTCAGGGGCGGCGGTTTCCGGCTGGGTGGGCTCTGCCGTTGTCTCCACGGGGATACGTTTCGACGGAGCGAAGTACTGTGCCATGGTGGGCTTCGGTGCGGTTGTCCTGCTGCAAGCGGAAAGAAGCAGCAGCAGCACCGCCAGCATGAGACATAGTTTCTTTTTCATCGGTCTTCCCTTTCTTTAGTTCAGCACAATGGGCGCCTCCTCCACGACTTCCTCCGTCAGGCAGTCGTGCTCCCGCATCCACTCCAGCGTATGCGCGGAGTCGGCAAAGACGGACAGGTACGCGCCGGTGGCATACACATCGTTCTCCCCCCAGAGGGATATTGTCAGGGACTTTGTCTTGTAATATTCCTCGTTGTACTTGTCGTAGTCCCAGAAATATCCCAGATGGTAAGCATCTCTCTGGGTCATGGTGCGCTCGTCGCAGTCGGCCTTGACGGCGGCCAGCAGAGACTCCACCAGCTCCGGCGTGATCTGGTATTCATTGTCTCCGATGTTCATGGAGGTGATATCCTCCGGGTTAAAGCCATCCTGATAGCCGTACCGTGACTGCTTCCATACCTGTTCCCAGCGGCTTGCGTACTCTTTTACGATCTTGCCCTCGTCCAGATTTGCCCAGATGTTGTAGTTACGGGTCATGGTGCAGCCGTTTTTCAGCTTGTAACAGATGGTGATATTGTCCACAGTCAGCATCGGCCCGTCAGCGTTGTAGCCGCCCTCGCCGTAGACGAAGCCGTCCTCCGGCATGACCGGGTGCTTTTCCTTTTCCTCCCGGTGCAGGATGTAGGCCAGAGGATAGTCGCAGTAGTCCTCGATGCGGTCTTCCAAAGCCATAGCGTGGAGGGTGGTGATCTGCCGGATGTCTTCCTCGTCGGTCAACTCCAGCCCGTCATAATTCAGGGTCACGGAGCTGACGTCCTCCACGTCCGGGATTCGATCCTCAATGCCCAGCACGTCAAAGCGGGTAGCGACCAGGCTCACGGCGACCATGGCGGTCAGAAGCCCCAGCCCGATCCAGCTGCGCAGCTGGAACACCCGTGTGGTGCGCTTCAGAAGCATTTTTGCGCCGAACCAACCGGCGGCGCCGCCGCAGAACAGAAGAAGATACAGCATGGACATACCGGCGCCGATTCTGTACGCGAGGAAGGCTTCCACACCCATAACCACCAGCGTACCGACCCCCACAGCGCAGACCAGCTGAAACAGCGGCTGCAAAATGGGGAATGCAATGGCGTCCCCGGCGCATTCCAGATTCCGCTTCCGGTACAGGAGCAATCCCACGATGGCAAAGACGATGCCCACCGCCGCGTAGATCAGCAGGGACGTGAATTTCCCCTGATCGACGCTGAACGCCGCCACCATCTCACTTTCCCGGCCGTAGAACCGCAGCGACAGCTGGTGAAAATCCTCTATGGCCACATAAGCGCCGTTGGTCATATCCGCCACGGGCGTCAGCAGGCTGACCCACCTGTCCGGCGTGACCACGCCGAAGAGCATGGGCGTGTAAAGGGTATTGATAATATAGTAGAGGATAAACGCGCCGCCGTTCAGCACCGCGTACACAACTGCCATGGCAAAGCGGTTGCCAGTGCAGAACACGCTGAAAATCGCCACGCCGAAGAAGGTGATGAATTGCAGGTTGGTGCCGACGTACCACAAAAGGGCGATCTGCCACGCGTTTTCCACAATGGTGGCGTTCAGCAGCGGCACGGACAGCAGCGCCATCACCGCCGTGGGAATCATGGAGAACAGCAGTCCGGAGACCACGTTGGTCAGAAACAGCGTCTCCCGGCGCATGGGCATGGCGTGCAGGGCGTTGCACATCCGGGGATTGTACAGGTCGCCGAACAGCAGCATGGCGCACAGCGGCGCGAAGAACAGGTTCACCAGACCCATGATCTGAATACATTCCCCCATCCGGGAGGCGAACCAGAACGTCCGGCCCATTTCCTCATTGTTCTGATACAGCATCATCATGCCCAGAATCAGGCACAGGGTGTACACCGCCATCACCGGGGCGAACCGGGTCAGGTTCTTTTTGAACACGGTTTTATTAAAGAAGGATGTCTTTGATTTCATAGTCCACGCCTCCCAGCTCGTAAATGAAGATTTCCTCCAGGGACAAGGGCAGCACATCAAAATACGCGGGCTTGCACGCCGCCATTTTCGCGCCGACCTCCTCGGCCTCCCCCCGGACGATCAGGGTCTTCAGGCGTCCGGAAACGGACGCGTTGAGGATGTCCAGCTCCTTGGGGGCATCGCCCACCAGCTGCAGCTTCACGGTGCTGCCCTGCATGTCCGCAAGGCTCTTTTCCAGCAGCATTTTGCCCCGGTTCATGATGCCCACGTAGTCGCACACGTCCTCCAGCTCCCGCAGGTTGTGGGACGAGATCAGCACCGTTGTGCCGTGCCCCGCCACGTCGGAGAGAATGAGACCCATGACCTGCCGCCGCATCACCGGGTCGAGGCCGTCCACCGGCTCGTCCAGAATCAGCGTTCTGGGGCGGGTGCAGACGGTCAGGTGGAATGCCGCCTGCTTCTGCATTCCCTTGGAAAACCGGCGGATGGGCGTCCGCTTGGGAAGCTGGAACACGTCATACAGCTTGTCAAACAGGGCATCGTCAAAGGTAGGGTAAATGCCCCGGTAGAATTTTCGCATATCCTCCAGCGTCGCGGAGGGGTAGTAGAAAATCTCGTCGGGGATATAGCCGATGGCCGCCTTCACGGCGGGATTCTCGTAGATCGGCTGCTCATCCATGGTGACGCTGCCGCTGTCCGGGCGGTAGACGCCGGTGAGGTGCCGGATGGCAGTGGACTTGCCCGCGCCGTTGGGGCCGACAAGGCCGTAGACCCGCCCGCTCGGGACGGTCAGGGTCAGATCGTCCAGCGCCTTAAAATTGCCGAAGGTCTTGGTCACATTCTTCATTTCAAGCATGTCTATGTTCTCCCTTCTCGATTCTGGCCACCAGCTCGCCGTGGCTCGCGCCCAGGGTCAGCAACGCCGCGGCGGCCTCGTCGAAGCTCAGCAGCAACCGTTTTTTCTCCCGATCTCTGATCTCTCCGTCGCCGCCGACGAAGCAGCCCTTTCCCGGCACGGTGGCGATCCACCCTTCCGCTTCCAGCCGCCGGTAAGCGCGCTGGATGGTATTGGGGTTAATGGCAAGCTGAGCGGCCAGATCCCGGACGCTGGGCAGCTTCTCCCCCGGACGCAGCACGCCGCCGGTGATCTGCTCCCGGAATCCGTCCACGATCTGCGCATAGATCGGCCGGGAGTCCCGGTAATCCAAGTGTACCATGGTATTCCTCCTTAACTGTATTAGTTGTACTAGTACGGTTAGGATAACGCAGGATACAGAATTTGTCAATACGAGGGAAGATTAAGAGTTTATTAAATAACGAGCCGTTCAGGGACAGCAAAACCCCGGCAGGCCGTCTGGCCTGCCGGGGCGTGTACCTGAGGCGGAAATTTGTCAAGGATATTTTTGCTGACTGTCATGTATCTCCAGACATAGAAGCAGCACCTGCGGTTTCAAGAGAAGCACCTGTGCTCTGTCTGCCATTCGCGCTACATGGCAGAGCAAAGGCAAGTCCGGCGAGCATTTGACGACCATTCCGCCCTATGGGTATATGAAAAACCCAGGGGACAAAAAGAAATGGATCGTCGATGAAGAAGCCGCAGCCGTCGTACAGAAGATCTTCTCCTTGTGCGCATCCGGCAAGGGACCCACGCAGATTGCTAAATGGCTCAAACAGCAGCAAATCTTGAACCCAACCGCCTATTGCCATGCGAAAGGTCTGCCGACCAGCAACAAGCCGACAGCAGACCCGCACAAATGGACGAATGATACTAAAACCTAATTAAACGCTTTAATAATCCAATCGCGTCCGGTAATGCTGAAAATGGTATTATACTAATTCTTAGGGTCTATCTGAAAACCGTCAACATGCCCAAACAGCGGGTCTTTTCCGCCTGCTGTGCACCATTTTCCCTTGTAATACACAAAGTATTCCTGCGGAAAAATGGCTTCAGCAGGCGAAAAATCCCTCGCTGTTGGTCATATTCCCGGTTTTCAGATAGACCCTAATAAGCCTATTTAACTATTCGCAACGATGTGATATACTATATCTGGTAAGATGGTTAAAGTGGTTTACTAGATTTTAGTATCACTCCGACACGTATTGCGATTATTTGTTTTTTCTCTCTACCCCAACTATTGACATAGAGCCTCTTTTGATGAACAGTTTTCCGGGGTTTCCTGTCGGAAACCCCGGAAAAATATCATCTGCTTCCCTTGTCGTAGGGGATGCCCTCGGCCTTGGGGGCGCGGGACTTCTTGGAGGTGAACGCCAGCACCACCAGAGAAATAATGTACGGGAGCATGTTGTACACTACGCTGGGGATGTTCATGTTCAGCAGGAAGTCAAAGCCGGAATACACATTGCCCAGCGCCCGGCAGAAGCCGAACAGCAGCGCCGCCAGCGCGATTTTCAGGGGGTGCCACGCGCCGAAGATCATGACGGCCAGAGCAAGGAAGCCGAAGCCCGCCACGCCGTTTTCAAACTTCCACACGCTGACGCCCGCGGTGATGTACACGATGCCGCCGAGACCGCCCAGCAGTCCGGAGATCAGCACACCGGCATAGCGCATCCTGTAGACGTTGATACCCACGGAGTCCGCTGCCTGGGGATGCTCGCCGCAGGCACGCAGCCGCAGACCGAAGCGGGTCTTGTACAGCGCCACATAGGCCGCGATCAGGCACAGCACCGCCACCAGCATGAACCAGTTCAGCTCGAACCCGCCCACATGAACCAGCAGCAGGTCTTTCGTGCGGGTGTAGGAGATGTCGGAGGACACGTCGTTGCCGCCGGAGGCCGCGGTGTTCATGGCCTTCACCGCCACGGTAGCCGCGGCAGTTGCCAGCATGTTCATGGCGGTGCCGGTGATGGTCTGGTCGGCCTTGAAGTTGATGGCCGCCACCGCAAGCAATAGCGAGAAAACAAGGCCGAACAGAGCGCTGACAATGACGGTGGTGATGACCATGACCGGCGCTCCCACGGAGACCGGCATGAATTTCAGCACCAGAGCGCCGCCCAGAGCGCCGATGACCATGATGCCCTCCAGACCGATGTTGATAACGCCGCTGCGCTCGGCGAAGCAGCCGCCCAAGGCAACCAGCATCAGAACGGACGCGAAGATCAAAGTGTATTGGATCAGCAGTGTCATTTGTCCTCGCCCCCTTCCTGAATTTGTGCGGCTTTTGCGGCTTTCCGCTCATCGGCTTTCCTCAGCCGGGTCTGGATGAAATACTTGAAGAAGCCCACAAAGGCGCACAGATAAATGATCAGCGCGGAGATCAGGCTGGAGATCTGGGAGCAGTAGACCTGCAGATCCACGTTGCCGCCGCCTGTGGTGATGTACTGGATGAAGAACGCGGACAGGATCGAGCCAATGGGGCTGAGGCCGCCGAGGAACGCAACGGCGATGCCGTTGAAGCCCATGGCGGGGACGGAGGAAATGGTGGTCTCCCAGTCCTCGATGCCGGTGAGGTACAGCAGGCCCGCGCCGAAGCCCGCCAGAGCGCCCGCGATGACCATGGTGAGGATGATGTTCTGGTTTTCCTTCATGCCGCAGTATTTGGCGGCGTTGTAGTTGCTGCCGGTGGCCTTCAGCTCGTAGCCGAATTTGGTCTTATTCAGAACCACCCACACCAGCACCGCCGTCAGAACCGCAATGGGAATGGCGATGGTAACGCTTTTTTCGTTGTTGAAGAGCTTTTCCAGTCCCAGACTGGGAATGAGCGCGCCGGGGTTGGTGGACTGGAGGGTCTTGGTATAGGGGCTGGTGGGATTCTTCACCGTGCCCAGCACCAGATTGGTCAGATACAGGGTGATCCAGTTGAGCATGATACCGGAAATGACCACGTTGACGTTGAACAGCGTCCGCAGCGCACCCGCCAGCATACCCAGCAGCGCGCCCGCCAGCATACCCAGCAGGATGCAGACATACCACGGCATATTCCACGCCAGCGCGGCATACAGCGCGGCGCAGGCGCCGGCGCAGTACTGACCCGCCGCGCCGATATTGAACATGCCCACCTTGTAGGCAAACAGGACGGACAGGGCGCACAGCAGCAGCGGCGCCGTGCGCACCAGCGCCTGGCCGAAATACTTGAGCTTCAGCGCACCGGGAAAGCGCAGGAAGCTCTTCATCACCGCGATGATCGCTTCAAACGCGCCGCTGGGTTCGATGATCAGCAGCACCAGATATCCCACGATCAGGCCGCCCAGAACGCACACCAAGGATGCGAGCAATGTCTGGAAGCCATCCTTGCGGATCAGGGATTTATGTTCTTTTTTCACCGCTCCTTCGCCTCCTTCTTTGCACCGGCCATGTACAGACCCAATTCTTCCACGGTGGTCGTCTTGGGGTCAAGCTCGCCTACGATCTTGCCCTCGTACATGACGAGGATGCGGTCGGACACCGTCATAACTTCGTCCAGCTCCAGAGAGACCAGCAGCACTGCCTTGCCCGCGTCCCGCTGGGCGACGATCTGCTTGTGAATATACTCAATGGCGCCTACGTCCAGACCGCGGGTGGGCTGCACCGCAATAAGCAGCTGGGGGTTCTTGTCGATCTCCCGGGCGATGATCGCTTTCTGCTGGTTGCCGCCGGACATGGAACGGGCCACGGTGACGGGGCCCTGACCGGAACGGACGTCATACTGCTCGATCAGCCGCTCGGCATAGGCGCGGATGTTCTTCCGGCGGAGGAAGCCGAACTTGTCGGTGAACTCCGGCTCAAAATACCGCTGCAAGATCATGTTGTCTTCCAACGTGTAGTCCAGCACCAGACCGTGTTTGTGGCGGTCCTCCGGAATGTGGCTCATGCCCAGAATGCTGCGGCGGCGGATGGGCGCGTGGGTGATGTCCACGCCGCACATGGTGATCGTGCCGCCGGACGCGGGTTCCAGACCGGATATGGCATATACCAGCTCGCTCTGGCCGTTGCCGTCAATGCCCGCGATGCAGACGATTTCGCCCGCGTGTACCTGAAAACTGACGTTTTTGACTGCGTTGTTCTTATGGACTTTGGAGGGAACGGTGAGGTTCTTCACATCCAGAACCACCTCCGCCGGGTGCGCCTCGCCCTTGGTGACTGCGAATTCCACGTCACGGCCGACCATCATCCGGGACAGCTCTGCCTTGGTGGTATCCGCGATGTTCACGGTGCCCATGTACTTGCCCTTGCGCAGAACGGAGCAGCGGTCGGCAACCGCCATGATCTCGTTAAGCTTGTGGGAGATAAAGAGGATAGATTTCCCTTCCGCCGCGAGATTGCGCATAATTTGCAGCAGCTCCTGAATCTCCTGCGGGGTCAGCACGGCGGTAGGCTCGTCGAAAATCAGGATCTCGTTGTCCCGGTACAGCATTTTCAGAATTTCCGTGCGCTGCTGCATACCGACGGAGATGTCCTCGATCAGCGCGTCAGGATCGACCCGCAGGCCGTATTTCTCCGACAGCGCCATGACCTTTTCCCGGGCGCGGGCGCGCTGAAGAATGCCGTGCTTCGTATCCTCGTCACCGAGGATGATGTTGTCCAGCACGGAGAAGCACTCCACCAGCTTGAAGTGCTGGTGAACCATGCCGATGCCCAGAGCATTGGCATCGTTGGGGTTGTTGATTTTGACCTCCACGCCGTCCTTTTTGATTACGCCCTCCTCAGCCTGATAAAGGCCGAACAGAACGCTCATCAGCGTGGATTTACCGGCGCCGTTTTCCCCCAGCAGGGCGTGTATCTCGCCCTTTTTCAGCTGGAGCGTAACGTTGTCGTTTGCGATGATACCGGGGAAGCGCTTCGTAATGTTTACCATTTCGATTGCGTAAGGTACATCCTGCAATCCAATTACCTCCTTTTCGTTCCCGGCGGGGCAGCGGCACAATTCGCCCCTTTCCTTCCGCCGCCGTCCGGCAATCCATCATGGGAGGGCTGCCGCTGCCGGACGGTTCTAAACTCGTGTGTCACTTTTTATTATACACGACCTATCGTCAGATTTCAAATAAAATCCGTAGAAATTGGGAAATTTTTTGGTAAAAAAAGAGAACGGGCAGTTTGCCCGTTCTCTTGCAGGTTCAATGGGGATTACTTCAGGTTGCCCAGCCAGGAAACGTTGACGTTGGTCACGGCAGGCTCAACGGAGGTATCTTTGGAGACGGTGATGGTGCCGTCGAACATACCCTTCACCAGAGCGGCGTAGTCGTCCTTGGAGAACTTGCCGTCGGCGAACTGAGTGGTCTCGGCCAGCTGCACGTAGTTGGCAGCGGGATCGTCGCCGGATACCAGACCCAGAGTCTCGATCTTGCCGGCATAGTCAGCCCACTTGCCGCCCACGATGATGTCGGTCAGCGCATTGATCGTGGTGGGGTACAGGCCCTTCATGGCGGAGGTAACGGTCATGCCCTCACCGTAGTCGCCGTCGATGATGCCCTTCTGGTCAACGTCAACACCGATGACCTTGGCATTGACCTTCTTGGCAGCCTCAGCCGCGGAGGTGTAGATGCCGCCGCCGCAGGCGAAAACGACCTCGGTGCCGTCGGCATACCAGGTGTCCATAACGGCAGTGATGTCAGCGTCGCCGTAGAACTGGTTGCCGTAAGCGTACTTCATGTCAACGGTGATGCCCAGCTCCTTGGCAGCGGCGTCAACGCCCTGCACATAGCCATAGCCATAGCGGATAACGGCGGGAACGGCCATGCCGCCCAGGAAGCCCAGCTTGGTGTAGCCCAGCTTGACAGCAGCGTAACCGGCCATGTAACCGGCCAGCTCTTCCTGATAGATGGCGCAGTAGACATTGCTCATGTCCACATAGTCTTCCAGATTCCAGTTGTCGGGGTTGTAGTCATAGCTCTCGCCCTTGTTGGCAACGGCGGTCTCCAGCAGGTCGCCCTTGGCAACGTCCAGCGCGACGAACTTCACGTCGGGATAGTTGGGAGCAACTTCCACGATGGTGCCGCCGAAAGCGTAACCGGGCATCACGATGACGTTGTAGCCCTCAGCGATGGCCAGCTCCACGGAAGCCACACGGCCGGCAGTATCGTTGCTGGTGGGCTTGTAGTACTTGGTTTCCACATTGTTGTCCTTGCCGAAGGCAACGACGGCTTCCCAGGTGGTCTGGTTGAAGGACTGGTCGGTGATATCACCGTAGTCGGTAACCATGGCGACCTTGTAGCTGCCAGTGGAAGCTGCGTCCTTCTTGCCGGAACCGCAGGCGACCAGCGTCAGGGACAGCGCCAGAACCAGCAGCAGAGCCAGGATCTTTTTCATGATTGCATTCCTCCATATTTTCTATTCTTGGTAGTGTTCGATACACCGATAGTATTGTCGCACATTTTGATAAAAAAATCAACCCATTTTCGATGGTTTCCCGGTTTTTTTCACGATGTCTCCGTCAGGTGTGCATATGTTTCTGCGCAGAGAAGCTGAAAGGCAGGATCTCGGCCAGGGTGTGGGCTTCGCAGCCCTCCGGCGTGATCATGTAAATGAGAAAATCGTCGCCGCAGAATTCCCGCATCACCTGACGGCACACGCCGCAGGGCGGGAACGCCCCGGTGATGACGCCGTCCTTTCCGCCGCACACGGCGATGGCGGCAAAGTCCCGGTGGCCGTCGTAGACCGCCTTGAAGAAGGCGGTGCGCTCGGCGCAGACCGTGGGGCTGTAGGACGCGTTTTCGATGTTGCAGCCCTGATACACCGTCCCGTCGGCGCACAGCAGCGCCGCGCCCACCTGATAGCCGGAGTAGGGGACGTAGGCATGGGTCATGGCCTCTCTGGCAAGCTCACACAGTTTTTCGGGTGTCATAGTTCGCCTCCTGATACTTACAGTATTTCTCCCGCGAAACTCGTGCCCGCGCCGTCCCAATGAACGCCCAGCAGGTCGGTGACGGTGGCGGCAATGTCCGCGAAGGTGGGCTTCGTGCCGAGATTTCCGGGTTTGACGCCCTTGCCCAGCACCAGCAGCGGCACATACTCCCGGGTGTGGTCGGTGGTGGCGGTGTAGGACGGGTCGCAGCCGTGGTCGGCGGTGATCATCACCACGTCGTCCTCCCCCAGGGTGGGCAGGAACGCACCCAGCCAGCGGTCGAACTCCGTCAGGGCGGCGGCGTAGCCGTCGATGTCCCGGCGGTGGCCGTAGAGCATGTCAAAATCCACCAGATTCACGAAGCACAGCCCGTGAAAATCCTGTGCGGCATAGTCCACCGTGTGCGCCATGCCGTCGGCGTTGGACTTGTTGAACACGTACTCCGTGTCCCCCCGTCCGGCGAAAATGTCGTGGATCTTGCCCACGGCCAGGCAGTCCAGCCCCGCCGCCTTTACGGCGTCCAGCATGGTCTGCTTCGGCGGCTCCAGAGAAAAGTCGTGACGGTTGGCCGTGCGCTTGAAGCCGTGCTCCGCGTCGCCCACATAGGGGCGGGCGATCACCCGGCCGACGCCGTACTTTCCCTGCAAAATCTTCCGCGCCTTGCGGCAGGCGTCGTACAGCTCCTGCAAGGGGATCCACCCCTCATGCGCTGCCACCTGGAACACGGAGTCGGCGGAGGTGTAAACGATCCACTTGCCGGTTTTGCGCTGCTCCTCGCCGTAGTCCCGGATGACGTCGGTGCCGGAATAGGGCAGGTTGCACAGGACGCCCCGGCCGGTCTCCTTCTCGAAGGCGTCCAGAACCTCTTTGGGGAAGCCGTTGGGGAAGGTGGGCAGGGGCTGGGGGGAGATCACACCGGCGATTTCCCAATGGCCGATGGTGGTGTCCTTGCCCATGGAGCTCTCCGTCAGCCGGGCGAACGCGCCGGTGGGGGCGGCGGCCTTAGGCAGACAGGTCACGCCGTCGATGTTGCCCAGTCCCGCGGTGGTCATGTTGGGAATGTCCAGCTTTGGGGAGGTGGCGCAGGCGCCCAGGGTATTGACCCCCACGTCCCCGAAGGACTCCGCATCGGGCATCGCGCCGATGCCGAAGGAATCCAGAACGATCAAAAATACTCGCTTCATACTATCACCTTATACGAGTTTTTAATAAAACGCTTAAAAGCGTTTTATTCGGCCGCAGGATTGCGGCCAGCGGCCACTGCCGCTAA
>ENA-USUG01004665-USUG01004665.1-human-gut-metagenome-genome-assembly--contig:-NODE-4665-length-16663-cov-10.461051_pt1 | contig 16663 bp, 15 predicted proteins | sample MGYA00250059_ERZ773394 | MGnify/ENA primary metagenome ERZ773394 (study PRJEB29103, sample SAMN06111957) | human gut metagenome | biome: human gut; feature: ankylosing spondylitis patient; material... | reverse complement strand
TAACGAGTATCGGAGGTAGTGCGTTCTCTTATTGCAGTAATCTTAAAACCATCAATTGCGAAGCAGAGAGTCAACCTGAAGGTTGGTCTGACAATTGGAAATCCAATTGCAATGCTACTGTCAAATGGGGATATACGGGCAAATAGAGGATGAAGTTTTAGCGAGTTGGAAACGCGTCGGAGCGAGATCGGGCTTCGGCGCGTTTTAATATGGTCGCATATAGTTGGCGCGCGATTTTCACTGCAATGAGGGTGAAAAACCCTACCGCGACGACGAAAAAGCCGATTGAAAAACGCCATGGAACGCAATATAATATTCTCGTAGTCCGCGAACGACGCAAAATCAGCTTATAGCACGTTAGAACCCGAGTAAAGCGTCGAAAAAATCGGCTCAAATTGTGGTAAAAACGCGCTAACGGACTTTTGAAACCGGCGCAAGTTATGATAAAATCGCCGCGAGGTGCGACAAGAACCGCGTGAAACGAGTAAAAACCGCCGTGGCGGCAAAACCACTGCGAGAGCACGTTGCTTAAAGCGGCATTCGGGCGGCATTAAATTAAAAATTATCGCGGACATAAAACCTTACGAGGATGACAGAGGCAATGATACTTGACGCATATTGGATAAATTACGAGACGGGCGAGCCCAAGGGCGCGTTGGTGCGTTACGGCAATCCCGCGCCGTACTTTCGCAAGGCGTTTTCGCTTTCGGGCAAGCCGAAGCGCGCCGTACTGAGGTTGGGCGCGATGGGCGTAGTGAAGGCGTACCTGAACGGCGAAGCGGTGGCGGACGATTACATGACCCCGGGCTTTGCCGACTACCGCAAGCGGTTGCCGATTTACGAGTTTGACGTGACGGGCAGGCTGGGAGAGAAGAACGCAATCGGCTTGGTGGCAGGCGACGGCTGGGCGGTGGGAAACATGGGCAACGACATGTACCGCTGCAACTACTGCGACCGCATTTTCGTCATGGCGGAGCTTGACGTCGAGTATGCGGACGGCAGCCGCGAGAAAATCGTGACCGACGACAGTTGGATGGCAACGACGGGCGAGATTTTGCGCACGGATAACTACATGGGCGAGTATATCGACCACCGCCTGAGCCTCGGGGATTTTTCCGCACCCGACTATGACGATTCGGCGTGGAAAACGGTGGCTGCGATTGCCGCCGACGACAGGTTCCAAAGCGACAGGAGCAAGCGCAACTACGAGCAATACGTCGACCGCGACTGCGCGCGGCACCGCTTCAACTTTAACCGCAAGGCGGAGCTCGCGCGCGAGCCGATTGTCACCGTCAAGCACCGCCTGAACCCGATAAATTCCTATAAGGACAAGAACGGCAACACGGTGTACGACTTCGGACAGAACATGGTGGGCGTGGTTTCCGCGAGCATTACGGCGGCTTCGGGTACGCGGCTGACGTTTCGCTACGGCGAAATGCTGCGTGCGGACGGCACGGTCTATACGGAAAACCTGCGCCGTGCCGAAGCCACCGACGTTTATGTTTCCGCCGGCGGCTATCGCGAGAAATTTCGTCCGCTGTTCACGTTCCACGGCTTTCGGTATATGGAGGTTGCGGCGGACGGCGAAGCGGAAATCGAGTTCGTCACGGGTGAAGTCATGTACACCGACCTTAAAAGGACGGGCGAGTTTACCTGCTCGGACGAGGTGGTGAACAAACTTTATCAAAACATAGTGTGGGGGCAGCGCGGAAACTTTGTCAGCGTGCCCACCGACTGTCCGCAGCGCGACGAGCGGCTGGGCTGGACGGGCGACGCGCAGATTTTCGTGGGCAGCGCGATGTTCAATATGGACTGCAAGGCGTTTTACGAAAAGTATATGTGCGACTTGCGCGACTCGCAGTACGGCAACGGCGCGGTGGGCGGCATTGCTCCGCACGTTCCGCACTTCGACTACACCGAGGAGTGCGACCGCCTCGCGGCAGGTTGGGCGGACGCAATCACCGTTATTCCCTACGAGCACTACGTCATGTACGGCGACAAGCGCACGCTTTACGATAATATCGGCGCGATGAAAGCGTTTGTGCGCTTTTGCCGCGAAACGTCCGAAGGATTCATAAGACCCGAGGGCGACAATTACGGCGATTGGCTCAACGTCGGCTCGGAAACGGACAAAGCCGTGTTGAACACGCTGTATTTCGCGTACTCGGCGAGCCTTACCGCGCGCGCCTGTCGCATTATCGGCGACGGCGAAGAGGGTGAGTTTGCGGCGCTTTACGAAGATATTCGCCGTGCGTTCAGGGCTAAGTTCGTGGACGGCGACGGCACGATTAAGAGCGACACGCAAACGGCTTATCTTCTGGCTTACGCGTTCGGCGCGATGACAAAAGAGGAGATTAGCGGTCACCTTGTACGCAAGCTACACGAAGCCGACGACCACCTCGTCACGGGCTTTCTGGGCGTAAAATTCCTGCTGCCCGTGCTGTGCGAAATCGGCGAGAGCGAGCTGTGCTACAAGGTGCTGACGCGCCGCTCGTACCCCGGGTGGGGCTACAGCGTGGTCAACGGCGCGACTACCGTGTGGGAGCGGTGGAACAGTTATACCGTCGAGCACGGTTTCGGCGACGTGAGAATGAACTCGTTTAACCACTATTCGCTCGGCTCGTGTTGCGAGTGGATGTTCCGCTACTGCCTCGGCATTTCTCCCGTCGAATCCGACCCGGGTTTTAAGAGCGTGCTCGTCCGCCCGTTCGTCGATTTTTCGGGAAAAATCACGTCCGCGAGCGGCAGTTACGAGTGCGCTTACGGCAAAATCACCGTTCGGTGGGAGTCGGACGGCGATACCGCGCGCTACTCAATCGAAATCCCCGACGACGTGACGCCCGTATACGACTTTTCGGCTTATAAATCCGCGGAAAATCGCGACGGCGTGTGGATTCTCGGGAGAAAATAGCGCAAGATTTATTGATGGTTTCTAAAAAATATTGAACTTTTGTTAAATTGTATATATTTTTTGTCTTTTTTGTACAACGGAAATCGTTGCGAAAATGCGTTTGGTCGTGATATAGTATAAGTACCCTAGGGTAGCGGCGCGGCAAAACTTCGCGCGGCGGCTCACGGGGCAATTAAACAGCTTCTTCATACTCCTTAAATACTCTGTCCGTGCGGCGTTGAATTCGCTTGTGCGGTCAGGGAGCAGGTTATCCGCGCTTCTCTGCGCGGCACAATAGAAACCGAACGGTCTTTCCGCTCGGTTTTTCGTTTTATTCAAGGTTCGGGGATAAGGGTAGTTTTATTTTGCAATCGTTCGGTCGGGCGGTATTCGCCTTACGGCGAGTGGTATTCGCGCTTCCGCGCGAGTTAAGGATTAGTAATTGTTCCATGCAGGGGTTCCTCACGCGCGCGGAAAGCCGCGCACTCAGGATGACGTTTTAGATGGAGAGTGCACGTTTGAATTTAAATTCGGTTCCCTCCTTTTAATTCGGGTTAGCAGGGAAGGGAAATTCTTCCGCTTTCTGATAATTCGGGGTTATGGGGACAATTACGTACCCGACTCTTAAAGTTTCGGGTTTATGGGAAATAACATCTCTGTCCGATTAAAAATTCGGGTTAAGGGGCGAATTGCCGCTCTTAAGATTTATGCTTCGTCGAGCGGCGTTTTCTTATGCGCCCTTTTTTCCTTTTCGCCGCGCATGACCTCGACGGTCATGGAGTCGAAATCGACGTGCTCGATAAAGTCCGCTTTGCGGAATCGGCACAGATTAAACCGATTGAGATGGGCGGCGTGCGAGGGCAGCACTGCAGGGGTGGGCACGTCGAGCGGCATCAGCGTTTCGCGAAGCAGCGCGACGAGTTCGTCGGCAGATGGTACGGCGGCGACGGAAACCGTCACCGAGTGCAATATTTTTTCGCCTTTTTGCGTTCTGATCCAAAGCTTCATACTCGTATTTTAACATAAAGCGCGGACAAAATCAATAATTTACAGTCCTCTCGCCGCGAAAGGTTGACAAGAAAAGTAAAAACGGCTAAAATATTAAAAACAATTTATTACGATAAATTGCGGCGGCGACAAAAAAACGACAAAAAGCAACGGAGAAACAGGCTTATGAACTTAACGCGGAAAATAATCGAAAAGCACTTGGTATCGGGGCGTATGACGGCAGGCGAGGAAATCGCAATCCGCATCGACCAGACGCTGACGCAGGACTCTACGGGCACTATGGCGTACCTTCAGCTCGAGGCGCTCGGCATCGACAAGGTTAAAACCCTGCGCTCCGTCGCGTATATAGACCACAACACGATACAATCGGGCTTCGAGAACGCCGACGACCACGCGTATATCCGTTCGGTCGCGTTAAAGCACGGAATCTATGTGTCGAAGCCGGGAAACGGCATCTGCCATCAGGTCAACGTCGAGCGTTTCGGCGTGCCGGGGCAAACGCTTGTGGGCTCGGACAGCCATACGCCCACGGGCGGCGGCATAGGCATGCTGGCAATCGGCGCCGGCGGACTTGACGTAGCGGTAGCCATGGGCGGCGGCGCGCTGTACCTGTCGATGCCCAAAGTCGTCAACGTGGAGCTCAGCGGCACGCTTAATCGCGGCGTGAGCGCAAAGGACGTAATACTGGAAGTACTGCGCGTGCTGACCGTCAAGGGCGGCGTGGGCAAGGTGATGGAATACACCGGCGAGGGCGTGAAAACGCTTACCGTGCCCGAGCGCGCTACGATTGCGAACATGGGCGCGGAGCTGGGCGCGACCACTTCGATATTCCCCTCCGATGAACAGACGCGCGCTTTTCTCGCGGCGCAGGGCAGGGAAAAGGACTTCACGCCGCTCGCGGCGGACCCCGGTTCAGAGTACGACGAGCTGGTAAAAATCGACTTGTCAAAGCTCGAGCCGCTTGCCGCTTGTCCGCACTCGCCCGACAACGTGAAAAAAGTGAGCGAACTCAGCTCCGTCAAGGTCGACCAGGTATGCATCGGCAGCTGCACGAATTCGTCCTACCGCGACATGATGCGCGTTGCCGCGATACTGAAAGGCAAGCGCGTCCACCCCGACGTCAGCCTTACGATAAGCCCGGGCTCGCGGCAGGTTTTCGCGATGCTTGCCGGCAACGGCGCGCTCGCAGACATGATAAACGCCGGCGCGAGAGTGCTCGAATGCGCTTGCGGACCGTGCATAGGCATGGGGCAGTCGCCCAAAAACAACGCCGTTTCCGTGCGTACTTTCAACCGAAACTTCTATGCTCGCAGCGGAACGAAAACCGCTTCGGTGTACCTCGTTTCGCCCGAAACCGCGGCTTATACCGCGCTTAACGGGTATCTCAGCGACCCGAGCCGCGAGAATTGCCCCGACGTCGACATGCCCGAGCGCTTTGAAATCAACGACAACCTTATTCTCGAGCCCAAGGATTACCCCGACGTAACCGTCGAGCGCGGACCGAACATCAAGCCGTTTCCGCAGGGCAAACCGCTGTGCGGCGACGTGAAAGGGAAAACGCTGCTTGTGTGCGAGGACAATATCACCACCGACCACATCATGCCGTCCAATTCCAAACTGCTTCCGTACCGCTCGAACATTCCGTACCTGTCCGATTACTGCATGGAACCGGTGGATTCCGAGTTCCCGAGGCGCGCGAGAGAAAACGGCGGCGGCTTTATCGTCGCCGGGGCGAACTACGGTCAGGGCTCGTCGCGAGAGCACGCCGCGCTCGTTCCGCTGTATCTCGGCATACGCGGCGTTATCGCCAAATCGTTCGCGCGTATTCACCGCGACAACCTGATTAACAACGGCATACTGCCGCTCACGTTCGCAAACGAAGCCGACTATGAGAGTATAGACCTTCTCGACGAACTCGTAATCGAAAACGCCCCCGAGCAAGTGAAAAACGGCGGCAAAATCACGGTAAAGAACGTCACGAAGGGCGAAGCCTACGAGTGCGACATGCCGCTCACCGACCGTCAGCGCACGTTTATTCTCGCCGGCGGCGTGCTGAACAGCCTTAAAAACAAGCAATAGAGAATATAATAAACCGAAAACGGAGGTAACGACCATGGATAAGCTTAACGAGAGAATACTAGCGATACTGAAAGACGACGCGCGCACGCCGTCGGGTGAAATTGCCACGATGCTGGGCGCAAGCGAAGCCGCCGTTACCGAAGCCGTTTCGGAAATGGAGAACAGCGGCGTAATCGTCAAGTACACCGCGGTGGTAAACGACGAAAAGACGGCGCGCGACTATGTGGAGGCACTCATCGAAGTCAAGGTTTCGCCCGTCAGAGAAAAGGGCTTTGACGAGATTGCCGAGTACATTTACCAATTCGACGAGGTAAAGAGCGTATACCTCATGAGCGGTGCCTATGACCTTGCGGTGTTTGTCGAGGGCACGAGTCTCAGGGACGCGGCGCGTTTCGTGTCCGAAAAGCTGTCGGGCATCGACAAGGTCCTGTCCACTGCCACGCACTTCATACTCAAAAAGTACAAGGTTGACGGCGTAATCCTCGAGAAAAAAGCTTCCTCGCGGCTTGTCGTGCAGGCGTAAGGAGCGGAAATGGACTACGACAAATACCTTAACCCTGCGGTAGCGGCGCTGCCGCCCAGCGGAATACGACGGTTTTTCGAGCTCGCCAGCAGCATACGCGATTGCATATCGCTGGGCGTGGGCGAGCCGGACTTCGTCACCCCGTGGGAAATCCGCGACGCCGCGATTAAATCCATTCAGGCAGGCAAAACGCAATACACCTCGAACGCCGGGCTATTGTCGCTCCGCGAGGAAATAGCCGGCTATCTGTCCGCGCGCTTTAACGCGGTATACGAGCCCGGCAGTGAAATAATAGTCACGATAGGCGCGAGCGAGGCAATCGACCTCGCGCTCCGCACGCTCGTGCGCCCGGGCGACGAGGTGCTGATACCGTCCCCGAGCTACGTCAGCTACGCGCCCAACGCGGCGATTACCGGCGGCGTGGCGGTGGCTGTCGAAACGAGCGCGAAAAACGGTTTCGCGCTCACTCCCGAGCTTTTGGAAAAGGCGATAACGCCGCGCTCGAAAGCGCTGATTCTGCCGTACCCCAACAACCCCACGGGCGCGATTATGACGAGAGCGCAGCTCGAAAAAATAGCGGAAGTAGCGGAACGTCACGACCTTTTCGTCATTTCCGACGAGATTTATGCCGAGCTTACATACGGGCAAAAGCACGCCTCGTTCGCCGCAATTCCCGGCATGAAAAAGCGCACGATTCTGATAAACGGCTTTTCCAAAGCGTTCGCCATGACGGGCTGGAGATTAGGATATTTCTGCGCGCCGGAAGCGGTAGTCAAGGCAGCCTACAAGATTCATCAATACACGATAATGTGCGCGCCCACCGCCTCGCAGGTTGCCGGCGAAGCCGCGCTGCGCTCCGGTCGCGAGGACGAGTACCGCGCGGTGACGGAAATGCGCGAGTCCTACGACGTGAGGCGACGTTACCTCGTGGCTAAGTTCAACGAAATCGGGCTGTCGACGTTCGAGCCCAAGGGCGCGTTCTACGTTTTCCCGTCGGTGAAGAGTACGGGGCTGACGGGCGACGAGTTCGCCGAAAGGCTGCTGAAGGAACAAAGAGTGGCGGTAGTGCCCGGTTCGGCGTTCGGGGATAGCGGTAAATACTTTGTCCGTTGTAGCTACGCCACTTCGCTTGCCGACCTTAAAACCGCCGTCGAAAGAATCAAGGCGTTTCTATCGGAAATCGGCGCGGATAAATAACTAATAGAAATAATTTCCGCCCGAAAAACGGAAGAGAAAAGAGGATAAAAATGGAACTTAAAGGGAAAAAGATAGCTTTCCTCGGCGACAGCATCACCGAGGGCGTGGGCGCGAGCAAGCCCGAAAACCGCTTTACCGACGTGTTCGGACGGCTTTCCGGCGCGACGGTATACAATCACGGCATAGGCGGCACGCGCATTGCGCCGCAGCGCGACAACCGCGGCGAGAAATGGGACGAGGACTTCATTCTTCGCTCGGACGAAATCGAAAGAGACGCCGACGCGGTGGTGATTTTCGGCGGCACCAACGACTTCGGTCACGGCGACGCGCCGATTGGCGAGCTCGGCGACAAAACGCCCGACACGTTCTACGGCGCGCTTTACACGCTTTTCGGAAAACTAATCGCGCGCAATCCGCAGGCGCAGTTCGTCGTGATGACGCCGCTTCACCGCATGAGCGAGGACGAAATAATCAACGAGCGCGGACTGCCGAGAAGAAAGCTTGTCGAGTACGTCTGCGCGATAAGGGCTGTTGCCGAGTACTATTCTTTTCCGGTGCTGGACTTGTGGGCGAGCTCGGGACTGCAACCGCACGTCGACGTTATCCGCGAAAAAATGATGCCCGACGGACTGCACCCGTCCGACCCAGGACACGCGCGCATCGCCGAAAGACTGTACAACTTCATGAAGTCGCTGTGAGTGCGACCCCTCCGCGGCGAGCGGCGTTTTTGCGCGGAAAAATGTGAAAAAAGCGCGAAAAATCGCTTAAAACGCACGGGCGCGGCACGGGGCGGCGCAATTTCGTTGACAAAAGCTTAAAAAAAGTATATAATCGAATCGCTTGAAAAGGCATACCTCGCAATCAACCTGCATAAAATACGACAAAGCCGTCCGAAGCACTACGCTTTTCGGGCGGCAATCGAATTAAATCGTAGTGCGTCAAGGGATTTTTCGGGGCAGAACATAAGCATAGACAAGCAAGGCAAACAAACGCGCGAACACCGTTACGGCGGTTTTCGGCGCGTAATTTTATAAGGCAGGTAGGTAAAAATGGCTGTAAAAATCACTGCGGCTAAGTTGCAGGAGTTCAAGGACGAGCTCAACTACAAAAAGAACGATGGCAGAAAAGAGGTCATCGTCAAGATTCAGGAAGCGCGCGCGTTCGGCGATCTTTCGGAGAATTACGAGTACAAGATTGCCCGTGAAGAACAGGGAAAGCTCGAGGAGCGCATTCAGCAGCTCGAGGACATTCTCGCGCCCGGCAACTACGAGATATACGAGGTCAAGGACCATTACGACAAGGTGGAGCTGGGGTGCACCGTGACCGTCGAGGACGTCGACACCGACCGCCGTCAGACGTTGCAGATAGTGGGCATTTACGAGTCCGACCCCAACACCGAGCCCAAGAAGATAAGCAACGAGTCGCCGCTCGGCAAGGCGCTGATGGGCGCGGAGAAGGACGACGAGGTGGACTTCGAGCACAAGAACAATATCGTAACCTACAGAATAGTCGACATTAAATAACGTCGGCAGGTTTTTGCATTTATCTAATTTCGCCTCCGGGAGCGGAGCGAGCGACAACACGAGGAATTAACATGAACGATACTACCGAAAAGAACGTCACCGAAAATCAGACCACGGAAGCGGATTACGGCGCGGAAGTCGCCGTCCGCCGCGAAAAGCTGAAAACGCTGTGCGCCGAGGGCAACAATCCCTACGAGCAGACCAAGTTCGTCACCACCGCGACGTCCGCAGACATTTTAGCCGACGCCGCCGGTTACGAGGGCAAAACCGTTTCCGTAGCCGGCAGAGTTCTGTCGCGCAGAATGATGGGCAAGGCGAGCTTCGCGCACATTCTCGACGCGAAAGGACAGATTCAGATTTACGTCAAAATCGACAACGTGGGCGCGGAAGTCTACGACAGATGGAAAAAAGCGGACGTGGGCGATATTTTCGGCGTGACGGGCACGGTTTTCACCACGCACAAGGGCGAGGTTTCGATTTCCGTCACCGAAATGAAGCTGCTGTCGAAGTCGCTTCTGCCGTTGCCCGAGAAGTTTCACGGGCTTAAGGACAACGATTTAAGATACCGTCAGCGGTACGTCGACCTCATCGCCAACCCCGAGGTCAAGGACTGCTTCGTCGTGCGCGGCAAGATAATCAAGGCGATACGCGACCTTCTGGACGAAAAAGGCTTTGTCGAGGTGGAAACGCCGGTGCTCAACACCATTGCCGGCGGCGCGAGCGCAAGACCGTTCGTGACGCACCACAACACGCTCGACCTCAATATGTACATGCGCATCGCGCCCGAGCTTTACCTGAAGCGGCTTATCGTGGGCGGCTTCGACAAGGTGTACGAGATAGGCAAGATGTTCCGCAACGAGGGCATGGACGTCAAGCACAACCCCGAATTCACCATGATGGAGCTGTACGAGGCTTACGCCGACTACCACGACATGATGGACATCACCGAGGAAATCTACCGCGCCGCCATGAAGGCTGCCGGCAAAGAGGGCAAGATTACCTATCAGGGCACGGAAATCGACATGACGTTTCCGTGGGAGCGGCTGCCGATGCTTGATGCAATCAAGCGTTACGTCGGCATCGATTACGACAAGATGACGGCGGCAGAAGCGCTTGCCGCGGCAAAGGCGGCAGGCGTGGAAATCGACCCCAAAAAGACCGCCTGGGGCAATATCGTGTACGCGACTTTCGACCAGAAGGTGGAGGAAAAGCTGATTCAACCGGTGTTCATCACCGACTACCCCGTGGAGGAGAGTCCGCTCACAAAGCGCAGCAACGAGGATCCGCGGCTTACCTACCGCTTCGAGTTCTTTATCTTCGCGCGCGAAATGGGCAACGCGTACAGCGAGCTCAACGACCCGATTGACCAGCGCGAGCGTTTCGAGCGTCAGGTTGCGCTCAGAAACGGCGGCGACGACGAGGCGCAGATGATGGACGAGGATTACGTCACCGCGCTCGAGTACGGCTTACCGCCTACGGGAGGCTTGGGCATCGGCATCGACAGAATGATTATGCTGCTCACCGACAGCGCGTCCATTCGCGACGTCATGCTGTTCCCCACGATGAAACCAAAAAAATAAATTACGAAAGCGGATTAACGAATGGACAACAGGGTCACGAAAAAAAGAGCGGCGCTGCATTTCGAGTACGATTGGCTGATTTACCTGCTGATTATCGCGCTCGTGATTTTCGCCACATATATGGTGTTTATGCAGATAAACATCACGCGCGACTTCGAGCGAGTCGACGTATTTTTCGCGTGCTACGCACACGGCTCGGAAGACATCGGCGACGAATTCATGTCAGACCTCGGCTCGCGCGGCGACAACGTTATCCGCGAGGTCAACCTCAATTACAACAGCCCCACCAACGAATACTACGACACGCTTTTGACTTCCTCGGGCTTCACCGCCGACGTGCTGGTCGTGAGAAAATCCGATATGGAGCGGTACGGCTCCTGGTTTTTAGAGCTCGACGACTACGCGCTGAATCAGATTTTCGGCGACAATACCGAGCTCAGCGACAGCGTGGACTACTTCGTGTATACGCCCGGCGAGAACCCGACCGACGAGGAAAAAGCGCTTGCCGGCAGAAAATACGGCATACGCGTGGACAACCTTAAAAAGATAAACAACGCCGCCGTGGAAAATCCGCAGTTCTATTTCGATTTGAGCAAGTATTCGAACGGCTACACCGAAGAGGAGCTGGCGAAATACGATACCGAGTTCTACATCGTCATCGATAAGAACAGTACCAAAATCGGCGAGAAGGGCAAGAAAGAAAAGTACCGCGACCTCACGCAGACTTATCGCTTCGTCGGGTGGTTTATAGAGCGTTACGGACAATGAACAACGAGCTTCAATCCGCGTTCGGCGCGTGTAAAGGTCAGCCCGAAAAGGCGTTTGAGACGGAAAAATCCGCCGTCTCGTCGGGCTTTCGCCGCGATTCGATAGAGAAATCTGCAGCGGCGTTTTCGGGACTCAGGGCGTTTTGCATGCCCGGGCACAAGGGAAAAATCGATTCCCTCGACCAAAGCGAGCACGACGAGGACTGCCTGTTCCCGGCAAAATCGGTGACTGCCGCCGAGCAAAAGGCGGCGCGGCACTACGGCGTGAAAAAGGCGCGGTTTCTCGTGTGCGGCGCAAGCATGGGCATAAAAGCCGCGTTTTTGGCGGCAAAACGCGATACCGTCGCGCCCGAGTTCACTCACCGTTCGGCAAGCTTGGGTGCAAAGCTTGCAGGCGTAAAACTGTTTACGTTTCCGACGGGCGAAACCCGCGGGATTCCGTCGGCGCCGACTACTCGCGACTACGAAAGGGCTTTTGACAGATTCCCGAGCGCGCAAGCCGCGCTTGTCACTTCGCCTGACTACTTCGGGAGAACAGCAGACGTAAGGGGAATAAAGGACGTGTGTGAGCGGCGCGGCAAGCTGCTGATTGTCGACGCGGCGCACGGCGCGCACTTCGCTTCGCGCCCCGATATTTTTCCGTGCGGCGGCGAAAAGTACGCGGACTTCGCGGTGCTGTCGGCGCACAAGACGCTGAGAGCGATGACACAGAGCGCAATCGGAGCGGTGAACGACGAGCGGTATTTCGCGGCTTACGACGACGCGCTCGAGCTTATCGGTACGACGAGCCCGTCCTACCGACTGCTGGCTTCGCTTGAGAACGCGATTGAGTTCGAGGAGGAAAACGCCGACGGCTACGACGCGCTTAACGCGGCTTGCCGCAGGCTTAGAGAAAGAATAAACTGCCTCGGCGCGGACGACCCCATGAGAATAACCGTGGACTGCGACGGGTACGGAACGACGGGCGAGCGGCTTTACTACGAGTGCGTAAAGCGCGGCGTGATGCCCGAAACGTTTTTCGGGCGATACTGCGTTTTCATCGTCACGCTGTCGGACGAGCCGGGCGCGGTGGACGAGCTTGGCAAAACGCTGGGCGAAATACTGACGGGAAAGGAATAAAGAGGACAAAATGAGCGGAAAATTCGTTACGATAGAGGGTTGCGAGGGCGTGGGAAAATCCACGCTCGTAAAGGGACTGAAGCGTTATTTCGAGGAAAACGGCATAGACGCGGTTTTCACGCGCGAGCCGGGCGGCACTCCCGTCGCGGAAAAAATACGCGGACTGATTCTCGACGCGCAGAACGACGAAACCACGCCGACGACCGAGCTTTTGCTGTATGCCGCCGCGCGCGCTCAGCACACCGAGGAAATGATAATCCCTGCGGTAAACGCCGGCAAAATCGTGGTGTGCGACCGCTATTCCGACTCCACGCTCGCCTATCAGCACTACGCGAGAGGGCTTAAGGGGGACGTGTGCCGCGAGCTCAACCGCATTGCCGAGCGCGGAGCGAAAATCGACCTTACGATTTTCCTCGACCTCAGCCCCGAAAAGGGCTTTTTGAGAAAGGGCGGCGCGGACAAGACCGACAGGCTGGAAAGTGCCGGCGCGGAGTTTCACCGCCGCGTTTACGAGGGCTTTAAGGAAATCGCGCGGCGCGAGCCCGACCGCTTTGTCGCGGTGGACGCCGAGAAGCCTGCGGACAAGGTGCTCGGAGCCGTAATAGAGCTTCTGCGCGAAAAGGATATAATAGGCTGATGGATTGTTTTGACGTGATGAAAAACAGCGCTGCGTTCAAGAGCATGTGCCGCGACGCAGACGAAAACCGCGTTTCGCACGCTTACCTTGTCGTTTCGCCCGACGAGGGCATGTCCGACGCGCTCACGTCGCTGTTTATCGCGCGACTCGCGTTCGGCGGCACCGACCGCGCCGCTATAGAGCGAGCAAGGAACTTCGGCGCGGATATTATAAGGCTGCCCGAGGGCGACAAAGTGCTGTCGAGCGACGTGAAAACGCTGACCGATTCGGTGTACTTCACGCCCACCGAGCTCAGCAGAAAGTTTTATATCATAAGAAAAGGCGAAACGATGAACGAGGCTTCGCAGAACAAGCTCCTGAAAGTTCTGGAGGAGCCGCCGGGAAGTGTGGTGATACTCATTCTCGCCGCGAGCGTGGGCGGAATTTTGCCCACGGTGCTCTCGAGAGTGCGGCGAGTGGACGTCGAGCCGCTTCCCGAGGACGAAATCATAGACTATCTCGAGTCCAATTACGGCGCGGACGGAACGGTGTACCTCGCCGCCGCGTTGTCGGGAGGATACCTTGCTAAAGCCGAGAGGGTAATGACGGAAAAGGCTCCGCGCGAAACGTTCGAGTTCGTTCTGTCGGTGCTAAAAGGCATGAAAAACAGCAAACTCGTGTTGCCGTACTCGGTAAGGCTGGGCGCGTACAAGGACAGAATGAGCGATTTTATCGACGTTTTGGAGCTTGTGCTCGCCGACTGCATGCGCGCGAGCGCGGGGCTACGGGAAAGGCTTGCGTTCAGAAACGCCACTCGCGACATTATCGAGATTGCGGCGGAGTACGACGCGGACGTGGTATTGCGGCTCGCGCCCGTCATAAAGCGCGCGAGAATGCGGCTGGAGCTTAACGGCAATCCGCAGTCGGTCGCCGACGAATTATTATTTTCATTATTGGAGGTCAAGGCAAAATGCCAAAGGTCGTAGGAATCAAATTCAGAAAATCCCCTAAAATATACTATTTCGCCCCGGGCAACAACGAGTTTACCGAGGGCGCGGGAGTAATCGTCGAAACCGCCAAAGGTCAGGAGTACGGCACCGTTGCCATGCTGCCTGCCGATGTCAAGGACAACGAGGTCGTACAGCCCTTAAAGCCGATTGTGCGCGTTGCAACGCCTGCCGACGAACGCCGCGTGCGCGATAACGAAGCTCGCCGCGACGAAACACTGCGCCTCGCCACCGAAAAAGTGGAAAAAGCCGGGCTCGACATGAAGCTCGTCGACGCGGAGTACACGTTCGACGGCTCGAAACTCGTCATCTACTTTACCGCCGACGGGAGAGTGGACTTCCGCGACCTCGTGAAAGAGCTCGCCTCGGCGTTCCGCATCCGCATAGAGCTCCGCCAGATAGGCGCGCGCGACGAGTGCAAGATGCTGGGCGGCATCGCGCCGTGCGGCAGGGCTTGCTGCTGCTCCGACCACATGTCCGAGTACGCGCACGTCACCGTCAAAATGGCGAAGAACCAGAACCTGTCGCTTAACCCGGCGAAGATAAGCGGACTTTGCGGCAGGCTGATGTGTTGCCTTGCCTACGAGAACGCGCATTATGTGGAAACTAATAAGAAAATGCCGAAGATGGGCTCACTCGTCACCACCGCCGACAAGCGCCGCGGCACCGTCGTGGGGCTCAATCAGCTCAAGGAAACGGTGCGCGTCAAGTACGAGGAGAACGACAAGACCGAGTTCGTCGACGTCAAGCTTACCGACGTAATCGCCAAGGGCAAGGGCTCGGCGCAGGACGACGTGAAGGACGGCGCGGACGGCGACTTAAAAAAATTAGCCGATTGATTGAAAATTTATAGACAAATCGTCAATGCCGTGTTATAATTATAGGACGATAATCTTAAAAAGGAGCGTATCGAATCATGGCACATGTAATTTCCGACGAATGCATCGCTTGCGGCTCTTGCGAGGCTCAATGCCCCGTCAACGCTATCAGCATGGGCGACGGCAAGTACGAAATCAACCCCGACGAGTGCATCGACTGCGGCGCGTGCGAAGCACAATGCCCCGTAGGCGCAATTTCCGAGAAGTAATTTTTTCGGATTCGTCATACTAAAAAGCAAAACGGCTCGACAACGGTACTGCGAGCCGTTTTCTTTATATGGCGCGTGGGAAGCGATTTTGTTCTGCCGCATGGCGGCGATTATTTTTGGAAAAAAGGTAAATTATGCAGGAATACGACAGAGTGAGATTGATTGTCGAAAAGGAAAAGTACGCGCGTTACGGCGTGCACAAGGGCATGGACGGTTTTTTGGAAGAATAAACGCCCCACGGGGCAGCGCATAAAAAATCCGCGGCGGCTTTTAATTAAGGCGCAGCGGATTTGATTTTTTAAATGCGATTGAAGCTCGAATAAGAGCGTTGCTTTTGGTCTGGAAACGTCGAATATGACCTAGGTAGCGTTGCTTTTTATCCGAAAGCGTCGAAAAATAATGTACGCGTTGCTTTTGACCTGGAAATGTCGGACGAGCGACGGAGCCGAGCCGCGCGACGGAATAAACCGCAATCCGATAAAACGAGTCAATCTTTGTCGGAGTAAAAGTCCTCGACTTCGTCGGCGAGGTTTTTCTCCGCGTCGGGATTGTAGGTTTTCAGCCGTGTTTCGGGTTTTTTCTCAGGAGCGGCTTCCGCGTTTTCGGCGCCCGGCGGTCCGATTTCGGCAAGAGCGGCTTCGGCGGCTTCCTCGGCGGAAACGAGCGTTACCGACGAGCAATAGGCGTCGAAGGTCATCTTCCTTGCGTAGACGGCGAGCGCGGCGGCGACGCATTCGAGCGCGGCGAGCACGACGGACTGCGCGGAGTAGGCGTAGACGCACATTGCGCCGTAGGCCACGGCGACGAGCACGGTCATGACGCGCGCCCACTCGAAGCACGCGAACGTGCGCTTTTCAAAGCCGGATTTCGGGGCAAAACGCTCGGGGATTTCGCCGCGCAGGCGGTAGCGCGTCAGCGAAGCGACGAAAGTGTAGAGCATGAGCCCAGCGGTGCATAGCATCAGTATGACATAGGCGGTGATAAGCGGCGTGTAGCCCTTTTCGCCGAATACGCGTATCGCCTCGCATTTAAGGCACAGCGGCGGCACGACGAACAGCGCGAGCGCGGCGCCGAGAACAATCGAACGCACCGTCTGGTCGGTTTTCAGCTCGGCTTGGGGCTTGGAGCAGATATACTTTCCGCGTAACTTGTTCTTGTTTTCAAACATATATCCATTATAGCGTTTGCCGCCGTCAAAGTAAAGCAATTCGACAAAAGAAGCGGTCGAAACGCCCATTTTCTTTGACAAACGCGCTTTCTGCGTGTA
>ENA-USUG01004654-USUG01004654.1-human-gut-metagenome-genome-assembly--contig:-NODE-4654-length-16686-cov-12.949064_pt1 | contig 16686 bp, 10 predicted proteins | sample MGYA00250059_ERZ773394 | MGnify/ENA primary metagenome ERZ773394 (study PRJEB29103, sample SAMN06111957) | human gut metagenome | biome: human gut; feature: ankylosing spondylitis patient; material... | reverse complement strand
TTGTTGTGTGGGGGATGCGGTGGGGTTTGGGGGGGCTGGAGTGTTGTGGGGGGGGGTTGTTTTGTTTTTTTTTTTTTTGAAAAGTTTTGAAAAGACGTGGAAAATGTTCAGTACAGGGTATTCTTTTAAGAGGGAAAATGAAGAATGCAGAAAATTTTGATAGTAGATGATTCGGAAATAAACAGAGAGATCCTGGCAGCCATGCTTGAGAAAACATACGAGATCGATATGGCGAAAGACGGGCAGGAAGCGATCGAGATCCTGGAAAAGAAGTGGGAAACGTATCAGATCGTGCTGCTTGATCTGAATATGCCGGTGATAAATGGATATGAAGTTCTGAAGGTCATGGAAGAAAAGCAGTGGCTTGATTCACTGCCGGTTATCTGTATCTCGGCAGAAACATCGGAGGCAAGTATAGGAAAGGCGTACGAACTCGGAGCCACGGATTATTTTACGAGGCCGTTTGATACGGCAGTCGTACTGCGGCGTGTGCACAATACGATTGCACTGTATGCAAAAGCGTCCAGCAGTCTGCACGATGCGATGGAGATGTTATCCGGCATTTTTTATCGTATCATTAAAATCAATCTGAGTACGGATACCTATAGAACACTTAAAAATATTTCCGACGATTTCAGGAGTCCGCTGGATGGCATTAAGAGTATTTCGCAGAGACTGATGCAGTACGGAGAAGAATATGTCCATGCGGAAGATCAGGAAGCTTTTTTGGAATTTTGTGATTCGGAAAATCTGCGTAAAAATTTCTCGGAAGAAGATACAGAGCGTATCAGTATGAGCTATCGCTGTCGGAATGGACAGGAATTTCGCTGGGTTTCCATGGAGATCATCAAGAGTACAGAGTACGCAAAAGATAACGAAGTCGTGGTTCTTTATCTTCGGGATATCAATACAGACTATCTGAAACAACTGGATATGGTTCTGAGCAGGAGCAAAGGTTCTGTCGGTATGGTGAATGTCAATGTAACAGACGGAACCTGCAAATCCGGAAGCAGTTCTCTGAAAAATCTGGAGCTTCAGGAAGAGGATCGTACACTTGATCAGTATATAAACAGGATCAGCACTTCGATTCCACAGGAGGACGGGCGCAGAAGTTTTACAGAAAATTTCAGCAGAAAGCATATGCTGGATTCTTTCGAAAAAGGTCACACGGTCATTCAGGAAAATTATCCGGTATACAGCACAGAAAACCATCGTCCGCAGCTTTATCGCGTAACAGCAGAGATGGTTCGCAATTCTTTTTCCGGTCAGATAGAGGCTATTCTTTATTTTACAGATATCACAGGAAAATATCTGGCAGAAAAGATGCCGCAGATTTTGTATCAAAAAAATTATGAACAGATTGCAGTGATCGATTTAAGACGCCGGAAGATTGTAGCCATTGCGGAAACAGTTTTTGATTTTTCACAGTCACTGGAGCAAGAAATGGATTACGATCAGTATCAAAAAAAAGTCATGAAGTGCGTTGTTCCGGAAGAAGAAAAGGCACAGTTTGAAAATTACACGAATCTTGATAATATAAAAAGAGAGCTGGATCGGAAAGGTCGCTATTCTTTCAGTGTATATCAGCTGAACAGAAACGGTGAAAAAGCCCTGAATAATTACACATATCTTTATTTTGATCATTACTTTGACATCGTGGCTGTAGCAGTTGAAGATATTACGGAGCTGTCAGGACAGGATGCACTGACAGGCGGATATAACCGACAGGGATTTGTACAGAAGGCAGAACATATCCTGCAGAATGCAAATGAGGATGAGAATTATGCGATCCTGTTTTTCAATATTAAGAACTTTAAGGCAGTGAACGAACTTTTTGGAATTGATCTTGGTGATTTTATTCTGCGTGAGCTGTATGAAGATCTGAAAAATTCACAGCTTGATCCGGTTGTGATCGCCAGGGCTGAGGCTGACCATTTTGTGTGCCTTGTGAAACGGGAAAATCTGGATGAGGAGTTTCTGCCAAAGCTCTGTACGAAGAAGATTTCCAGCTCCGGAAAGACCATCCGTCTGTTCAGCCGTTGCGGTATTTTCTATGTAAAAGATAAAGAAATGTCCGTAAACATGATGATCGGGCGTGCGAAGCTGGCAAAGAAATATATCGAAGATGAGTATGTTCAGCCATATAAAGTATATGATTCTTCCATGCAGACTGCTTATATAGACAAAGCAGAGATTGCAGGAGAACTTGCAGAAGGCATTGCGAAAGGAGAACTTCAGGTTTATTATCAGCCGGTTGTGGATGTAAAGACCGGACAGATCGCTTCCGCAGAAGCCCTGATCCGCTGGCATCATTCCGAGAAAGGTTTCCTGTCGCCGGGCTTCTTTATACCGGCTCTGGAAGAGAGCGGTCACATCTCCGAACTGGATGATTATGTCATTCATCAGGTCAGCGATTTCCTGATGGATCGTTACCATGCAGGCAAGAATGTGGTTCCGGTTTCGGTCAATTTATCATGGATGGATTTCTATGATGAGAAGATTATGGAAGATATCCTTGATGAATGTAAAAACAATGATCTGGAAGAAAAACTGATCCGTCTGGAAGTTACTGAGACATCCTACGCTGCGATGGGTGAGAGCCGCAACAGTATTCTTGAATCCTTCCGTACAGAAGGTGTCAAGATCATGATGGATGACTTCGGAACCGGTTATTCTTCGTTTGGTATGCTTCAGCAGTACAATTTCGATATTATGAAGATTGACATGAGTTTCATCCGCCAAATAGAGACAAATCCAAAGACGAAAAGTATGTTACGATTCCTGATCGATATGGCACATGAGATGGGCATTTATATCGTTGCAGAAGGCGTTGAGACAGAAGTTCAGGCAGATTTTCTGAAGAAGAGCCACTGTGATTATATCCAGGGATATTATTATTACCGTCCGATCCCACAGGAAGAGTTTCGAAAACTTCTTGATGAGATGTAAAGATTTTTTAACTTGCAATTCAAAAATTGCCATGCTATACTTGAAATGATATTAGGGTCAGAAGACCTTTTGACTCTGGAATCTAATACATGAAGCAGAAATGATTTTCATGCAAATATTTGCCCACCAAGTGATTGGTTAAGCCCATACGGACAGGCGGGGCAGCTGCCGATTGCGGTGAGAGACCGCATTATTGATTTAGTTAAAAGCTAAATTTTATAAGTCTTTTGTTTGGGAATACAGCGTCCCAGAATAAAACATCACTTGTGAAATGGTCAATAAAGAGTAGGATTAGCAAATATTTGCTGGCGAGAGTGCCAACGACAGACTCTGGAAATAGTTTTTGCGGATGTAAGATAAATACATAAAGTAAAGCTATCATAAGACGTTTAAAGACAGGTGAGGATTTCACCTGTCTTTTTTATGCGGATATATGTATCGTATGCTATGATGCCAGGGAGTGCAACGCACAGAACAATCCGTAGGCATTATAGTTGGGGACTTTTGACACCCACATCATGCTATGATTGGAGAAAAAGAATGAATCGAAACAAACAGATGCATGCTCCGGTTTATGAGGCACTGGAGCGTTTAAAAAGAAGAAGAGTTGTGCCGTTTGATGTACCGGGACATAAACGCGGAAGAGGAAATCCGGAACTTGTGGATCTTCTGGGAGAAAAATGTGTCAGCCTGGATGTCAATTCCATGAAGCCGCTGGATAACCTCTGTCATCCTGTTTCTGTGATCAAGGAAGCAGAAGAACTGGCAGCGGAAGCATTTCGTGCGGATCATGCCTTTTTTATGGTTGGCGGAACAACTTCTTCCGTGCAGGGAATGGTGCTTTCCTGCTGCAAGGCAGGTGACAAGATCATTCTGCCGCGAAATGTACATAAAAGTGTGATCAATGCACTGGTATTGTGCGGTGCGGTTCCGGTGTATGTGAATCCGGAAGTGGATACAAAACTGGGGATATCACTCGGAATGCAGGTTTCTGAGGTGGAAAGGGCGATCCGTGAGAATCCGGATGCGGCAGCAGTTCTTGTGAACAATCCGACCTACTATGGGATCTGTTCTGATCTGCGTGCGATCGTTAAGGTGGCACATGAACATAATATGCTGGTGCTGGCGGATGAGGCGCATGGCACGCATCTGTATTTTGGCAGTGATCTTCCGGTCTGTGCCATGGATGCCGGGGCAGATATGGCTTCGGTGTCCATGCATAAATCCGGCGGAAGCCTGACACAGAGTTCTCTGCTTCTTACCGGAAAAAATGTAAACTGGGAATATGTGAGTCAGATTATAAATCTGACACAGACAACAAGTGCTTCCTATCTGCTGATCTCCAGTCTGGATATTTCCAGGAGAAATCTGGCACTGCGCGGACGGGAGTCTTTTGATAAAGTGAGCCGCATGGCAGAATATGCAAGAGAAGAGATCAATTCAATCGGCGGTTTTTATGCTTACGGTAAAGATATGATAAACGGCGGAAGCGTCTATGATTTTGATGTGACAAAACTTTCCGTGTATACAAGAGATATCGGGCTTGCCGGCATTGAGGTTTATGACCTGCTGCGTGATGAGTATGACATCCAGATCGAGCTTGGAGATATCGCAAATATCCTGGCGTATATTTCCATCGGTGACCGTATCCAGGATATCGAGCGGCTGGTGGGGGCACTGGCGGATATCAAGCGGCTTTATGCAAAAGATCCGGAAAAAATGCCGGGAGCCGAGTACATCAGGCCGACCGTTCTGGTATCTCCGCAGACTGCTTTTTATGCAGAAAAGAAAGCAGTTCCGATCCGGGAGACAAAAGGCATGATCTGCAGTGAATTTGTGATGTGCTATCCGCCGGGGATCCCAATCCTTGCACCGGGAGAATTGATCACGCAGGAGATCATTGATTATATTATTTACGCAAAAGAAAAGGGCTGTTCCATGCAGGGAATGCAGGATACAGAGATAGAATATTTATATGTGCTGAGCGAAAAATAAAAGCAAATGGGAGGGGAAAAGGATGGAACTTTGGTTTTCAGATTACCAGACAGAAAAAGTAAAAGTTTCGGTAAAAGTCCAGAAACAGCTTTTTGGTCTGCAGACGGAATTTCAACGCATTGATGTGTTTGATTCCGATGAATTTGGCCGTTTTTTAAGTGCAGACGGAAGCATTGTATTTTCAGAAAAGGATGAGTTTATTTATGATGAGATGATCGTCCATGTGCCGATGGCAGTTCATCCATGTGTGAAAAATGTCCTGGTGATCGGCGGCGGGGACGGCGGTGTGGCAAGAGAGCTGAGCCATTATGAAGAAATCGAAAAAATTGATGTGGTCGAGCCGGATCGCGTTTTTGTTGAAGTCTGTAAAGAATTTTTCCCGGACAATGCCTGCGGACTGGCAGATAAAAGAGTCAGTGTTTATTATGAGGACGGACTGAAATTTCTGCGTCTGCGTCATAATGAATATGATCTGATCATCAACGATGCGATTGATCCGCTCGGACATAATGCCGGACTCTTTACCAAAGAATTTTACGGGAACTGTTACCGTGCACTAAAAGAAGACGGCATCATGGTCTATCAGCACGGAAGTCCGTTTTATGATGAAGACGAAGAATCCTGCCGGGTGATGCACCGGAAGGCAAGCCACAGTTTTCCGATCAGCCGTGTCTATCAGGCACACATCCCGACCTGTTCATCCGGGTACTGGTTGTTTGGGTTTGCATCAAAAAAATATCATCCGCTGGAACACCTGAATGCAAAACGCTGGAAAGAGCGGAAGATAGAAACTTGGTACTACACGACCAATCTTCATAAGGGAGCATTTATGCTTCCAAAATATGTAGAAGATATGCTGGAAGAAGAGGAAGGTCGTAAAAAATAAAAAGCAAAAAGAAAAGGAGATTGTACTATGGGAAGATTACTGATCATTGGATGCGGAGGAGTTGCAGGAGTTGCGATCCACAAATGCTGTCAGAACAGCAAAACATTTTCTGAGATCTGTATTGCCAGCAGAACAAAGGCAAAGTGCGATGCACTGAAAGAAAAACTGGAGAATACAACGGAAACAAAAATCACAACAGCACAGGTGGATGCCGATAAGTTGGAAGAACTGATTGCACTGATCCAGTCTTATCAGCCGGACGCTGTTTTAAATGTGGCACTTCCGTACCAGGATCTGACGATCATGGATGCGTGTCTGGCATGCAAGGTGGATTATATTGATACCGCCAATTATGAGCCGGAAGATACCGACGATAAACAGTGGCGTGAAATTTACGAGAAACGCTGCAAAGAGGCCGGATTTACCGCATATTTTGACTATTCCTGGCAGTGGGCTTATCAGGAAAAATTTAAAGAAGCAGGCATCACGGCACTTCTCGGAAGCGGCTTTGATCCGGGTGTCACCAGTGTCTTTACAGCCTATGCACTGAAACATTATTTTGATGAGATCGAGACGATCGATATTCTGGACTGCAACGGAGGAGATCATGGCTATCCGTTTGCCACCAACTTTAACCCGGAGATCAATCTGCGGGAAGTGTCCGCAAACGGTTCTTACTGGGAGAATGGTCACTGGGTAGAGACTGAGCCGATGGAGATCAAAAGAGAATATAATTTCCCGCAGGTCGGCGAAAAAGATATGTATCTGCTTCATCATGAAGAAATCGAATCTCTGGCAAAAAATGTTCCGGGCGTAAAACGTATCCGTTTCTTTATGACCTTTGGACAGAGCTATCTGACGCACATGAAATGTCTGGAAAATGTAGGCATGCTTTCCACTTCACCGATTCTGTTTGAAGGAAAAGAGATTGTGCCGATTCAGTTTCTGAAGGCACTGCTTCCGGATCCGGCTTCCCTTGGACCGCGTACCGTCGGAAAAACAAACATTGGCTGTATTTTTACCGGAAAGAAAGACGGAAAAGAAAAGACCATTTATATCTACAATGTATGTGATCATCAGGAGTGTTATAAAGAAGTTGGATCTCAGGCGATTTCCTACACAACCGGAGTGCCGGCGATGATCGGGGCAGCACTTGTTGTGGATAAAGTATGGGACAAAGACGGTGTGTTCAACATCGAAGAATTTGATCCGGATCCGTTTATGGATATGCTGAATCAGTACGGACTGCCGTGGGTTGTGGATGAAAATCCGCAGACTGTAGAATGATGTGGAAAGATCTGCCGACACCGTGCTATGTTGTGGATGAAGGCAAAATCAGAAAAAATCTGGAGATTCTTGCGGATCTTGAGCAGGAGTGCGGCTGTCACATCCTGCTCGCCCAGAAAGCATTTTCTATGTACAGCCTGTATCCGATGATCGGTCAGTATATCAGCGGAACAACAGCGAGCGGACTGTATGAGGCAAGACTTGGATATGAAGAGATGGGAAAAGAAAATCATGTCTTTGCACCGGCATACAAAGAAAAAGATATGGAAGAACTGGTGCAGATCTGCGATCATATCATCTTCAATTCCTTTGCACAGTATGAGAAATATAAAGAAATGTGCCGGGAAAGTGCAAAGGTGAGAAAAGATAAAAAAGCAGTCAGTGTCGGCATCCGCATCAATCCGCAGTGCTCCACGCAGGAAGGGCATGAGATCTATGATCCTTGTGGCTATGCTTCCAGACTTGGTGTGACAGAAGAACAGTTTCGGGAAGATCTGCTGGAGGGTGTGGAAGGACTTCATTTCCACACGCTGTGCGAACAGAATGCAGATGATCTTGTAACGACTTTTCAGGCATTTGAAAAGAAATTCGGGAAATATCTGTACCGGATGAAATGGCTGAATATGGGCGGCGGTCATCATATCACAAGGGAAAATTATCAGATAGAAACTCTGAAAAAACTGATCCGTTATATCAGAGAAACCTATCCGGTGGAAGTTTATCTGGAGCCTGGCGAAGCGATTGCTTTAAATGCCGGTTATCTTGTGACAGAAGTGATGGACATCGTGCACAACGATATGGACATTCTGATCCTCGATGCATCGGCAGCCTGCCATATGCCGGATGTGCTGGAGATGCCGTACCGCCCGCCGCTTGCAAAAGGATTTGAAGCAGGGGAAAAACAGTACACGTATCGCCTCTCTTCGATGACCTGTCTTGCCGGGGATGTGATCGGGGACTACAGTTTTGAGCAGCCGATCCGTATCGGGGATCAACTGGTCTTTGAAGATATGGCGATCTATTCCATGGTAAAAAACAATACCTTTAACGGAATGCCGCTTCCGGGAATCGCACTTTTAAAAGAAGACGGAAGTGTGGAAATGGTAAGAGAATTTGGCTATAACGATTTTAAAATGCGTCTGTAATTCAAATCGAACGCATATGAGACTTGCAAGCGACAGCACCGTAGATTCTGAAGGAGGATACGATGGAACAAAAAAGAACAACACCGTCTGCGGACGGATATTATATGCCGGCAGAGTATGAGCCGCATAAAGGCTGCATCATGATCTGGCCGCAGCGGCCGGGTTCCTGGAAAAAGGATGCAAAAGATGCCGAGCAGGCTTTTTGTGCAGTTATGGAAGCAATCACAAAAAGTGAGCCAGTGTATCTGGCTGCCGGAAAAAAGGTTCTTGCACGGGCAGAGGCATTTGCCGCACAGCAGAAAGAAAAATATAGAGAAGCCATCGCATGCGGAAGACATTTTCCGGTGATCGTCTTTGAAGCAGAAACGGATGATGCCTGGGCAAGGGATATGGCACCGATGTTTGTCAGAAAAGGTGAAAATGTCCGTGCAGTGAACTGGTCTTTCAATGCCTGGGGCGGAACGGTGGATGGGCTGTATGCATCCTGGAAGTTGGATGATGCGTTTGCCCTGGATTTCGCCAAAAGAGAAGGATATTTCTGCTACGATGCGGCACCTTTTGTGCTGGAGGGCGGTTCCATCCACAGTGATGGGGAAGGGACAGTCATGGTGACGGAAGCCTGTCTGCTCAGCAAAGGCAGGAATCCGCAGCTTTCAAAAGAACAGATTGAGGAGAAACTGAAAGCATATCTGGGTGCGGAGAAAGTGCTCTGGCTGCCAAGGGGCATTTACCTGGATGAGACAAACGAGCATGTAGATAATGTATGTGCTTTTGTCGGTCCGGCTGAGGTGGTATTGGCGTGGACGGATGATCCGAAAGATCCGCAGTACCCGTTATCACTGGAGACACTTCAGTATCTGGAATTACAGACCGATGCGAAAGGCAGAAAGATCATCGTACATAAACTTCCGATCCCGGATGTGCCGGTCTGCGTTACGCCGGAAGATCTGGAAGGGTATGTGTTTGAAGAAGGAGAAGATACAAGAGAAGTGGGCGAACGCCTTGCGGCATCTTATGTAAACTTCTATTTTTCAAACGGAGCAGTTATCATGCCGGCTTTTGGCGGAAAAAATGCAGAAAGTGATCAGCGGGCAGCAGAGATCTTGCACAGCATATGTCCGCAGAGAGAGATCCTACCGGTGTATGCAGGAGATATTCTCACCGGAGGCGGAAACATCCACTGTATTACGCAGCAGATACCACAGGGAAAGGCAGAAAAGGAATGAGAAAAGTAAAAACAGCGGCGATCCAGATGCAGTGCAGCACAGAGCTGCAGGAAAATCTGGAAAAAGCAGAAAAGAAAATCAGAGAAGCGGCAGCAGAAGGAGCAAATATTATTTTACTGCCGGAACTTTTTGAGCGGGAATATTTCTGTCAGCAGAGACGGTATGATTTTTATCATTATGCAAAACCGGCAGAAGAAAACGAAGCAGTACAGATGGGAGTGCGTCTGGCAAAAGAACTTGGAGTCGTGCTTCCGGTCAGCTTTTATGAAAAAGAAGTCAACAATCTTTACAATTCGATCGCATGCATCGATGCGGATGGAAGGATTCTTGGGATTTATCGAAAAACACATATCCCAGATGACCACTATTATCAGGAAAAATTTTATTTTACGCCGGGCGATACCGGATTTCGCATCTTTGAGACCATATATGGAAAGATCGGCATCGGAATCTGCTGGGATCAGTGGTTTCCGGAGAGTGCCAGATGCATGGCACTTCAGGGTGCAGAACTTCTGTTTTATCCGACTGCCATCGGTTCGGAGCCAATCCTGGAATGTGACAGCATGCCGCACTGGAGGCGTTGTATGCAGGGCCATGCGGCAGCCAATCTGATGCCGGTGATCGCAGCAAACCGCATTGGAAAAGAGGTGGTAGAGCCGGATACGGAAAATGGAGGTCAGAAGTCTGCACTGACTTTTTATGGTTCTTCCTTCCTGACCGATGAAACAGGTGAACTGAAAAAAACAGCTTCCAGAGATCAGGAAGAGATCCTGATCGGAGAATACGATCTGGATGAGCTGGCAGCAAAGCGTCTTGAATGGGGACTGTTCCGTGACCGCAGACCGGAAATGTACAGGATCATTGCAGGACAAAAATAGAAGAAAGAAGACAGATTTGTTGCTTAACATATACAGAAGAAGAGTTTTCTCCAACTAAGATAAGATTTACGAGGGGTGAGCAGATGAAATTTTTTCATTTATCCGATCTGCATATCGGACTGAAACTGATCGAACGCGATCTGCGGGAAGACCAGGAATATATTTTTGAACAGATCATCCGGCTGGCAAAAGAGCAGCAGCCGGATGCGATGGTGATCGCAGGGGATATTTATGACAAAGCGGTTCCGTCTGCGGAGGCAGTGGAGATTTTTGACAGCTTTATGAAAAATCTTTCCGAAGAAATGCCGCAGATGCCGGTGATGATCATCAGCGGCAATCATGACAGTGCCGCCAGGCTGAACTGTTTTCGCAGTATTTTGTCCAGGCAGAATGTCTATATGATTGGCACGCCGCCGACTACAGAAGAGGAACATATCGAAAAAGTGACACTGCAGGATGCTTATGGCGATCTGCATTTTTATCTGCTTCCGTTTGTGAAACCGTCGATGGTAAGAGAGATCGTGGGAACGCGGGAGGACGGAACACAGCATTCCTACGACGAGGCACTGCATCTTCTGATCGAAAGAGAAAATATCGATACAAAGGAGCGAAATGTGCTGGTCAGCCATCAGTTTTATCTTCCATCCGACCGACAGGCGGAGGACGTAGAGCGCATGGATTCCGAGATTCGCACGGTCGGAAATATCGATGAGATCTCAGCAGATGTGCTGGAAGTGTTTGATTATGCGGCACTTGGACATATCCACAAACCGATGAAAGTGGGAAGCGAATATTATTGTTACTGCGGAACACCGCTTGCCTGTTCGGTCAGTGAAGCCGGACAGAAAAAAGGCATTGTGATGGTGACGATGAAAGAAAAAGGAAATATTTCCACGGAAGTGCTTCCGCTTACGCCGCTTCGTCAGGTGCGTGTGATAAAGGGAGAATTTCAGGAGGTGCTTTCGCAGGCATGCGAAGATTATGTCACGGTCGTGCTCACAGACAAAGAAGATCTCGATGTGATCGACCTCAAAGACCGTCTGCGAAATGCATTTCCATATCTGCTTGAGATCCGCAGAGAGAGGGAGCGGAGAGCAGAGTACAAAAGACAGAGCAGAAAGATCGAAGAACTGGACCCGTTTGAACTTTGCTGTTCGTTTCTTGGGGAACATATGGATGAGGAAGAACGTGAGATGCTTCTGGATGTGATCAGCAGTGTACAGGGGGTGAAATAAGATGCGGCCGTTAAAACTTGTGATGCAGGCGTTTGGTTCCTATGGAAACCGAACCGAGATTGATTTTGAAAAACCGGATCAGAATTTATTTCTGATTACCGGAAATACCGGCTCCGGAAAAACAACGATTTTTGATGCGATTGTGTTTGCTCTCTACGGAGAAGCCAGCTCCAATGCAAATAAGAAAAACGGTGCGGAACTTCAGAGTCAGTTTGTGGAGATCGGGACGGAGCCGTTTGTCTCCCTGACTTTTTCTGAGAAAAACGGAACTGAGATCGATCTTTATACTGTGAAACGCATTCCGCGTCATGTACGTCCGCTGAAACGCGGCAGCGGCGAAAAAATGGTCAGTGAGGAAGTTTCACTTACCATGCCGGACGGCAGCGAATATCCGGTAAAAGAGACGGATGCGAAACTGATGGAGATTGTCGGACTGACAAAAGAGCAGTTTATGCAGGTTGCGATGATCGCTCAGGGAGAATTCATGGAACTTCTGCGTGCAAAATCAGATGATAAAAAAATGATCTTCCGCAAGCTGTTTCACACCGGTCTGTACGAGGAGATCAAAAATGAATTTGCCGTACGCAAAAAAGAAAAACAGGCAGAGATCGATCAGATCCGCATGCGGTGTATTGCCGAGATCAGCCGCACAGAACTTCCAGAAGGTCTGGAACAGACGGCATTTTTAAAAGAAAAGAAAAAAGAACTGGAAAAATCAAAAGATTTTTCGGTAACGGTCCTGGAGCAGTTTCTGGAAAAACTGGAACTTCTGTGTATGGAACTTTCAAAGCAGACAAAAGAAGCAAAAAAGATCACACAGGAGCGAAGCCGGGAGCGTGACCGTGCAAGGGATGCTGCTGCGAAAGCTTCTCAGCTTCTGAAGTTTTTTGTACAGCTGGAAGAGGCAGAGAAGACCTTGCAGATTTTAAAAGCACAGGAAGAGACGATCATAAAACGACAGGAACTGGCACTTCAGATCGAAAACGCCTGGGAGGTGCAGGCAGTTTATCAGCGGCTTTTGGACTGCAAGAAAATGCTGGAAAAATTGAGATCAGACCTTCAGGAACAGACAGAACAGCTTCCGAACCTTATGGAAGATACAAAACTCTGTATACAGAATACAAAATATGCAAAACATCAGCAGGAAGAAGAAGTTGCGGCTTTTACCAAAGTGGAAGAAAAAGTGAAAAAAGCCATGGAAGTCTTTACAAAAATGGAAGCTGCCGGGCAGGATGTGATTCAAAAAGAAAAAGCGGTCCAAAACGCAGAAGAAAAAGAGCGAGCACTCAAAGCAAAAAAAGAGCAACTTGAAAAACAGCAGGAAGCGTGGCGGGAACGCTCACAGCAGCTTGCACAGTCGGAGAAAAATTTTGCTTTATGGCAGGCAAAACAGAAAGATTTCGGCTTACTGGAAACGGAATTTTCCAGAGCAGAACAAACGGAGAAAGAATACAAAACACAAAAGCAGACGACAGAAAAAAGACGTCTTGCCTATCGGGCGGCCAGCCTGGAATTTGAAGAAAAAAATGCCGTTTATGAGCAGAAACGAAAGATCTTTTTAAATGCTCAGGCAGGTTTTCTGGCACAGGAGTTAAAGAAAGGGTGCCCGTGTCCGGTCTGCGGTTCCACAGAGCATCCTTCTCCGTGTAAGCTTGAAGAAGAACATCAGAATCTGACAAAAGAGATGATCGAGGAGCTGGCCCTTCAGGCAGAGCAGCTGCGGGGAAAACAGGAACAGGCAGCAGCGGCGGCAGAAGCCGCAGGGAGCCTTCTGGAAGAAAAACAGAAAAATGCCGGGGAAAGTTTTGAACATCTTCGCAGCAGGGCAAAAGAAGTTCTGGATTTAGAAGAAATACGTGCAGACTTTCTGGAGCAGATGAAAGGTGAATTTTTACACCAGAGTAAAAAAATGGAAGCAGAAGGCAGACAGCTTCAAAAAGAAGTGAACGAGTATCAGATGCTTCTTTCTGCCCTTACAAAAGCAGAAAAGCAGAAAGAGCAATTTCAGGAGCAGCTTGAGCAGTCCGCAAAAGAAACAGCAGATGCCAAAACCGCTCTGGAGCGAAGCCGTGTGATGCTGGAGAGCCTGGAAGGATCAAAAGATTACCAGAATCAGCAGGAAGTACAGGCGGCGTATGCAAAAGCAGATACCGCCAAAAAGGAAAAAGATGTACTTGTTATGCGGGCAGAGGAGAGACTGCAAAAAGCACAGGAACAGGAAAACCGGGCACAGACCTTAATTGCAAAGTATAAAAAAGAAATCCCTCAGCAGATGGAAGAGCAAAAGATCCGACAGCAGGCTTACCGGGAAATTCTGGAAGAAAAACATTTTCCGGAAACGGCCTGGATGGAACTGACCGGAACTTACACCAAAACGCAGGTACAGAAATGGAAACAGGATGCACAGAACCACGGCAGACAGAAAGCGGCAGCCGAAAGCCTGATAAATTCTGCCAGGGCAGCGATCGGCGAACAGCCAAAACCAGTCCTGGAAGAACTGGAAAAAACCAGTGAAGCAGCAGAAGCGGCGTGGAAAGAAAGTCAGCGTGTTCTGGAACAATGGCAGGAAATCTGGCGGATCGATCAGAAAGTCTGCCAGGCATTAAAACCGCAGATGGAAGAACGCAGTGAAGTGATGCATCAGTATGAGAAAATAAACGGACTGTATCAGCTTCTGTCCGGAAACAGGAAAAACTCCAGAATGGATATCGAAACATATGTACAAAGGCATTATCTGGAGCAGATCCTAGAAGCGGCAAACCAGAGATTTCAGGACATGTCCGCAGGACAGTTTGAACTGCGGATGTGCGATATTGACAAAGCCGGAACAGGCAAAAACAGAGGTCTGGATCTGATGGTTTATTCTGCTGTGACCGGAAAAGTCCGTGAAGTGCGAACGCTCTCCGGTGGCGAGTCCTTTATGGCGGCACTTTCCCTGGCACTTGGCATGGCAGATCAGATCCAGGAAAGTTCCGCAGCGATCAATCTTGATATGATGTTCATCGACGAAGGCTTTGGATCACTAGATGAACATTCCAGAGATCAGGCAGTAAAAGTCCTCCAGAACATGGCAGAAGGCGAGAAACTGATCGGTATTATTTCGCATGTGACGGAACTGAAGCAGGAGATCGAAGATCAGCTGAGCGTGACCAAAGACGATCAGGGAAGCCATACCCGCTGGCAGATCAGTTAAATCGGATGCAGGTATCAAAAGATATCAGAGGTACTCTCGTATGGCGTCTTTTGACCCAAACATCATGATATGAGTATGGAGAAAGGAGGGGACAGGACATACAAAACAAAAAGAAAAAGACAGAAGTGATCGTTGTTGACAAACGCCCGACAATGGCTGAATGGCCGGTTCGAATCTGGGCGATGGAAGAAATACCGGAAATTTTTGATCTGGAAGCAAGAAAGTCCATGAAAGGAACTTTTAACCAGTATCACATGGTATATTCGCCAATTCGCCGCACGGCACCGGATTCTTTTGAATATATGTTCGGGTACGGCGAAGGGGAAATTTTTTATCTCAAAAATGAAAAAAATAAAGTTCGCAGGACCGTTCTGAAATGTAGTCAGATAGAGGAGATTTACACACAGAGAGAATTGCTCAATGCAAAGATTATCGTGAAATATAAAGCAGATTTACAGGACAGGGAACTGGAAACGATGGAATTCCCTTACATTCCATCGGTATATTATCTTTATGATCCGTTTCTGAACTGGATGCTTGGTCTGGATCAGGAATTTGTGCCTGCACTTGCAGAGCAGGAACATCCACGTCCGGAAAAACTGTACAAAGAAAGCCCGGTTATGTACAATTATGTGCTGGCAGCTTACCGACTGGGAGACTGTATCGGAGATTATAAATATACCTCAGAACAGCACCGCCACAAGTGGATGCCGTGGAAAAAGGTAATGGAAGAGTGGCTGGAAGTTTCGATGAGCAGAGGAACTTTTACACTGCACAGCCTGGAATATCTGACCGAGTGCGGTTATCTGGAACTGAGGAATAAAAATGCAGCGGTACAGCTCAAGAAACAGTGAAAAGAATTGTGCAGGAACCTCACGGTTTCAGGCTTTTGCTCCTGGCATTATAATTAATTATAAGGAAAAAACAAATATGAATAAAAAATTAGAGGCATTACAGGAATATTTAAAAGAACTCGGAAGCGTGGCAATCGCATTTTCGAGCGGTGTGGATTCCACCTTTCTTCTGAAAGTGGCACACGATGTGCTGGGAGATCAGGTAATCGCAGTGACGGCACAGTCCTGCTCTTTTCCGAAACGTGAGCTGGAAGAAGCGAAAGCATTCTGCAAAAAAGAAGGCATCAAACATATTATCTGCGAGTCAGAAGAATTACAGATTGAAGGATTTTCCCATAATCCGAAGAACCGCTGTTATCTTTGCAAACATGAACTGTTTGAAAAAATCGGAAATATTGCAAAGGAAAACAATATCAAATATGTTGCAGAAGGTTCCAATATGGATGACAACGGCGATTATCGCCCGGGACTGCAGGCAGTGGCAGAACTTCATGTAAAAAGTCCGCTTCGCCACGTAGAGCTGACAAAACAGGAGATCCGTGATCTTTCAAAAGAAATGGGACTTCCGACCTGGGACAAACAGTCCTTTGCCTGTCTTTCCTCACGTTTCGTTTACGGAGAAGAGATCACAGAGAGCAAACTTTCCATGGTAGACCAGGCAGAACAGCTGCTTCTGGACATGGGGTTCCATCAGCTGCGTGTCCGCATCCACGGACAGATGGCAAGGATCGAAGTGATGCCGTCCGAATTTTTGAAACTGATGGAAGATGCAAACAGAGAAAAGATTGTTTCTGAATTCAAGAAAATCGGTTTCAGCTATGTGACCCTGGATCTTCAGGGATACCGCATGGGAAGCATGAACGAAACGATCAAAACAGATTAAAATTTATCGTTGATTTCCTGGCAGGTGTAAAGAACTGAAATGCCGCACATTTTAAAATAGTGTTTGCAAAAGAATAGCATTGCATGTGCAAATGAACGAATTCCCCGAAGGGCACGTAAAAGTGCCTTCTTGGGAATTGTTCATTTTGCACATTG
>ENA-USUG01004633-USUG01004633.1-human-gut-metagenome-genome-assembly--contig:-NODE-4633-length-16749-cov-3.873141_pt1 | contig 16749 bp, 13 predicted proteins | sample MGYA00250059_ERZ773394 | MGnify/ENA primary metagenome ERZ773394 (study PRJEB29103, sample SAMN06111957) | human gut metagenome | biome: human gut; feature: ankylosing spondylitis patient; material... | reverse complement strand
AGCACACCCAGCCGCCGCCCATGCTGGACGACCCGCTGGATATGGACCCGAGGAAGGACAAGACGAGGTTTATGAGGGTGATTCAAATGAAGTGGCAGCAATTGTAGAAGCGTTAGAATGTGAGTATGAAGTAGTACGGAATCATATTTCAAAAGCAAATGGGTTATTAGCGGATAGAGAACATCCTGATTACGAAAATTCAATAAAAGAAAGTATTAGTGCCGTTGAAGCTATTTGTGAGATCCTTACAGGAATAAAAGGTAAAGAGGCAACATTGGGAAAAATGCTAAAAAAATTAGAAGAGAATGGAGTTATGATTCATTCCGGCTTAAAGAGTGCATTTAACACTTTGTATGGCTATACATCTGATGCAAATGGTATCAGACATGCGGGAGATATTGGCGGAAAGTCATCGACATTTGAAGAAGCCAAATTTATGTTGGTTTCTTGTTGCGCTTTTATTAATTATTTAATAGCTGTTAGCGCTGATTAATAGAAAAGGAAAACAAATTCGGATTTGTAGGGTTATATAGATGGCAAAATTAATTGAGATAACAGGGAAAGCTTTAACAGGTGAATGGGGAACAGATGATGAAACTGGCAATGGTGTTCCAGTACTCAGAACTACTAATTTTACTAATGAAGGTGTTGTAGACTATACGAATGTAGTTACAAGAACAATTATAAAGAAAAATATAGACGAGAAGTATCTACGCAAGGGAGATATTATTATTGAAAAGTCTGGTGGAAGTGATAAATTTCCCGTGGGGAGAGTTATCTATTTTGACAGTGATGAGAATACATACTTATTCAATAATTTCACTGGACTGCTTCGTGTAAAAAATCAAGATAGTTGGTATCCAAGATATGTATTTTATTCTCTATTTGCTAATTATAAATATGGTGGAACAAGGGCGTTTGAAAATAAAACTACAGGGCTTCATAATCTAAAAACAGATGATTATGTTTCGCGGTATGAGATTGCCGAAATTGATAAAAAAGAGCAAATATTAATCTGTGAAAAACTTGATAGATTATTTGATTTGATAAAGTCACGAAAGCACGAATTACAGTTATTAGATAACCTCATAAAAGCCCGATTTGTCGAGATGTTTGGTGATCCAGTTTCTAATTCATATGGACTTCCTGAGGCTACTTTACCTGAGTTAGGGGAGTTTGGCAGAGGTGTATCAAAGCATAGACCGAGAAATGACCCTAAACTATTAGGTGGAGAATATCCTCTGATTCAGACTGGTGACGTGGCTAACGCTGGATTATATATTACATCTTATAACAGCGCGTATACAGAACTTGGATTAAAGCAGAGTAAGATGTGGGATAAGGGAACTCTTTGCATTACCATTGCAGCCAATATTGCAAAGACAGCAATTTTGGAATTTGATGCATGTTTCCCAGATAGTGTTGTCGGTTTTACAGCAAATGAAAGGACGAACAATGTCTTTATTCACTATTGGTTTTCGTTTTTTCAGGCAATATTGGAGTCTCAGGCTCCAGAATCTGCGCAGAAGAATATTAATCTGAAAATCCTTAGTGAATTGAAGGTTATTGTTCCTGAGAAAAACAAGCTAGATGCGTTTGTGGAGTTTATCAATCAAGTCGACAAATCAAAAGTTGCAGTGAAAAAGGCATTAGATGAAACGCAGTTATTATTTGATTCACTGATGCAACAGTATTTTGGATAGAAATATTTCAAAATGCATCTGAAAGGAGACGGAACATGGCGTGGATGACCGTATATCACGGTGGATATCAGGCGGTTGATAAGCCAGAAATACGAGTAAGCAGGTACACAAAAGATTTCGGTACAGGGTTTTATTGCACAATCATAAAAGAGCAGGCACAGAGATGGGCAAAACGCTACAATACAAAAATCGTATCAATATATGATGTGAGGATTCCGGAAGGTCTAAAAGTATTGGAATTTGGAGAAATGACAGAAGAATGGTTGGATTTTATCGTTGCCTGCAGAAGCGGACAGCCTCATGATTATGATATTGTGATCGGCGCAATGGCTGATGACCAGATATATACCTATGTATCTGATTATATAGACGGAACTATTACAAGAGAACAGTTCTGGGTTTTGGCGAAGTTTAAATATCCAACTCATCAAATTGTTTTTTGCACGGATGAGGCATTGAAGTGTCTGACTTATAGAGGGTTTGAGGAGGTGCACTAATGGTTGGCCAAGGGAGAGAATCACAGAAAGATAATGATCTTTTCTATACTTGTGGTTTAATTGAATATATTGCGCGTAAGACGAAAAATGTTCGTTCAGAAGTGGTGAAGAAACTCGGAAAAGACAGAATCAGCAAAATTTATGAATTTGCGGATGTATACCATTGTGAGAATATTGAAGCGGTAAGTGACAATTTTATTAAAGATGCAGGTATTGTTTCTGGAAAATTCGACAATGTAGCGGATTGTGGCTATGCAGTACCTTCTCATTGGGATATTGGCAAAGTATACAAGCGTTTAATTAAAATGGTTGCGGAAGATGAAAAAATCGGAATTGTTGATGCATTGATCGAAGTTTACAATTCCTTTATCAGTCCAAAGATTGATGATTACAATAGCAGTGTTTATTACGAAAATCCCAATTATATTTTTGAATGTTATAGAGAAAAAGAAATGTTATAATCAAAAGTCGCACTAACGAGTGTATGGATGCAGGATGATGGTACGAAAGGAAAGCGGTATCATCATGGAAGAAAAACTGGTTACTATTTTAAATGAAATGGCAGAATATTTGAATATATCACAGATGAAAAAACTTCAGGAGGTGTTGATAAAAACTTTATCAGAACAAAAACCGCAAAAATCAGATATATCAAATGTAGATTATCTAAAGATGTTTCTGGAAGCAAAAGAAATAGAGGGATGTTCGACCAGAACCATTCAATATTATCGAGTAACGGTGGAACATTTGCTTGCACATGTATCTACTCCGATCAGGAAAATAACAACGGAAGAAATGAGGACATATTTGGCTGATTATCAACAAATCAATCAATGCAGTAAAGTGACGGTTGATAATGTCCGAAGAAATATATCAAGTTTCTTTTCCTGGCTGGAAGAAGAGGACTATATATTGAAAAGTCCGATGAGAAGGATTCATAAAATTAAGACCAAGAAGGTTGTAAAAGGCATTATTTCAGATGAAGCAATAGAAAAGATGAGGGATCAATGTTCTGGAATCCGTGATCTGGCAATGATTGATTTATTATATTCAACGGGAATCCGAGTTGGAGAACTTGTTAATCTTAATATTGAGAATGTAGACCTGGAACAGCGGGAATGTGTCGTCTATGGAAAGGGAGATAAAGAGAGAAGAGTTTATTTCGATGCCAAAGCTAAAATTCATTTACAGGAATATTTCAAGAGCAGAACCGACAAAAATCCTGCGCTATTTGTTACACTAGATGCACCACACGAGAGACTTAAAATCAGTGGTGTGGAAATTAGGATAAGAGAATTAGGACGTAAATTAGGATTACAGAAAATCCATCCCCACAAATTTAGAAGAACAATGGCCACCAGAGCCATTGATAAAGGAATGCCAATTGAGCAGGTACAAAAAATATTGGGACATTCTCAGATTGACACAACAATGCAGTATGCGATTGTAAATCAATCGAATGTGAAGATAGCCCATCAGAAATATATTGCATCATAATTATTAAGTCGTGTGTCCGCTTGCAATTCGGATTTGTAGAGCTACGAGCAAAGAGGAATAGATGTTCGATGTGTGAGTAGTATATGAGGAATGATGCAGATGCAAAAAGTATGGGTGAATATACCTGATGTCCTGTTTTTTCAAGAAGGACCAGGTGTAAGAAATACACAATACACAACAGAGGGTGTAAAGCTTCTAAATGTAGCAAATTTGGTTGATGGTAAGGTAGATTTATCAACTTCAGACAGGTATATATCTGAAGAAGAGGCATATGGAAAATACGAGCATTTCTTATGCGATACAGGTGATTTTATTGTTGCCAGTTCAGGAATAAAGGTTGAATATATAGATAAGAAAATGGGTTTTGTAGATGAAACTATGCTTCCTCTATGTATGAATACAAGCACTATAAGATTTAAGGTGTTAGATGTTAATCAGTTGAGAATTAGATATTTTATGTATTATTTGAAATCTCAACATTTTAAAAATCAGTTATATAAGCAAATTACAGGTTCAGCACAGCTTAATTATGGTCCAAGTCATTTAAAGAAAATGATAATGCCATTAATTCCATTAAATAAACAAGATGAAATAGTTTCTTGTATGGATAAAGTACAAAATATTATTGAGATGAGACAGAAAGAATTAGAACATTTAGACGATCTCATCAAAGCCCGATTTGTCGAGATGTTTGGTGATGAAAATAATTCAAAAAATTGGAATATGGTAAAGATAGAGGATGTAGCAAATGTTCAAGTAGGAGTAGTTATTAAACCATCCCAGTATTATACAGATAAAGAAAATGGAGTGAAGGCATTTCGTTCTCTTAATATAGGGGAGGGTTTTATTAAGGATATAGATTGGGTATATTTTACAAAAGAAGGACATCAGAAAAATTCTAAATCAATTCTTAAAGAAAACGATTTGTTAATTGTAAGATCGGGTGCACCAGGGACATCGTGTATAGTTACTAAGGAATATGAGGGCTGTAATGCAATAGACATTATTATTGCACATCCTAATTGCGATAAAGTGAATTCATATTATCTCTGTACATTTACTAACATGCCACATGGGAAAAGGCAAATAGACGAAGGAACAGGGGGAGCAGCTCAACAGCATTTTAATATAGGAAAATATAATAAATTACAGTTAATATTGCCACCAATTGAATTACAAAACCAGTTTGCCGACTTTGTCGTTCAAGTCGACAAATCAAAATTTGTTGATGTACTGATGGTAGTTTAAAATTTCTACATTAGGTCAAAAATTGGCAGAAGGAAAAGGCGAGGAGAATATTTTATAACAGATAAATTGTAATGAACGTTGTATTTGCGGGTGAATTGGAAATTTAGAATATTCAATTGTATAAAAATGATAGGGGTGAATATATGGAAACTTGGAAAGAGTTCATTAAGCTGTATAACAGTTTTCGATATAAGGGAATTGAGAAATCGCAAGGTGTTATTTATCATTACACGAGTCCGGAAGGATTGAAAGGGATATTTGATACAAGTTCTTTATTTGCAACAGATATGTATTTTTTAAATGATTCGAGTGAGGGAGTGTATGTAATATCGCTTATTGAGGAAAACATTGATAGATTATGTAAAGGTAATGCGGAATTAAAGAAATATGTAGAGAAAGAGTTGCGACTTATTAAATTAGGAAAATGGCAGGAACCAATACATAATTACATCATTTCATTTAGTCAAAATGGGGATTCACTTGAAATGTGGAATTATTATACAAAAGGCAATTCCATTCAGGGATATAATATTGGATTTGATGTCGATAAATTATCATCATGTATTCAAATAGAAATATTGGACGACAATGGTGGACAAATTCTAAGGAATAATGGGAAACATTTAGTATTGTATCAGGGAAAGGTAATCTATGATAAAGAGAAACAGATGTCTATAATAGATTCAATTTTTGATACCTTTTACCGAAAATACATAGAATTAAACAACAAGGAGATATTGTCATTAGTTGCTCATTACATTGTATCTAAAACCATTGATTATGGCTTGTTTTTTAAGTCAAAGGAATTCTCAATAGAAGAGGAATACCGTTTTATCTATGCTACAGCTTTATTAGATGGAAAAAATAACTCTGAAAAAGGGATACCATTTAAAGAACAGTTCAGAATTCGTGAGGGATGTTTAATACCATATCAAAAATGTTTATTTGATATGAGTAGCGTTTCAGAGGTAACATTTTCTCCTTCTTTGTATAATGAAATGACAGAGGCTGGATTGGAGCGATTGCTAGATCAGTGTGGAATAATGCATGACAATAGAATTAAAAAATCAAGGATTCCATTGAGATATTAATAGATTGTGAGGTAAGAACAAAGGGGGCCTATTTATGATAACTAATTTCGATTATTTGAAACAGGAATCAAAGTTCTCTACATTTGCGAATGTGGCTATTTCTGCAGAAAAGGTAGTCTTAATTGACCCGGAGGCAAGTATTCTGAACTGCCGTCGGGCAATGGAATTTGCAGTAAAATGGATGTATTCGGTAGATAAAGCGTTGGAGATGCCATATCAGGATAATCTTCAGAGCTTAATGAATACAGAAGATTTCAGAGAGATTGTAGGTCCGGATATTTGGAAAAGAATGGATTATATCCGCAAAAGTGGCAACAACGTAGCCCATGGTGGCAAAAAACTAGGGCGCGATGAAGCTATGTTGTGTCTGGAGAATCTGGCAATTTATCTGGATTTTGTTGCATGCTGTTATTCTTCCCAGTATCAGGAGCATCCTTTTGATAAAACTGTTATTACGGCAAGAATTGAGAAAGCGAAACAGTCAAAGCAGGAAGCAGATGCTGCAAGGGAAGAATTTATCAAGCAGCAGGAAAAGGTGGAGCAGCAGGAACTCAGTCTGAAAAAGTTGATGGAAGAAAATGCTTCGCTGAAGGAAAAACTTTCAAAGCGAAGACAGGAGCAGCAGGGCAACTATGTTCCAAAACCATTGGATTTGTCAGAGTATAAAACCAGGAAACTTTATATAGATGCCATGCTTCGTGATGCCGGTTGGACGGAGGGGAAAGACTGGTTAAATGAAGTAGAGTTTCCAGGTATGCCAAATAAATCAGAACTTGGTCGAGCAGATTATGTACTTTATGATGATATGCACAAACCCTTGGCAGTGATTGAGGCAAAACGTACATGTGTAGATGTATCGAAGGGCAGGCAGCAGGCAAAACTGTATGCAGATTTAATTGAAAAAGAGTGCGGGCGTCGTCCGGTTATTTTCCTGACCAATGGATTTGAAACGCATATTATAGATGGACAGTATCCGGAAAGAAAATGTGCGGCAATATATTCCAAGCGGGATCTGGAAAAATGGTTTAATTTACTGAAAATGCGGACAAGCCTTCGGAATATAGAAGTGGATAAAGAAATTGCAGGACGTTACTATCAGGAGGCCGCCATTAAGGCAGTGTGTGACAGTTTTGACCGGAAAAACAGAAGAAAAGCGTTATTAGTAATGGCAACCGGATCTGGTAAAACGCGAACAGTGATTGCTTTATGTAAAGTATTGCTGCATGCAGGATGGGTTAAAAATATTCTTTTCCTGGCAGATCGAAATTCTCTTGTAACACAGGCAAAAAGAAGTTTTGTAAATCTGCTTAAAGATCTTTCCTGCACCAATCTGGTAGAGGAAAAGGATAATTATACGGCGCATTGTGTATTTTCTACTTATCAGACGATGATGAACTGCATTGACACGGTCAATGACAGTGAAGGAAAGTTGTTTACTTGTGGACATTTTGATCTGGTCATCTGTGATGAAGCGCATCGTTCTATTTATAATAAGTATAAGGACATTTTTAATTATTTTGATGCACCGCTTGTCGGTCTCACAGCGACACCGAAAGATGAGATTGATAAGAATACCTATAGCATTTTTGAACTGGAAAATGGTGTTCCAACCTATGGATACGATCTGGCGCAGGCAGTGAAAGATGGTTATCTGGTAGACTATATTTCGGTGGAATCGAAGCTAAAATTTATCGAAAATGGAATAGTCTATGATGAGTTGTCAGAGGCAGATAGAGAAATCTATGAAGAGACATTTGAAGATGAAAATGGGGAAATACCAGAGGCTATTGGTTCTTCAAAATTAAATACATGGGTATTTAATGAGGATACGATTCGGCAAGTGCTGCATATTTTGATGGAAGAAGGGCTTAAGATTGATTATGGCCAGAAAATAGGAAAGACCATTATCTTTGCAAAGAATCATAATCATGCAGAAAAGATTCTGGAGATTTTTTATAAGGAGTACCCCCATTTGCCGGATTTTGCATTGGTGATTGATAATTATATGACTTATGCACAGAGCGCAATTGATGAATTTTCTGATCCGAAGAAGATGCCGCAGATTGCTATTTCAGTTGATATGCTGGATACAGGAATTGATGTTCCGGAAGTGTTGAATCTTGTATTTTTCAAAAAGGTTATGAGTAAAGCAAAATTCTGGCAGATGATTGGCCGGGGAACAAGATTATGTCCGGGATTAATAGATGGGGAAGATAAGCAGAAATTCTATATTTTTGATTTTTGTGGAAATTTTGAATTCTTCAGAATGAATAAGGGGAAAGCGTCTGCTAATATGATTGCATTGCGGGGAGCTATTTTTAATCTGAAATTTGAAATCTCCTATAAATTACAGGATATTACATATCAGACAGAACGATTGATGGCATATCGAAAATTGCTTGTACAACAAATGAGTAAAAAGGTACAGGAACTTCCGAGAGACAATTTTGCGGTCAAACAACATTTAAAATATGTGGAACTGTATTCAACAGAGGCAAATTATCAGCAGCTGACCTATGAAGATACCTTGCTTGTGAGGGAAGAACTTGCTCCATTAATTCAGCCGGAAGAAGATGAGGTAAGTGCAGTTCGGTTTGATGCTCTGATGTATGGAATTGAGTTGGCATATTTGATCGGCAATAAATATGCAAAGGCACGCAGCGACCTGTTTAAAAAAGTATCCGGTATCGCTGGAGTAGCAAATATTCCAGAAATTCAGAGCCAAATGGAGTTAATTGACAAGATTTTAAATACTGAATACGTGGATAACGCAGGAATTGATGAATTTGAGGAAATCCGGGAGAAATTGCGTGGTTTGATGAAATATATTCCTAAAGTGTCTGTTCGATATGATACTAATTTTGAAGACGACCTATTGTCCATTGAGTGGAATGAATCCGAACTGGAAAATGATGAATTGAAAAATTATAAGGCAAAAGCAGAGTATTATATCCGTCAGCATCAGGATAACATTGTGATTGCAAAACTTCGGACGAATCAGCCATTAACCAGTACAGACGTATCTTCACTTGAAGAAATTCTCTGGAAAGAGGTAGGAACCAGGCAGGATTATGAAAATGAGTTCGGAACAAAACCTCTCGGAGAATTTGTAAGAGAAATTGTAGGACTGGATATGAACGCTGCGAAAGAAGCATTTTCACAATATTTAACAGATGCGAATCTGGATAGCAGGCAAATTTATTTTGTCAATCAGATTATAGAGTATATTGTGTATAATGGAATGCTTAAGGATTATTCTGTATTGCAGGAAGCACCTTTTACAGACCAGGGAAGTGTAGCGGAAATATTCACAGATTTGTCTGTGTGGGCAGGTATTAGAAAAGTAATTGAACAAATCAATGGAAATGCAGTAGCATAAGGGGAAAATAATACTTACAAATGGTTTTACAAAAAAGACTCAAAAGACACCCATAGAAGAAATAAAGCTGGCAAAAAAGTACAGGGCTGATTTTAAGGAAAGGATGGGAAAATCATGAAGTCATTAAAGCAGTACAAAGAAATGCAGATGGAGAATCCTGAATTTGTGAAGGAATACGAATCTATTCAGCCGGAAATGGATGTCATCAGAGCTATTATAGAGGCAAGAACTTCTCAGAATATTACCCAGAAAGAACTGGCAGAGCGTACAGGAATTAATCAGGCAGATATCAGCAAATTGGAAAATGGAACCAGAAACCCTTCGGTTAATTTACTTAAAAGGCTAGCTGATGGAATGGGAATGGTTTTAAAGATCGAGTTTGTTCCTAAACAAAAAGCGTAAAATATAAAACGGGCGCCCCAATCAGGGCGCCCATTCCTTTTTCTACTATTTCAAAAATTCTTCTACAACGGCTACGAATACAGCGGCACCTTCCCAGAGGACATCTTCATCCACATTGAATTTTGGATTATGATGAGCCACATCTGTTCCTTTGGCCGGGTTAGAGGAGCTTAAGAACATGAAAGCACCCGGCAGTTCTTCCAGATAGTAGGCGAAATCTTCGCCGCCCATGTTCGGAGCCGGAAGTTCAGTGATCACGTTATCTTCACCGAGGACTTCCTTTGCAGCTTTTGCAGCCAGAGCAGCCATATTGTTATCGTTAATAACGGGCGGGGCTCCCCAGATCATCTCATAATCGACGCTGCCGCCGAAGACAGCTGCAGTTGCCTGGGAGATTTCACCGATGCGTTTTGCAGCAAACTGGCGAACTTCCTCTTCCAGAGTACGGATAGTTCCCTCGATGACAACCTCGTCTGGGATGATATTGTACTGGCTGCCTCCCTGAATCTTACCGATGGTGAGTACCAATGGTTTGGTAGCATTTAACTCTCTGGTGGTGATAGCCTGAAGTGCAAGCACAATATGAGCTGCAATATTTACCGGATCAATGCCCTTTTCAGGAGCGGAGCCATGGACGCCTTTTCCCTTTACTTTAATAACAAATTTGTCAAAGGCGGCCATACAGCAGCCGGATGGAATGATAAAGGTTCCGGCGGGAATCGCTTTGTCAACAAGAGTTCCGATATGTGTGCCGAAAACTGCATCAGCGCCTTTGACTGCACCATTTTCAATCATGATTTCCGCACCGCGGGACTGCTCCTCAGAAGTCTGGAATAACAGACGTACCGTACCGGCGATTTCCTGACGGTGTGCCCAGAGTACTTTTCCGGTTGCCAGAAGCATGGCAGTATGGGTATCATGGCCGCAGGCATGCATACAGCCCTCATGTCTGGAAGAGAAGGGAAGACCGGTTGCTTCCGTGACCGGAAGTGCATCCATATCTGCTCTTAAACAGACAGTTTTACCGGCTTTGCCGCCCTCGATGGTAGCGATAATACTGCTGTCCTTTTCGGAACATACATAAGGAATGCCGATTTTGTCCAGTTCTGCGGTGACATAAGCCTGTGTCTCCGGCAGATCAAATCCTACTTCAGGAATCTGATGAAGATCCCTTCTTAAACCTACGATATACTCCTGTAAATCTTTACATTCTTCCCACATCATTATGCATTCTCCTCACTATTATTTTCTTTTTTCTGATCGCTGTTATAAAACAGACGGGCAATTCCAAGTGTACCGAATACGGCACATACGATGATCATCCATGCCGGAATCGGAATGAATAATTTCAGAACTGTAGGAATTAAGAGACCAAATACAGCAATCTTTGGATATTTGACTGCAAAGTTTCCAAAGGTTCCGCCAAAGATGGCTGCGGCTGCATAATTCTTCAAGGCAGCATCCAGAAAAGCCGGAAGGATTGCTACTACTGCGGAACCAACTAAAACGGCGCTGGTGGTAGCAATCAGGTTGGTAATAATGGAACCGCAGATAGCCATGGTGGACACAACCTCTGCCTGTATGGTTCCGCTTTCGCTCTCGGTGACATCCAGTGCCAGAGCAGCACAGGGAACACGCATGTTTCCGATATTACCGGACAGGAAGCCAAGATAAGTACCGCTCATACCGAGGGCTGCGTAATAGGAAATCGGCTCTACGATGTAAAAAGCACCAAAGGACAGAGCGGTAAGAGCCCAGGCTGATAATACAACTTCCAGACTTGGCCAGCAGTTATAGCGGCTGCACAGATAGAGAACCGGAATAAAAGCGGTGAAGGCAGCCAGAATACAGGTTGGTGCACCGATGCGGATGCTGTTTCGTTTCCATTCAGTCATATATTTATTTTCCATAAGTATGTTCCTCCTATGCAATTGACAGATCATAGATGACTGCAAAGACCATACCAATGATCATTGCAATACCCAGAGAATATTCTGCTAATTTCGGATATTTTGGTACAACGAATTTCATAAGTGCCACCATACCAAGTGCACCTGCCAGACAGGCAATGGTATTTCCCCATCCTTTTTTGATCTCGTTTGCATTCAGGTAACCGAAGATACCAAGGGAACAGGCACCGGATAAAACTGCCAGCCATTTGGTATCACCACCGCTTAACTTGCCTCTCAGCTTTTCCAGTGCCGGTGTTACCGTGCCGCTGACTAAGAGCCATCCTGCACCGTTCAATGCCATTGCGAACCAGGACACTGCCATAACAGTGAGAGTATAACCCTGACCGCCGAATTCCACACCTGCCGCCTGCGCACCCATAGAAGCTGCGGATAGCTCTGTTGCAGCAGCACCGATAATGGAGAGACGAAGCCATGCCATAGGTCCACCGATGGAAGCCATGAGGCCTACCATTACGATAAATACACCACAGGCAGGCCCAATTGCTGAGATGAGACCAATCTTAAAAGCCTTATTTGCCAGTCCTTTTTCCAGATTTACCTCTACGGCCGCTTTTTTTGCCTGCCGCATAAATAACAATGCCTGCGCCAGAGAAATCAGAACCGTAATTCCGCATAATCCCCAGAACACGGGTGAATTTGCAATTGTTAAGTAATCCATAACACTCCTCCTTGGTAGTTCGTTCAATTTGTTTGTTGGAGACATTATAACATTTAAAAAACTGTATTTCATTGTCTCTGAAAGCCAATAATTCAAAAAGATAGTTGTTATTTGTTTCTTGTATTGTGTATAATAGATAGTAATAGAGGATAAATATTTGTACTATAAGAACAATGAGGTGAATGACCATGACCATATCTGATTTTTTGAATCTGCCGAATTTTTCTGATCTGAATCTGCTGGCCGGTGAAAATGGACTTGACAGAGAACTGACCAATGTAACGGTTGTTGACACGCCGGATGGAACCAACTGGCTGAATGGCGGTGAATTTGTCATTACGACAGCCTATATGCTCCATGAAGAGAAGGATCTCCTGGAATTTCTGCAGGTTCTTCATGAAAAACAGGCGGCAGGCGTGGGGATCAAAGAAAACCGGTACATCACCACGATCCCGGAGGCAGCTCTGAAAATGGCTGATGAGCTGAATCTGCCATTGATTTCCGTTCCGGAAACCTATCCATTTGTGGATATTATCAATCCGGTACTGACCCAGATCATCAGTCGTCAGTCTTTGCTTTTGACTCAGGCAAATAAGATTCACAAAGAATTTCTGGGATTAGCCATAAATAATAACAGCGTTCCAGAGATCCTGAAGACGCTGAGCAGCATTATCCGAATTCCATGCGCGTTCATAGATACTCATTTCCGAAATATCTTTTTTTCAGATGAATCATCTTCCCTGATGCAGAAGCTTCAGGATGCAGATATGGAAAGCATTACTAGTGAATTTCTGGAACAGTACGACTATTATACAGTGGCGAATAAGAATGAGCAGTTTGGTTTCCTTCTATTTGAAAAGGGATGCCTGCAGATGCAGGAAAATGGAAATATGCAGACGGCACTGGAATATGCCAGCATTGTCCTGATCCTTCACATTCAAGTACAGATTGCCAACCAGCAGATGGCGGAGAAATATAAGGCATCCTTTTTGGAAGATCTTTTGACCAATAACGTAAAGACGGATGTGGAGATCCACAATCGTGCAAGACTTTATGGCTGGGATTTTACGAATGGTGGTCTGGCTGCGGTCGTAGACATTAATAACATTAAGAAATATTTCACCGATCATCTGGATTCCAACACCAACCGCATGTTGGAAGAAGCGACGGAAATCATTTTCCGACATTCTATTCAGGAAATGCATCAGATGTTCCCCCAGTCCAAATATTTTCGACAGAGTGACCTGATCGTATTTATCATCTCTATGCCGGAGGACAGCAGGGAAGGGCTGCCGGAACAGCTGGAGCAGACCTTCAGGCGCCTGCAGAGCCGCCTGAAAATGGTCAGCCCATTTACCATTACGCTTGGTATCGGACAATATTATGAAAATATTCGTGATATTTCCAAAAGTTACTCCGAAGCCAGAGTTGCCATCAATCTGGGATATTCCCTCCAATGGTTTGACCGGATTCTCTTCTATAACCGGCTGGGTCTTTACCGGCTTCTGGCTCCGGTTATGAACAGTCCGGAATCAGAGGAACTGTGTATACAGTATATTCAGCCGCTGGAGGATTACGATCGGAAATATCACGGAGAACTTCTGCCCACCCTGCAGGAAATCCTGCAGAATGGCTGGAATCTGAAAGAATCTGCTGCAGGACTTTATATTCACTATAATTCCATCAAATATCGATACTCCAAGATCTGTAAAGTACTGAATCTGGATCTGGCGGATCATAATAACCGATCGCTTGTGGAAATTGCGATGAAGCTGTATCTGCTGAAGCATAAGCCGGAGAGTAACTGAAAAAGGATGCTTGCAAATTAAAAAATGCAAGCGTATAATTTCATCTGGGGATAGCATTCACTTTAGAGGGGAATGCTATTTCTTTTTTTGTTATGATTATGGAGGTTATGAGAATGAGCATTACAGACAAATTTGGATCAGCAGTGGGCAATATGTCTCTGGAAAACTCGGAAAAAGCCAGGAAGCTTCTTCTGACAGGATACAGGCTGCAGGAAAAGCGGTTGTTAATCTTCCCGGACAGGGGACTTCCCGCATCAGGACAGTATGCGGCAAGACTGGTTATGCAGAGAATTATCCAAGCACTGGAAAAGCCGGAACGTGCTGCTATGGTAAGTATTTTTGTGCCGGGTGAACTTCTGACGGCGGCGGGCCTGACTCCTTATTCGGTGGAAGCATTGTCCTGTTTTATGGCGGGAACCAAATGTGAGCAGACATTTTTAAGAAAGACGGAAGAAGAAGGATTTCCGGAGACCATGTGCTCTTACCACAGAGTATTTCTGGGGGCTGCGCTGACAGGATTGCTGCCAAAGCCCAAATGCATGGTCTATACCAACCTGGCCTGTGATGGAAATATGATGACATTTCCATATTTGAAAGAAACTTATGACATTCCGGGATTTTATATTGATGTTCCCTATGAGAAAAATAAGGACTCTGTTGTCTATGTGGCGGAGCAGCTGCGGGAACTGAAGCATTTTCTGGAAGAAGTCACCGGAAAGAACATTTCCGAGGAGGCCGTCTGTCAGGCAGTTGCCAACAGCCGGAAAGCATCTTCCAATTATCAGCAGCAGTTGACGTTACGGAAAGATCACGATCCGGTTACCACGATTACCAATGAGCTGTATGCGATTTTCATGTGCCATCTGCTGGCAGGGTCAGAAGCCTCTGTCAAATATACGGAAATGCTGTTAAACGATGTGAAAAAAGCGCCAAAGGGCGAAGGTCTGCACGTGATCTGGATGCACATCATGCCATTTCTACAGGCCCCGGTAAAAGAGATCTTTAATTACAGCACGAAAATGCATATTCGTGCCTGCGATTTCGTGGCAGATGGATTTCAGGAGATGCACGCAGAAGATCCCTATGAGGCCCTGGCGGAGAAGATGGTCTACAGCATTTATAATGGAAGCGTCAGCCAGAGAATTCAGGTAGCAGAGAAACTTGCCAGAGAAACCGAAGCCGACGGTGGTATCCTGTTCGCACACTGGGGATGCAAAGGAACTATCGGCGCATCCAGCCTGATCAAGAGTTCACTGGAAAAATCAGGAATCCCGACCATGATTCTAGATGGTGACGGCTGCAATCCGGCCAATACCAGTGATGGACAGGTGTCCACCAGACTCCAGGCATTTGTGGAAATGCTGGAAGAAGGCAAGGAGGAGAAAGAGTTATGATACATTACGTCTGTAAATACACACCGGTAGAGCTGTTCAAAGGATTTGGCGAAGAATGTGCAGTCCTTGAGGAAATGCCGGAAAATTTTGAAATGTCCGATCAGATCGCCCATGCCAATCTGTGTGGATTTGGAAAATCCGTTATCCAGGCCGTGCTGGAAGGAAAAGCCGACGAGCTGGTCATGGTAAACTGCTGCGATTCCATGCGAAGAGTCTACGATATTGTGAAGAGCACCGGGAAATGCAAATTCCTCTACATGCTGGATCTGCCTCATGAGGACAATGAGTGCGAAAAAGTAAAATTTGCCAGAGCAATCCGCAGACTGAAAGATGCTTATGCAACATATTCCGGAAAAGATTTTAATAAGGAGGCATTTTTTCATTCCTTCCGGAAATACGAAGTGCAAAAGAAACCTTATATCGGAGTCATGGGAGTGCGTGTCAGTGACTTGATGGAGCAGATGATCAAGGAAAATATCCGGATGGATGTGGAAAATTTCACCTGTACCTGCGGAAGAAAGCTTGCAGTGGTTCCGGAAGAAATACAGGACCTGGATGAAGACGCCCTGTTTCTTGCCTATGCAGATGCCCTTCTCGGACAAATGCCCTGCTTCCGGATGAATAACAGCACCAAAAGAAGAGCACTGTATCTGGACCCGAACCTGAAGGGAATCATTTACCATACCATCAAATTCTGCGACTATTACGGATTTGAATATGCCAGCATTAAAAAAGAAATCAAAGTGCCGCTGCTCAAGATCGAAACAGATTTTACCAGTCAGAGCGCTGGGCAGCTGCTCACCAGAATTCAGGCATTTTCAGAGACAGTAGAAGGATCGGAGGATGGAAATCCAGGAAAAGAAATCAGCGAGGAGGCAAGAGAGAAAATGAAGACAGGAGTTTACTATACAGCAGGAATTGACAGTGGGTCTACCAGTACAGACGTCGTGATTCTCGATCAGGACGGAAAGATCAAATCCACCATGATCATCCCTACCGGCGGCGGAGCTATGATGAGTGCGGAAAAGAGCCTGGATCTGGCAGTGGAAAAAGCAGGTATTCAGAAAGAAGAGATCGTCAGAATCGTCACCACCGGATA
>ENA-USUG01004628-USUG01004628.1-human-gut-metagenome-genome-assembly--contig:-NODE-4628-length-16761-cov-12.352913_pt1 | contig 16761 bp, 18 predicted proteins | sample MGYA00250059_ERZ773394 | MGnify/ENA primary metagenome ERZ773394 (study PRJEB29103, sample SAMN06111957) | human gut metagenome | biome: human gut; feature: ankylosing spondylitis patient; material... | reverse complement strand
AAAGTTGTTCATTCAACTATAAAAATAATGGACTATTAGAATAGATGCTCGGTACTTCAGTGCCGAGAGCGTTCACAATTGACAAGATACACAAAGTTTCATGTAAAAAAAAATACTCGCTTCGTGTAAAATAAACAAGTACATACATTCACTTTAAAAAAATACACCTAGTGCATCTTGCAAAAGGTGTATTTCCTATACTTTTCTCTCATTTTTTCAATTATTCTTCTGCGTCTGTTAAATCTTCAGCATCTTCAATTGTTAGTTCAAGATCATAATCTTTTTCAGTATCTTTGTTCATAATTTTGCTCCTTTGTTTTTTCGATTTTTTTAGTAGAACGTTTTTTCTTATATATTTTTCTCTCTATATTCTTATATTAACACAATTGTGTATATTTTTCTATTGACAAAAATCACAAAATTTTCTTTTATTTTTCTCTTATTTGTCTAGATTGCACAATTAAGATGATTAATTTTTAAAGGATGTTTCAGGTTTGAAAAAGCTTCAGATTTAATTTCTGAAGTTTAAATGATTTAAATAATTGTCCATTGAATGCTCGATGAAATTCCTGTATCGTTGTTTAAGATTTTTGTTTTTGTTTCTTGTGTTGCATCAATAGAAACTAGACTGTTACAATTTAAAAACATTTCAGGCATGTCTGTTACATTACTCATATCAAGATTTGACATGTACAAATGTTTCAATGATGTACAATTTTTAAACATCCAAGACATCATTGTTGCTTTTGTTGTATAAAAATTATCAATATTAAGATCGGTTAAAGATTTACAGCCTTCGAACATTGAATTGAAAAATAAAACATTACTTGTGTCAAAGTTGCTGACATCTAGTGTTGTCAGAGTCCAACAGTTTTTAAACATGAAATACATATTTGCTACTTTACTAGTATCGAAATTGCTAACATCAACGCTTATTAGAGATTTGCAACCTTCGAACATATAAGCCATATTTTTACATTCATTTGTATATAGATTTTTAATGTTTTTAATTTTAGTTAAGTTTGCACAACCTCGAAACCAATTTTCGCAACTCGTTGGTTTTACAGCATTTTGAAAAGTTGCTATTTTGATTTGACTAACATCAGATGTAATATCTTTTGGAGTAGATACTTGTTTCGGTTCTACTGCAATTCCTCTTGATGCATCCATCGTAAAATTATTTTGATCAATGATAAGTTCCCCGTCAGAGTAAAGCCCACACCAAAGATTATCTGATGCATCTGTTGGCTCTGCCAGTCTATCTGCATGTTTAATTTCATTTGTACAAATTTTATCGACACTTCTTATTTTTGTATTCGTTGCTGTTTTAATAATTTTTCCAATTGGACTTGCAAATGCAATTAAAATTGCCATCAGCACGAGTGTAAAAATTGCAATTCCATATGTTTCAAGAAATGATCTCATTTTATCAATTCCTTTCTTTTTTTCTTGAGTATATGTTTTTCTATATTTTCCATTACTTAAAATTGACTGATATTATTTTTTAAATCATTTATTATAGTTTTCTTCTTTATTTATACAATTTGCATAAGCACTTAACTCTTAAAACAGATTTTTCCTACGAAAAAAACACACCATATTTTTAATAAGAAATATTCTATTTCAATAAAATTTAATTATTTTTATAAATCATTAAATTATTTTTACATATAAAAACATATCAATTATATTGAATTATTTTAATATTTTATAATATTAAACTTGTAAAAATTTTTTTATATAAATAATAATATAGAAATCTCATCTATTTTAAATTGATATCAAAAATCTTCACGGGAAAAATCTGCTTGTATTGTTAAAATATTATAGATAAAGAAGGTTTGTTTATTATTAAATTTATTTCATGAGAAAACCTAACTTTAAAAAAAGATGGAATAAATTCTTGAAAAATGTAATATAATGTAGAACGGCATAAGAATATATGCTTGAAAATCCAATATGAAAGGACAGATTAAATATGGAAAAATGCTTGAAAAAATTCTTGAATATACTATTACTCATTCCTCTTCTTTTTACATTATGTATTCCAATTCATGCAAATGCTATCTCAACAGACGATTTGGACAAAAGTGGTGAAATTGGATATATGCGAATGAAATTATTTGTGAAAGAAAGTCCGAAAGAAGTCCTTGTACATGTATTAAAAAATGATAGTGGAGAAGTGATTGATTTATATACCTATCCACAATATGATTATATCATTGATGCAACATTACCAGTTGGTGATTATACTGTACAAGATGTTTCGTGTAAAGAAGGAATTGCATTTGATGAAGGACAGACTTTTACGATTGAAAAAAATGGCATTGCTACTGTAAAAGTACCACAAAGTGGAGAAGTTTTTGAAGATTTTGATGAACCACTTTCCACCGACGGTATTGGTGAAGATATTTCACTTCTTGATGGTACATCTGACGATGTTTATAGTGAAGAAATTGGAGATGATGTCATTCAACCAAGAAATAATGAAACTGATGAAATTGCACTTTATACAGAAGAAACAAGTGAAAAAACGAGTGATTCCATTTTCTCAATTGGGAATAAAACTATGCATGCATTTATTGTAGTAGGTACTAGTCTTTTACTTGTAGGAATTATTGGTGCATATCTTGTAATTAAGAAAGAAAAAGAGGAAGAGAAAAGCAAGAAAAAGAATATGGAAGAATAAGATTGAAGAATGTTTGAAGCTGCCTCGGACGAATTTCGTCTGAGGTATTTGTTTTGGAAAAATGTTGGAAGAGTGAGGGAAAATGCTGTGAGAAAATTAAAACATGATAAGAAATAATATAATATATCATTGAGTGAAAATATAATATAATGAAAAAGTACGTATTATATTATCTCCACCATGCAAAGCATAGTGGAGATTTCTCATATTAATCTTCTTCCATAATAATCTTAAAATTATTATTCTTTTTTTCTATTGAATATATCATATTAATAAGTGTATCATTATGGCTTGATATATCCTTCGTGTAAATCTTATATTCATTCTTAAAATATTCAAGAATCGAATCAATCATTTTCTTATTCGCTTCGATTTTATCGTCGTAATAAAAATCCGTATTAAGCAAATATGAAAATCTTTCTTGAATCTCTTCTTCAGTCATTAATTCCTCTGCTTCTTTTGTATCAAGATAATCCGTGGTACAAAGTAATGTTTCAATATCCTTTCCATAATCTTTCAAGAATGGATATTTTTCCAAAGTGTCTTCATCAAATACAGTCGGTTTGTATGCAATTACAAAACTGCTGCTGCTACTGTTTGTTACAAAATCGGTTCGAAATTTCATGAATTTTCCCTCCATTATTTTATAATAAGTTTTCCTTTTTGTTTGCCCGTTCTACCTTTTAAGAAAGCTGTAATATACCCTTTAACTTTGATCATTTTTTGTAATTTCCTACTTTTAATTGTAAGTTCTACATAATCACCAAGTTCAACTTTGTGTAAGAAAGTTTAATTTTATTCAAACAGTTAACAGCTCCTTTCAAAAAATATTTCGTTTGTATTTGTAAATTATATACGAAAAAAAGAAAAATATAAGAAAAAATGATGGAATAATGAAAAACAAAAAATATATAATTTACCATATACTAGATTATTACAACATCAAAGGAGGACCATGCACATGCAATCATTCATTTTATTTTGTTTCAAAAACCCACTCTATTCGTTTCTTACCATCTGTTTTCTTATGAACATTTGGTTATTTCTTTATCTTCTTCGGACACATCTCGAAGAAAGACAAGAACTACTTATTTTCGTGAATACAATTTTTTCTTGCATTTATCTTTCTTTTGCTAATCTTATACTTCCAAATGTTGGTCTCGAAGTTTTAATCTTTTATGCAATGGAAGGTATTTCTGCAATTCTTTGGCTTCTTATAAAAATAATTAGATTCATCAAGAAAAAGAAAAAAGCAAGAATTATTATCCGAAAAAATAGAAAACGACTTTTACTCGTATTTTACATTTTTCCAATCGTGTTTTATACAATTTTGCTTGCATCCGATCTTGCAATCATTTATCATGCAACACCTGGGAGACTTATTAAATGTAAAGAAGGTGAATGGATGAATACAACCTATACATATTATGCACTGACTGATCATTGCATTCAAAAATTAAGAACAGGTATTGGACATGTGCTTGAAGATAATTCAGACTATACACGAGTAAAAGAAAAAACATATGAAATAATTTTGAAAGAACATACACAAAATATTGACAAACAAGATAAGGAAAATGTGGAAGAAATTGTGGAAGATATGAGAGAAAAGAAGATAGATTCTGAATCTATTGATATTTTTGCTTATAATGGATATTATCTTGTATATACGGATTCATCAAACGAATATACTATTTACTATGGAGCGAAGTACCTTGGAAAAATTGGAATGAGTGTGGAAGAAATGTGGGAAACGAAATGAGAAATACCACCTGACCAATTCGTCAGGTGGTATTAGTGGTTCACTTAGTTCCAAGGAATAATTTTTTTTTCAATCAGTAGAATTTCAATTACTTACAGCAAGCGTTATTAAATTTTTACATTTTTCAAATTTTCAAAAAATGATAGAACGAAAATAAGGAATAATGATAGAAAAAATGTATATATTGAAATATGCATTGAAACATTGCACAATTCACATCATATTGAAAAAACGAATGATACAAATATTGAAAAATAAAACTACACAGAATAATGTGGGAAAGATGAGGGACAAAACGATATGACATTTGGAAACGTATTAGGTGGCATGTTCGGAGGCAATGGACAAGGTAGTCCGATGGCGGGGAACGGATACGGAGCGAACGGGTATGAACAATATGCGAGTGGAGGAAATTTTGATTTACAAACACAAAACGAATTATATTGTTTATGTCGTGGAACAGGAATTATGTTCGCAAAGAAAGGTTCTATGGTTGCATATCAAGGCAATGTAAAGTTCTCAAAACGATTATTAGGTACAAATGAGGGAAATCTTGCAAGCCAAGTGTTGAACCATGCTGCAAGAAAAATTTCAGGAGAAAATCTTGAAATCATGGAAATTAACGCAGCATCTCCAAGTGAAATATGGCTTGCTGATTTTGCTACACACTGTACAGTAATTGACTTAGAACCATCAGGACCATGGAATTATGTATGCGTCGAATCCGAAGATTTGTTGGCATTTACATCTTCGTGCCATTATGGAGTTGTTCCAATTGGAGTTGGTGTAATCAGTCAAAAGGGATTATTTACAAGTAAGTTAAGCTATAATGGTCAAGGTGCAAAAGTTTGCATTAAAACAAATGGAAACCCACTCGTGTTAACAGTTGGAAATAATTCGCCAATCTTTTGCGATCCAGATAGTATGGTAGCATTTACAGGAGCAGCACCGAGTGTTCATACAGACATTGGACTAAAAACAATTATTGGTCAAAGTTCTGGTGAGAGCTATAGTCTTTGTTTTTCGCAACCTGGACAACAAATTGTGATTCAACCTTATGAACGAGAAAGTGGTATTTCAATTAGAGATACATCCAGACCTCAAATGCAAAATAGTCCTAGACTTGGCAGTGGTGGTCAATCTGGATCATTTGCTGAAGATCAAATTGGAAATATTTTAGGTCAAATATTTTAAGTACAAAGAAGTCCGAGAAACTAGTGTTTCTTGGACTTTTGTGTTCACTACATTTTTTTTGAAAACACCCTTCTATTTTTCTGCCAATCGACATTGACTCCAACGACGGACTGTCAAGTCCCCATATATCAATTTCTTCTTCAATTTTTCAATTTTAGTTATATTTTTTCATTTATAATTTATACTCTATCAAAAACAAAAAAGTTATGCAACATAGTACAGGAGGATTTTAATGATGGCAAAAAAGAAAAATAACAGAAAAAACAATGGAATTAAAACTGTTCGTCTCGATGAAAAGGAAATTGCAAAATATCCAAATCGGTATATTGGAACTTTTGAAGAAATGGTGAAACAAGAGGGAAATACGATTGATGCAATGATTGGTGCAGTTTCACTGATTAATTCCGAATTACTTGCAACAATTGCAATGAAAGAGCCTAAAGATATTGATGAAGTGACAAAAGAAAAAGTAATTGAGGCTTATCAATATACAATGGATCGCATGCTAACATCGGAAGAGAATGAAGAAAAGATTCTGGAAAATTGGTTTGGAAATTATCCATTACTTTTTAGAATGGGAATGATTTTTGAACAAGAGAGATTGCTAAAGAACAATGAGACAAAATACAAAGCACTCTCCAAGTCAAAACAATTCAAGTTTAATCAGATCTTTGACTATATTTGGAATATTCGTGCATATCGAAATATTGTCGTGAATGAATACGAGGTAGAACTGCCGAAAACCATTTACAGAGAAGAGTTAGATGCATACAAAGATTCTGTGAAATGCTTACTTCTTGATTTCTTTGACAATGGAAAGAAAGTTCTTGTATTTACACATGGAATTAAAGGTGGAAAAACCAAAGCAGCTGCACTTATCAATGATCATGGAACAATTTCAAATGTCCCAGTCGATCAGTTGAAACTGAGTTATTCATTTGATGTAGAAACAGGTGCTACGATTGATCCGCCAAAGAACTATGTATTCGGAGAGTTCGAGTTGAAGTTCTAAACAAGAATACTATCATGGCAGATGCCATGGTAGTATTTTCAATGTTGGAGAAAATGAGAGAAAGTTTTGAAGAAATGTTGAAAAAGTTATTGACAAATGTCAATAAATGAGATACAATATACTTGCAAGATCAATCAGCCTTTATCCTTTGTGGTATCTTGCAAATAGATTCTCAATTACGTCATGCCACTACGGAGTAGCTAACCGTGGTGGTATTATTTTTATGAAAAAAAATAAATATTGAGAAAATGTGGAATAAAAAAATAAACAAACAGTAAAATTAAATAATTATAAACAAAGGAATCTTGAAAAATAGGAGGAAATTATTATGGAACGGAAAAATGAATATATTCTTGGAAAAGCAAGAGACGTTGTCGAAATTGGTTCGGATTGGTTTGACTACAGAACAGATGAAGTTGAGTTACCGAAAATTGGAGCATTTTGTAAGAAATGTTGTAAAGAAACAGCAATTCCAATACATCCAATTTCGATGAATGGCAAACCTGCATATGCACTACGTTGCCCAAAGTGTGGCAATGAATATCCAATGTACAAAAGTATGTATATTAAGCGATATATTGGATATGATCTTGCAAATGGTGGTCATGTCAATGCAACACATGGTCAAATTTCTACAGTTTCAGCTATGGACAAAAAAGCAAAAGCCTATTACAACCAAAGCGAAAATCGTGTCGAAAATCGAATGTGTAAAGCATTCGGATTCACTCATGAAGAATATCGAGAAATGAAAAAAGAATGGGCACAGGATGAAAAAGAACAACACAAGAAATTTGAACGAGAAAAGGCAGAACAGCATCAAGTGTTCAAAGAAAGAGAAATTCAAGAAAAATCAATGAAGAGAAAAGAACTCATTGAAAAAGGAATTCTCAAATACAAGAAAGGTGTTGGACTTATCAATACAGAAACAGGAGAGATTGTTAAACTGTAATGATATAAAAATAGATTATTCTTAACTGAGTAATCTATTTTTTGGAAAAAGTTTGAATAAAATATAGGAAGATATTTATAATGAAAGAAAAAATAAAAGAATAAAAAGGAGAAGAAATGATGAAAGATTTAAGAGAATATTTATTGGAACAAGGGGTGTATGAACATGAAATAGATGAAATTCTTGGTATGTTTAATGAAACTGCAACAGAAGAAGATATGCAAATTGAAACAATTTTTTGTTCTGCATATGAACTTGGAAAATATTATGTTGATACCATTATTGGAACACTAGATTATAATATTGAAGCAGTTTTGGATTATGCAAAACTTGGAAAACATCTCGCAGAAACACAAGAAGAATATGAAATGTTGCATTCTGGAAGAATTGTTGAATTTACATTATAAAAATGGAAGGAAAAATATGAAAGATATTAAAGGAAATACATTAAAAATTGGAGATTATGTTGTGTTTGTTCATGGAAAGAATAGTACTGCAAGTTTAAAAACAGGAACTATTACAAAAATTTATCATGGACGATTTCAAGAAGAATGTTCCGTTGATGGAAATCCACACATTCTTCAAAATAGAGTAATGAAATTAGAAAAAATGGAGGAATAAATCATGGAAGTAGGAAAATGTGGTTGGATAAGTTGCCCATTCAATAAAAATGGCGTTTGCTATCAAACAGTATATATCGTTTCTATAAATCATCCGAATTATAAAGAAATTTATAATAAAAATTCGAAAGAAATTAAGCAACATTGTAGATGCTTAACACCTGATCTTGGTCAATATCACAATAAGAATAATACAATTTAGGATATTCCAAGTAAGAATCCTCGGTACTTCAGTGCCGAGAGGTTCACGTAGTGTAATGCCTATTGCAAGAAACGATTCTTAAAGACACCACGGAGGAAATTTCGTGGTGTTTTTGTGTGGGAAAAATGAGAGAATAATTCGTTCAAGCATAATGGCACTGAGGAGAGAACCTTTTCTCACATTTCTTCCAACATGAAAAATAGTCGCATATGGAATGACCATACACGACTATTTTGGAAAAATGTAAAGCTTATGGTTCGCAATGAAAACATCTCAATTGGAGGTGATTTGTTTTCTTGCCTTTATCTTTATTCTAGCATACTTTCCAGCGTTTGTCTATTGACAAAAGTCAGAAAATAATGTTAATTGTGTAGAAAATAAATATAATATCATATATATGTCTCACGTTTTTTCTATATTTTCTCATAGTTTTCAATTTTTTCTTATTTTCATGATAATTCTTTTTTCATGATCTATAATACAAAAATACGACAAAAAAGTAAGAAAGGATTGTAAAATTTATGAATAGATATTTGAATTTTATTAAGAAAATTATTATTTTTCTGTTGCTGTTCCCATTTGGAATAGTAAATCTTGTTAATAATTATGAATACAACCTTGGTAATATACTATATATGATTATATGGCTACCAATTGAAAGAAATATTAATTATATTTTGATATTTTTACCGATTATATTGTCTATTATTTTTGTTTTTATATTTTTTCCAAGACAAAGATATTCACCATATTTTTTATCATTGTTATTTTCAACAGTTATACTTATACCTTGTGTATATAAAGTTTTAACTGAACAAGGATTAAATGGAATATCATATCCAGATTCTTTTAAAATATTAGGTATATTTATAGAGTTTTTATACATTGGAATTCATATTTTTTCAATATTATTTTCAATCAATTTATACAAAACATCTTAAATTATCTCAATTGTATAAACAATTCATACAATTATCGTGCATATTTCTCGAATATTTTCAAATATACAAAAATATAATTTGAGCATAATTAACTATTGACAATAGTCAACAAATATGATAAAATAAAGAAAAAATAAAAGAATATAATTGAAAGGAAATTACATGTTAAACTCAAGTTATAATAAAGATGATGTTATCTTTCTGTTGAAAGATTTAACGAATATTATTCCAAGTACTTCACTAGAAGAAAAAGAACGATTAATTGCAAGTGGAGTAAATTACTCAGAAATGATTACTGATGAAGAACCCGTGTCGGACGAAATTAATAAAGTATTTGAAGAAATGTTACAAGCAGAAAAAGCAAATATTGCAGAATATGTTGGTGTAATCTCAGAAGGTATTATGAAAAAAACGCGTTCTCCGATTTTGGTATCGCTTGCTCGTGCAGGCACACCTATTGGAATCTTAGTAAAACGATATATCAAGTTCAAATATGGAAAAGTAGTTCCACATTATACAATTTCTATTATTCGAGGAAAAGGAATAGATACGAATGCACTTAATTACATTATAGAACATGAAAAAAATGCAAAAGAACGAATTGTATTTCTAGATGGATGGACTGGAAAAAAATCCATTACACACCAACTAAAAGAGAGCATTGAAGCATTTGATTCTTCGATTTCTTCTGATTTGGTTGTGCTTGCAGATCCTGCAAAATCATCAAAACTCGCTGGTACAAAGGAAGATGTATGCATTCCAAATGCTTGTTTGAACTCTACAGTCTCAGGTCTTACAAGCCGTACCATCTGTAATGAAAATTACATTGGTCCAAATGATTTCCATGGAGCAAAAGTTTATGATTATCTTGCTTCTTCCGATTATTCTAATTTCTTTCTCGATGAAGTTGAAAAAGAATTTACATATCGTAATAAGAAAATCGTGCTTATGCAAGATCGAGATTATGTAGAAAAAGTACTCGATTTTATTACAAAAAAATATAATGTATCAGCAGATAAAGTGAAACTTAGCATTGGGGAATCTTCTCGTGCACTAATCAGACGAAAACCAAAACTTATTTTGGTAAATGATATGAAAAACCCTCAACTCAAGTTTATTTTAAAAATGGCAAAAGAAAAGAATATCCAAGTCAAAGAGGAAAATCTGTTTGATTATGCATGTGTTGCCATTTTGGAATAGAAACGAAATAATTACATTACGAAGCATAAGATAATTCTTGTGCTTCTATGAAATAGAAAGGAATTAATATTATGATGTTTGTATCAGACCTCGATCACACGCTTATTTACTCGAAGCGTGATCTAAATGGCGAGAAAGCCGTACCAGTTGAATATATCGGTGAAAAGCCAATTACCTATATGACTCCACAAGCACTCGAATTATATTGGTCGCTTCGGACAAATTCAAATTTTATGTTTACTCCTTGCACGCTTCGAGATTATGATCAAACAATGCGTATCAGCATTATTCATGATTTTCTTCCGAAATTTATGATTTGCGAAAATGGAGGACGACTATATGTAAATGGGAAAGAAGACACCGATTATCGTCAATATATCTTAAATACTTTCGATCTTTATCTCGAAACTGCAAGAAAAATGATGGAAGATGCACCTTGTACAATCAAAGATGATCAGACATTTCTCACATGTATTTTTAAAAATAGTGATGAAGCAGCAGCATGGGCAATTCGAAAGATCCCAATTCTTTCAGATTTTGACTTTGATCTTCAGCATCGAAAATTCTATATTATTCCTAAAGGACTAGATAAATCTGTAGGGCTGTCTTATCTTATAAAAAATTATGGTGTTAAGAATTTGGTTACAAGTGGAGATGGAATGGTAGATCGGAAATTTACAAAAATGGGTGCCCATATTTTTCTCCCAAATCATGCTGTCTTTTCTCATTCATTTGCTTATGTAAGTAAGTCAGAAGGTGTAAAAGCAGGTGAAGAAATTTTGGAACAAGTTGTCAAATTACTCGAAAGGAATTAATATGCAATATTTTAATAGTGTAAATAATCTTATGTTTTATAAAAATCCAACATCCTTTACCAAGCATACAGATAAAAATATTTTGAAATATGCAATTGGAGCAAATATGTATATGCCTGGTACGCAAGAAAATATTCTTGAAAAACTTATGAAAAATCAATTTCAAGAAATCGGAGCAATTACACTTTGTCTTGAAGATGCAATTGCAGAAGAAAAATTGGAAGAAGCTGAAAACAATGTGGTGAATATTTTACATAAGTTGTATGAAGAAATACAGACAGATATTCGAATGGAAGAAAGATTACCACTTATTTTTGTGAGGGTACGAAGCGTTACACAGTTTGAAAAGTTTTTGGAAAAATTAGGGAAAGAAGAACTCTCTGTACTTGCTGGATTCAATTTCCCAAAGTTTAATAGCCAAAATGGAAGAGGCTATTTTGGTCTCCTAAAGGCATTATCTGAAAAGTATGATGAAATTCTTTATGGTATGCCAATCTTGGAAGATAAGACACTCATTTATAAAGAGGCGCGATTCGAAGAACTCAGACGTATTCAAAATATTTTTGATGAATATGCTGATTATCTTCTAAATATTCGAGTTGGTGCAACAGATTTTTCTTCACTCTTTGGACTTCGAAGAACAAAGGAAACAACCATTTACGATATTCGAGTAATTGCAGATTGTCTTATCGATATCCTTAACTTCTTTCTTCGTAGCAACAAAGACTATGTAATTTCTGGTCCAGTGTGGGAATATTTCTCATGGGATGAATGTGCAATTGAAAATCAAACATTAAAAAGAGAACTTGCACTTGATATTCAAAATGGATTTCAAGGAAAGACAATTATTCATCCATCACAAATTAACATTGTAAATAAGGCATATATTGTCGATTATTCAGATTACATTGATGCATGTAATATTCTAAATGCAGATGGTGGCGTATTTAAAAGTGTAAGTGGTGATCGAATGAATGAAGTAAAGCCACATCGAACTTGGGCAAAACGCATTCTATCAAGAGCAACAATTTTTGGAGTTGCAGATAAAACTGCAGAAAAAGAAGTGAGGAAATAAGTAAGATGGAATATTTATTACGAACAATTACATACAAAGGGAAGACACATCTTTACAATTATGGATTTTATACCGATTGTGGTATTGAAATTCCATTGCAAGGACGACACTTGCAAACGAGGAAACATATACAAGATCTGTCTTCAATTACATGCAAGGCATGTCTAAAAACACTGGAACAGGAGCAATAATAAATGGTAAAATACGAAATTACAGAAAATCCATATGGTATCGATATTGATGATTTGATGTGCATTGGGAAAAGGCAAAATAATCCGAAACGAAACTTTCTTTTTATTAGCAAAGTACTTGGAAAACACATTACAGTAAAACCTGATGTTGTCCGAAGTGCAGGATACTTGCTTGCATCTAGACATTATGATCTTGATCCGATGCCATATATCCAATATCTTCATAATCAAACAAATGAAATTACCTTTGATAAAAAAGCAGTTCCGAATCAATCGACACTTGTTATCGGATTTGCAGAAACAGCAACAGGACTTGGCATGAGCGTTGCATCTGCTATCAAAGGAAGTACTTATGTTTGCACGACTCGTGAAAATCTAAATACAAATACTGTATTTACATTCGAAGAACAACATTCGCATGCAACTACACATAAAATGTATTTTGATAACTTTAACTTTGACGAAATCATTCTTGTTGATGATGAAATTACAACAGGTCGTTCCATGTTAAATCTGATTACCGAACTTCATAAACTTTCTTCCGCTAAGTCTTTCACTATTCTTTCCATCTTAGATTGGAGAACAGACTCATATCGACAAATGTTTGAAGAAAAAAAGAAAGAACTCGGAGTAGATATTACTGTAAAATCGATTATTTCTGGAAAAATTACAGAAACAAATGCAGACATCTATATTGATGAAGAACAAATGCTTGATAAATGTAAGATTGATCTTTTTACAATTTCGAATGAAGTTTGGAAACATGATGGAAAAATGGGAGTAAATGAAGACGAAATTGAAAAGATGGAAAAAGATTGTGAAAAAATAGCGAGAGAGATTACGCGAGAATTAAAGCTTGATGGAATGAGAGATGGTGAGAAGCTATTAGTTATGGGCCACGGAGAGAATATTTATATTCCATCAAGAGTCGCAAGTTTTTTACCATTTGATGTATGGTTCAAGACTACGACACGCAGCCCAATTTATTGTGATGGAAGATGGATAAAAAGTAGGAAATATTTTTATGATGGAAATACGAAATACTATCTTTATAATGAAGAAGAAATGGAAGAAGAATTTGAGAAAATAATTATGATTGGAAGAGGGAAGGACGATTAGAAAAAAATTCGTAAAAATGATTGAGATCAAACAATATATTGTGATATTTTTGAATCGTTTTATATATAATTGACTATAAAATTTCCCAAGTGGAAATCTAAAAAATGCTTATAATCCTTGAAAAATCAAGGATTTTGAGAAAGTGGTGATTTTGGTTGATCAGTTGGGAAAATTTGAAGAAATGCAGTAAAATCAAGGTTTCTAGATTCTTTGATTCTAAGAAATGTTGATTTTACTGAGGTTTTTATTTAACTATAGTAGAATGTTAATATTCTAAAAGTGAGTGGGCTTGGAAATCACAACCGAGTTTTTATTTAACTATAGTAGAATGTTAATTGTCAAAATACAAACAAGACATTATTACAATAATTGGGTTTTTATTTAACTATAGTAGAATGTTAATTTTGATGTGCAACCTGATGCAGTTGCACCATTCCAAGTTTTTATTTAACTATAGTAGAATGTTAATCAGCCGAAGCGGCATCATTACAAACACAAATAACTGTTTTTATTTAACTATAGTAGAATGTTAATGTTTGAAATTACAACCTGATCAATAACTACCTGATCAAGTTTTTATTTAACTATAGTAGAATGTTAATGTAATCAAAAAGATTACAATTTCATTTGTCCCCTATGTTTTTATTTAACTATAGTAGAATGTTAATTCACTATTACCCGTACAAAGCTACTAATATATCGCACTATTGTTTTTATTTAACTATAGTAGAATGTTAATAGAATTTACCATTCCAGGTAGAGCAGATGCTAAATTGTTTTTATTTAACTATAGTAGAATGTTAATTGCTGCCAATGGTTCGAGGAAATAATCGAATAAATCCGTTTTTATTTAACTATAGTAGAATGTTAATTTGAAGAATGAGCCGTAGTAAGAGTAATTGCATCGTTTTTATTTAACTATAGTAGAATGTTAATTCGACTTCAATTGTTCTTTCTGACATATTTTCACCTCCAATTGTTATAAATAACATATGTCATATAGCCGACAATAGTTTTTATTTAACTATAGTAGAATGTTAATTTTCTTGGCATTTTGATGTCGAAAAAAATTACTTAGAAGTTTTTATTTAACTAGATTAGAATGTTAATAGTAGTGTTTATGAACTTATAATAGTATCTGACTCGTTTTTATTTAACTATATTGGAATGAAACTAGCCTTGATTTTCAGTGCTAGTTTTTCACAAATTACACAGAAATAATTCATAAACAAAAATACAATTATATCTTCCTCTCTCATTTTCAAAAATATTTTCTCAATTATCGAATATTTTTATTGCATCTTACTATAATACAAAAAAATAAAGGAAAAATGTTTGAAAAGGAGGTATATATATGAAAAAAACATTGATAGTTAGTGTATTTGCGGGTTGTGGTAAAACATGGCTTACAAAACATCAAGAGAGGTTTAGCTATACAATAAGAGATAGTGATAGTTCTACTTATGAAAAATCAGATGGGTGGGAAAAACAATATATAACAGATTTTGTGAAACAAGCAAAAACAGGTAAATATGATTTTGTATTTGTTTGTCAAACAGAATCAGTAATTGATGAGATGGATAGACAAGGAATCCCGTATGTAATTGTTGAGCCTGATAATATTGTTTGGAATAAGTATGAAACAAAAGAACGCACAATGGAAAGACAGCTTATTAAACAACAATGGTTTGGCAGATTTACACTAAGAGATAATTCTCATATTAAAGATTTTTCAAAATGGCTTAATCACATCAAAGAAATTTATGATGAACGAACAGGACTTGAGTTTATTAATAAACATAAGCAAGTATCTTTTTTTACATTAAATCAAAATCAATATCTTTCAGATATTATAGATGATCTTTATTGGAAAAAAGAACATTACGACTTTTATGTAATAAATCGTAATAGTATATAAGAAACTAAAAAGGCTATTCAGACATAAAACAGGAGGAATTACTATGAAATATGAACTTACAGAAAAAGGAAAGAAAAAAATCGAGGAAATCCTTGAACATTGTACACGAGATAGAGAACTGATTTTAGAGAAAAATCTTGATACAGTTGAGAATATACATATTCCAACAATGGAAGAAATTATGGAAGATGTGGAAGAAAAAGGTGTTGATAAAACCAATACTTATTTTTCGACATGGCAAATTACAGACAAAATCGGTGCTGCAACTGTGCTACTAACTGTGCTACTTCGTTTGGGTACAGATCTAGTAGAAGCAAAGACAACTCGCCTTTGTATTACACTCGAAAAAACAATTCGTGTATGTAAATATGTGGATGCGACTGAGGAACAGATGCGACAAATTGAAGATGGAGAGAATCCATTTTTCGATGAAATGCTTGCAATCTGCGACGAAAAAAATGGAGATGTGGAGTATGACTATGCAATCGAAAATGACGATACGGGAATGCGAATCGTAGATTGGGATTAAAAACTATGAGAAAAAAATTCATACTTCTTCTTTCGTTTATTCTATGTTTGTTCCTTTGTTCTTGTAATCATGATACTACGGAACGAGAACAAATCAATACAACTTACGAAAACATGGACTGTATTGTTGAATCATGCGAGTACCAATATTGGTATGCGTCAGGTGCACATTTCAAGGCATATGTTTCGGTAAGAAACGAGGAATACAATCTAGAAGAAAACTTTACTTTAGATGGTTCAGATGCAAAGAAATGTGAGAATCTGAAAAATGGAGATACCGTATCATGCACAATCATTACACGAACAAATCAAGATGGAAATTTGCTTGATCGAAAGATTGGACACATCAATTGAAGAAGGAGAGAAAAAATTAAGAGACACAGTAATTACAACTGTGTCTTTTATTTTTGAAAAAAGGAGAGATAAAATGCATGATTCACTGGTCGCAAAAATCTAAACAAAATTACTTAATATTGTTTATGTTTAAATTTTCACCTTTTCCTTTCCTATTTTTGTTTTGTTTAATTTTATTGTTATTTTCATCTA
>ENA-USUG01004626-USUG01004626.1-human-gut-metagenome-genome-assembly--contig:-NODE-4626-length-16767-cov-4.584721_pt1 | contig 16767 bp, 18 predicted proteins | sample MGYA00250059_ERZ773394 | MGnify/ENA primary metagenome ERZ773394 (study PRJEB29103, sample SAMN06111957) | human gut metagenome | biome: human gut; feature: ankylosing spondylitis patient; material... | reverse complement strand
GTCGTGTGTTCAGATGGATGGATGACTTTTTTTACTTTGACATTCGCCTGGATTTCTTTAAAATAGAAACGTACAATTGTAATCGGAGGAAAGACAGATGGATATCAGATTTTCAGAAAGAGCACTTGGAATAGAGGAAGGTATCTTTTCGGTACTGAATACAAAGAAGGAAGAACTTATAAAGGCCGGACGCACAGTTTATAATTTTTCTGTGGGAACACCGGATTTTAAGACGCCGGATCATATCATGAAAGCCATGCAGGAAGCCTGCAAGGATCCGGAAAATTATAAATATGCATTGGCAGACCGGCCGGAGATGCTGGAAGCTATGCGAGATTTCTACCAGACACGTTTTGGAGTGGAACTCATGACCGACCAGATCATGAGTATGTATGGTTCGCAGGAAGGCATGGCGCACATTGGCCTGGTACTTTGTGATCCGGGGGATGTGATGCTGGTGCCAAACCCTGGATATCCGGTATTTGGAATGGGCCCACAGCTGATGGGAGCAAAGGTGGAGACCTATCCCCTCTATAAGGAAAATAATTTTATTCCGGATTTTAATGATATTCCGGAAGAAACGGCCAGAAAGGCAAAATTCATGATCATTTCCTGCCCGGCCAATCCGGTATGTTCTGTGGCAGATGATGATTTTTATGAGAGAGCTATTGCATTTGCAAAGAAATATGATGTTGTGCTTCTTCATGACAATGCATATTCTGATATTGTATTTGGCGGAAAGAAGGGAAAATCATTTCTGTCTTATCCAGGAGCAATGGAGGTGGGCATTGAGTTTTATTCTCTGTCTAAATCCTATAATATGACTGGTATGCGGATTTCTTTTGCACTTGGAAACCGTGAGATCATCAATATGTTCAAAAAAGTTCGTTCCCAGATTGACTATGGCATCTTTCTTCCGATCCAGAAGGCAGCAGTGGCAGCACTGACCGGACCTCAGGAGAGTGTGTGGGAACAGTGCACAGAGTATGAGAGACGGAATTATGCGCTGTGCAGAGGCCTGACTAAGATTGGCTGGGAGGTTCCGGATGGACAGGGAACGATGTTTGTATGGGCGCCGATTCCGAAAAATTATCAGAGCAGTGAGAAGTTTGTAATTGATCTGATGGAAAAAGCAGGCATGATCGTGACGCCTGGAACGGCATTTGGTAACCTTGGAGAAGGATATGTGCGGATTGCACTGGTATATCCGGTGGAAATGATCGAGAAAGCTATAAAAGCAGTGGCAGACAGCGGAATTTTAAAAGACTGACAGAAAATACCCGGGAGCGATACAAAAATCGAATTCCCGGGTTTCTTGGCTTTTTCTGTTATTCCGGATAACGCAGACGGTCCGGAGTGATGTCGTAGAGAACTTCATCCAGATATTTTCTGGCAAGCCATTTTGCCATGGGAAGATTCATGTCCAGATAATTGCCGCAGTCTTTTGCACTGGCACCTGGTATTTCTCCTTCAAAATCGCGGATGAATTCGTACATTTCAATCATGAGATTTACGATATCCGTAGATTCGTAATCACCCGCAAGCAGCAGGTAAAAGCCAGTACGGCATCCCATAGGTCCGAAATAAATGATTCTGGAACCGAAGACTGGATGGTTTCTTAAGAAGGTTGCCCCCAGATGCTCCATCGCATGCATTTCTGCTGTATTCATGACTGGCTCCTCATTGGGATTGGTCATGCGAAGATCAAATGTTGTGATGACAGAGTCACCTACCGGATCCTTTCTGGATACGTAGACGCCTGGAATCAGGCGGATGTGGTCGATAGTAAAACTAGTGATTTTTTCCATGCGAAAGCCTCCTTTTCTCTGGCTTTCATGATAGCAAAGTTTGTTGACAAAGGCAAGGAAGAAAGATAAAATTGTAACTGTTGGGAATGGTAAAAAGGTGGTTCCCGGCATGTTTAAAAATCAGAAAAGACGAGGAATACGGTAGTGACAGCGGAAAATTTTGATATGGAAGAACTGCTTCAATATGTGGAGGAGCGGAAATTCCGGTTATTAAGATCCCGTCTTGCGGAGATGAACGAAGCGGATATTGCAGAGTTCATGGAAGAACTGGACGATAACAAAAAAGTGTTGATTTTCCGTATGCTGCCCAAGGATCAGGCGGCGGATGCTTTTGCATTTCTGGAGCCGGATATTCAGCAGCATATTATCAACAGTATTACCGATGCGGAGGTCAGTAAGATTATCGAAGATCTGTTTGTTGATGATGCGGTAGATATGCTGGAAGAGCTTCCTGCAACGGTGGTAAAGCGTGTCATGAGGACAGCCGGAACCGAGACAAGACAGCTGATCAATCAGTTTCTGCAGTATCCGGAAAACAGTGCCGGAAGCATTATGACGGCAGAATATATCGGCCTGAAGAAATATATGAATGTGGAGCAGGCGTTTGCCTATATCCGTGCGCATGGTGTGGATAAAGAGACGATCTATACCTGTTTTGTGACGGATGGCCAGCGGAGACTGGAAGGTGTTGTCACGATCAAGGATCTTCTGATGAATCCGTATGAGATGAAGATTCAGGACATCATGGATGAAAATGTCATTAAGGCAGTGACTACAGAAGATCAGGAAGAGGTCGTAGATCTTTTTAATAAATATGACCTGATGTGTCTGCCGGTGGTGGATCACGAGGAACGGCTGGTCGGTATTGTCACAGTTGATGACGTTGTGGACGTCATGGAAGAGGAGGCGACCGAAGATATCGAGAAGATGGCGGCTATGCTTCCCAGTGACAAACCTTATCTGAAAACCGGTATTTTTGAACTGGCGAAGAACCGTATTGTATGGCTGACGGTGCTGATGATCAGTTCTATGATTACGGGAAGTATCCTGACTTACTATGAGGCGGCATTTGCAGCACTTCCATTGCTGGTAAGTTTTGTGCCCATGTTGACGGGAACCGGTGGAAATGCCGGAAGCCAGTCCAGTACGACGATTATCCGTGCCATGACGATTGGTGACGTGGAGCCGAGAGATATCCTCAGGATTGTATGGAAAGAGATCCGGGTGGCTGTTGTGGTAGGTGTCATTCTGGCAGGACTTAACTTTATCCGCCTGATGCTTCAGTATCCGGGAGAAACACTGGTCTGTGTAACTGTCGTCGTGAGTCTGATGCTGACAATTATTCTGGCAAAGACCATTGGATGTACGCTGCCGATTCTGGCGCAGCTTCTGCATCTGGATCCGGCAATTATGGCAGCACCGCTGATTTCAACTATTGTAGACGCATGTAGTCTGATCGTATATTTTCAGATAGCGTGTCATTTATTAGCGATATAGAAAAGGAGAACAAATATGAAAGAGATAAAACCGGAAGAACTTCAGAAGAATCCGTTTCAGATGATTGGAAAAGAGTGGCTGCTTGTTACTGCAGAAAAAGAAGGAAAAGCAAATACGATGACCGCATCCTGGGGAGGCGTTGGCATTATGTGGGGCAAGCCGGTTGCTTACGTATTTATCCGCCCGCAGCGTTATACGAAGGAATTCATTGACGCTGGAGATCATTTCTCATTATCTGTGCTGGGAGAGGATTACAGAAAGACTCTGAATTATTTTGGAACTGTTTCCGGCCGCGATGAGGACAAGATTGCAAAATCAGGTCTGCATGTGGCACATGAGAACGGAACGCCGTATTTTGAGGAAGCCAATACAGTACTGGTGTGCAGAAAACTGTATGCACAGCCCTATGATCCGGCTTGCTTTATTGATAAGAGCTGCGACGAGAAATGGTATCCGAACAAGGATTATCATACGATGTACATTGCAGAGATCGAGAAAGTGCTTGTAGATTAAGATGATACGGACACTGACCTATACGGTAACGGAGGAAGAAGCAGGCGTCAGCCTTCTGGAGTGGCTTCGTGACAAAGGCTGTTCCCGGCAGGTGCTTGCTCATCTGAAAAATACAAAAGGACTCTTCAAAAATGGAGAACGTCCTTTTGCAAAGGAGCCGGTGCGATCAGGTGACCAGATAAAACTTCGACTGACGGAAGAGGCAGGCAGTGAGGGAATTGTTCCTGTCTGCCTGCCTTTTTCTGTGGTATATGAAGATGAAGATCTGCTGGTGATTGACAAACCTGCGGGACTGCCGGTCCACCCGTCTATTAACCATTATGAAAATACGCTGGCGAATGGAGTCATGTGGAGATGTCAACAGACGGGTGAACCATTTCCCTTCCGCTGTATCAATCGTCTGGATGCGGGAACGACTGGTCTTTTAATTATTGCCAAAAATATGTTCAGCGCGGCAGTTCTTTACAGTGCCATGAAGAAGAGGAAGATTAAAAGAACCTATCTGGCGGTGGCATCCGGTGAAATTCGGAAACCGGGGACGGTGGACCTTCCCATTGGGCGAGTATCGGATTCTGTGATTGAACGATGTATTGATCAGGAACATGGAGAACGGGCAGTAACTCATTACGAGCCGGTGGCTGTCTGCAAAGTACCGGGCAATGGAAGCTATACTATGCTGCGTCTTCAGCTGGAGACCGGACGGACCCATCAGATCCGGGTACACATGAAAGCCATCGGGCATCCACTGGCAGGTGATTATCTCTATGCACCGGAGGATTGTTCGGCAGACCGGCCGCTTCTGCATTCCCGGAGCCTTGCGTTTACCCATCCGGTGACGCAAGAACCGATGAAACTGACAGCGAAACTGCCGGAAGATATGAAAAATTATGCAGAATGGAAAAGGAGAGAAGAAGATGAAATTTAAAATGATTCATGAGAACTATAATGTGGCAGATTTACAGAAATCCGAGGAATTTTATAAGGAAGCACTGGGATTGAAAGAAGACCGCAGAATTGAGGCACCGGACGGTTCCTTTATCATTGCTTATCTGAAAAATGAAGAGAGTGATTTTGAACTGGAGTTAACATGGTTGAAAGAAATGGATCGTCCATATAATCTGGGAGACTGTGAATTCCACCTGGCATTCCGCGTGGATGATTATGAAGCAGCCCATGAAAAGCACAAAGAGATGGGATGCATCTGCTTTGAAAATCCTTCCATGGGCATTTATTTCATCCAGGATCCGGATGGTTACTGGCTGGAGATTGTACCGACCCGTTAGACATCTAACGGAGCGTCGTCGCTGGCTACAACGGTCGCCGGGTGACGTTCCCGATAGGAAAAGACACATCCACAGTAGTCCTGCCGGTACATGCCGTATTCGTGGGATAATTCCGTGGAGCGTTTATAACCGTTTTTCTTCTTGAAATCGCTGGGGAGCCAGCGGACATGATAGGTGTCTGCCAGTTCTTCACCGATTTCATTTAGTTTGGAGGCATTTTTTAAGGGACTGATTGTGAGGGTAGTTGCAAAATAGTCAAGCCCCAGTTCCTTTGCTACGTTGGCAGCTTCCGTAAGCCGCAGCCGATAGCAGGCAAAACAGCGCTCGCCGCCTTCATGAATATGCTCCAGGCCTTTTACTGTCTGGTAGAAATCTTTTGGAATATAATCACCTTCCACAAAAGAGATGGGATGTTTCACAGGCAGAAGGCTGATGAAACGCTTCTGCTCCTCGGCGCGATATCGGTACTCACTTTCCGGGTAAATGTTCGGGTTGTAGTACAGGACTGTGATTTTAAAATACTGGGACAGATATTCCAGTACATAACTGCTGCATGGCGCACAGCAGGAATGAAGAAGAAGTGTTGGCACTTCGCCGCTTGTTTCGAGTTCTTGTATTAATTTGTCCAGTTCATGCTGGTAATTTCGTTTGTTCATAATGAGAATTCCTTTCTGAGGGGTATTATAGACTGCTGATACGATGGTTGCAAGTGGGAAGAGAACTTATTATAATAGAAAGCAAAAAAAGTGTGAGGAGGGTGACAGATGGATACCGTTTCCAATATTAAAATCAGAAGAAGCATTCGAAAATATAAAGAAGATGCAATTCCCCATAGCCTGATCGAAGAGGTTGTGGAGACTGCAAGATTTGCACCTAGCTGGAAGAATACGCAGATCGTTCGATACGTGTGCGTGGAAGACCCGGTGCTGAAACAACAGATTGCAGACTACTGTACAATGGGATTTGCACATAACGAGGATATTATCAGTCGTGCGCCGTCACTGATGATACTTACATATATTTCTGGACGTTCTGGCTATGAGCGAGACGGCTCTTTCAGTACAACCAGAGGTGATGCGTGGGAGTCTTTTGATGCAGGTATTGCAGCAGAAGCTTTCTGTCTGGCAGCCTATGAAAAAGGACTTGGTACCTGTATTCTGGGAATTTACGATGAGAAAAAGACAGCGGCATTTTTGGAACTGCCGGAAGGAGTCCGGATTGGTGCACTGATTCCGATTGGTTATCCGGCAGAAGAACCGGCGGCACCGAAAAGAAAAGATGTGGACATGCTGCTGGCATTTCGTTAAAGAAAAGGAGGACAGATGGAAGATACAAAGAGACTTGCAAAAGTTCGCGCATTTCTGGAAGAGCGCGGCTGGAAATACAAATATACTGAGGAAGACGGCTGTGGCAGCATTGATTTTGATTACCGCGGCGTGCCTTATCATATCTGGGAATTTCATGATGGAGATGAGTGGGGTGTGGAGACCAACATCCGCCATGGCGGCCGTTCAGAGGAGCTGACGGGTGATTATGAGACAGAATTGTTGGAGATTATGAAGGAATGGCATTGACAAAAAATCTGATGAGCCAGATTCCAAAGGATTTTTACAGGCTCTTTGGAAGCAAATATATGGAGTACTATATGACATTTCTGGTGGCGATCTGTGAGGAAAGCAGCAGATCAGGTTCCACACTGGGACTTACAGAACAGGAATGTCGGACCATTATCAATGAAAAGCTGACAGAGACTACCATTGACTGGAGCGAAGAACGCTTCGATGAAGAAGGAAGCCTTCTGACCCGCAGCAATATGGCGGCAGTTTGTCTGAACTATTTTGAAGAGTGGGGATGGCTTCGAAAGGACTATGATGAGACGCTGAACAGCTATGTGGTATCCTTTCCGGAATATAGCCAGTTGTATGTGGAATTATTTCAGAAATTATATAAGGAAGAGGACAGCAGCGAACGGGAGAGCGTGCTGGCTGTCTATAGTTATCTCTTTACTTACAGTTCGGATGCAGAGAAGAATAATGAGATTCTGGAAAGTGCCCTTCAGACTTCCAGACGGTTGTCCAGAATGCTGGGAAATATGCGGGAAGGCATGCGAGGGTATTTTGATGAACTGTCCAGACAGCGGGATTTCCGAGGCATTCAGGAAGTGCTTGTTAAAGAGATCAACAACAGCGACAGCAAAAAATATGCGATCCTGACCACTACAGACAGTTTTTACCGGTATAAGGAAGCTGTCAAGGAATTGATCGATCAGAACTTGTCGGAAAATGAGCTCAGACAGCAGGAACTGGAACAGCAGATCTTTTCTCTGTCGGAGGCAGAGCGGGAGACATTGATGGGTATCCGTCTTCAGAGAGCACTGACTCGTTGTGAGGAAGCCAGTGACTTGATCGTTCAGATTGAGCGGGAATTTGATGCGGTAGAGAAGCGTTATAATCGACTGATCGAGCAGAAGACCATCTTTGCCAGCCGTGCAGCGGCAAGGATCCGATATCTGCTTCAGGAAGGTGACCGAAGAGAGGATAAGACTCTGCAGCTTGTGAATCTGTTGAGCCGCAGTGACAAGAAGGAAGAGATCATACAGGATCTGGCAGAGAAGATCCAGGTGACATCACCGTTCCGCGTGATTACAGAGAAAAGTCTGTACACTAGAAGAGACGGCGATAAAGAAGCATTTGCACCGGCAGCGGTACAGAAGCCCGTGGAAGAGCCAGAGAACGGACTGGAAGAATTTGTGTTAAAGCCGCTCTATACTCACAGGGAGATCGACCGGTTCCGGAGGCAGCACATGAAGCATGGTGTCTTCGAGGCAGATAGCAAAGATATCCAGTCTGTAGAGGATCTGGAAAAACTGTTCTTTGTATGGCAGGAAGCCACCGAGCTGGCAGAAGGAAAACAGAAAATCGAAGTCGGAGAAGAGCTGATATCTCAGGGAGAGACAGGCTTTAAATTCTCACGGCTGACCATAGAGGAGAAGAATTAAGAATGACATCTTATCTGGAAGAACTCTCCATGACGGAGGCTGAAAATGTAAAGCGCACGATCCGGGATCTGTTTCGGCAGACCTGTATTTTACAGGTAAAATATGACCCGGCCACGCTGATCCGCAGGGACAATCCACGGTATGAGACCTGTGTGCGTCATCGGGCATTTATTGAACAATATCTGTCGGTGTTGGGCTGTGAGCTGACCCATGATCCGCAGGAACATATTTTCCGGCTGACAGGAGAAGGAGTAGCAACGGAACGTCTGAATCTGACGACTACTTTGCTGATCCTGATCCTGAAGCTTATTTACCGTGATAAGATTATGGGAGAAGGCTTAAATGCCACCGTAACTACGCTGGAAGAGATGCGTGAATATGGAAAAAATACCAATCTGATCACCAGAAAGCTGACGGATGCAGAGTGGAGAGATGCGCTGTATGTGATGAGGGTGCATCAGATGATCGATGTGCCGGGAGCCGTCAAAGATGTGGAAGATACCACACCTATCTATATTTACAGTACGATCAATCTGTACTGTGCATCACTGGATATTGACAAGATCGTAGAAAAATACAGAGAAGAACTGAAGGAGGAAGACCTTGAAGCAGGCGAAGAAGATCATTACGAGGATGCTGATCAATAACTGGGGCGGCATCAGCCATCGAATGATGGAATTTCATGAATATGTGAACCTGTTCAGCGGCAAGAGCGGATCAGGTAAATCAACGGTAATGGACGCTGTGCAGGTAGTCCTCTATGGAAGTGTGTCGGCATCTTTTCTGAATAAGGCAGCGGATGATGCGAAGAACCGAAGAAGCGTCATGAGCTATCTGCGTGGTGCACAGAAGGATGGTACGTCCAACCGAGCGGATCAGGATTTTTATTCTACATTGGTTCTGGAAGTAAAGGATACCGGGCTTCATACCACCACCTGTTTTGGCGCGGTATTTGAGATCGGCAGAACGGATATGGATATCAATGGAAAATATGCATTTTTCAGCCATTCGGGTTCCATCCCGGAGGACGGATATCTGAATGCGGATGGCGTGCCTTATTCCAAAGCACAGATCCGCAAGCTCTGCGAGACGAGAAAACAGTCGGCGGACAACCGAGGACGAGTGGAACTGAATCGGATCTATCCGTCCAGAGAGGCTTATGTAGCAACTCTTTATGACGTGATCCTGGGAGGCGTGGATCCGACTCGTCTTATGACTATGGAGAAGAGTGCCATTGCCCTTCGGATGACTAACGGTACAGGACAGTTTATCCGGGATTACATGTTCCCCAGAAGTCAGGAGAGTGCCATTGAGAAGATCAGTGAGCAGCTTGGTGCTTACCGGGAGATTAAGGAAAAAGTAGAGGATCTGGAGGAACGTATCCACATGCTGGATACGATTCATGAGAGCCATACAGCACTGGTCAATACCCGGTCAGATATGGTTCGTGCAGAAGCCATTTTGAAATACATTGAGATCGAGAGCACGAAAGCTCATCTGGAAGCGAGAAGTCAGGATCTGCAGGGCTTAAAGACGAAGATTGGATCGCTGGAGACAGAGCAGAAGGAAAAAGAAAAGGAACAGAAAAGCTGTCAGGAAGCTCTGATCGAGGTCAGTTCCAGACTGAAAGCCAGTGATTATGGTCAGAAGGAAAAGGAACTGCAGGCATTAAAAGACAAGATTGTTCTGCTGGCAGGCAACAGCCGTCAGTGGCGCGGTATCGTAGAAGGACTATGCGCCTGGGAAGAGGATGAAAATGTTACCGGCTATGTGAGCAATTTTGCCCTGCAGTTGATCAGTGAATTCCGCAAAGGTTCTGTGACGGAAAAACAGTGTCAGGAGCTGGCAAGACGGCTGGAAGAAGCAGCTTCTGCTGTGTCAGAAGAATATGAGGATCTGGGCACCAGTCTTCGGGAGACAGGAAAAGATCTGGCAGAGAAAAAAGAGATCCTGGAAGATCTGAAAAATGACAGGAAGCACTATGACCAGAAGCTGAAAAAGGCGAGAACCCAACTGGAGGCAGCACTCACTAATCTATATGGAAAGAAAGTGCCGGTCTCTGTATTTGCAGATCTGTTTGATATTACAGATGAAAAATGGAAAAATGCGGTGGAAGGTCGCATGGGTCGTGTGAAATTCAGTTTGATCACACCACCGGAATATGCGCTGGATGCGGCGAAACTGTTCCGTCGGATGAAGCAGTATCAGGAGATCGACCTGATCAATACGGCGGCGATCAAGCGAGATGAGCCCACGGCACAGTCGGGAACTTTATATGAGACAGTGCGGACAGAAGAAGCTTACGTGGATCTGTGTCTGAAGAGGTATCTGGGACGCATCGTAAAATGCGAGACTGTAGAAGAGTTGGACCAGGTTCGCGACGGTGTGACGCCGGATTGTTATTCTTACAGCAACTATATGTTCCGTCATCTGCGCGAGGCAGATTATACTACCAGAGCCTGCATTGGAACAAAAGTTTCCAAGGAAAAACTGCAGGAGCTGACGGATGAAGTGTTCCGTCTGGAGAAGGAGTATCAGGGGGCCATTCATCTGCGTGACAGCCTGAAGCGTGCCATGGGATTTGAAAAGCTTGGCATGGATCCGGCGCAGCTGGCAGCATTGTCCAAGGCAGCCGCACAGCTGGAAGATGCGGCAAAAGAGCAGGATCGACTGGAAGAGGAGCTGCGGGAACTGAAAAATGGAACCCTCATGTCAGAACTGACGACAAAGCAGGCAGAACTTCAGGAACAGGAGAGCCAGATTAAGGAGCGTCTGGCGAAGATCCAGACAGAGCTGCTGGATCAGACCAAAGCACTGGGAAGTGCAGAGTCAGATGTGAAGGGCTATGAAGAAAAACTGGCCATTCTTCAGGAAGGCTTTGTGGAAAATGAAGAACTGCTGGCAGAAGTGACGGAGAATCTGGAGACTCTTTCAGAAGCCGCCTATCGTAATAAGAAGCGGCAGGAACTGGAGAAACTGACCAAGCAGGAAGAAATTCAGAAGGCTGACCGGACCCGTGCACGGAATCATTTCAACCAGAAATATCCGGTCTATGATTTTGCAGATCCGGATAAGGATAACGACTGTTACGACCAGAAATTAAAGGAATATCGCTGGAATTATGAACCGCAGTTTAAGGAAGAATTTGCAAAGCAGTGTGAACTGGTCTATGCAAGTCTCCGGGACAATGTGATCGCGGCAATCCACGGAGAGATTAAGGCAGCATACCGTCACGCGAGAGATATCAACCGTCTGCTGTCACGCATTCGTTTCTCTGACAGTGTGTACCAGATCGAGATCCTTCCGGCGCAGAATGAGAACGGACAGTTCTATGAGATGTTGACGGCAAAAGAACTGGACAGCAAGGTCATGGATAATCAGGGGTATGAAGGACAGATGAGCCTTCTGGAGGATGATTTCTATCAGAAGTATGAGCAGAAGATCCAGCTTCTGACGGAGAAATTCATGCCGCCAAGAGAGGAGGATGCTTCCGGTCTGGAGAAACGTCGTCAGGAGATGGAGCGTTACGCTGATTACCGGAATTATCTGACCTTCAGTATGTATGAGAAAGTAGAAAACCCGGATGGTTCTATCCGGAAGAATCCGGTAGATGAGATGGCAGGTCGTGATTCAGGTGGTGAGGGACAGAACCCGAAATACGTAGCACTGCTGGCTGGTTTTGCCATGCTTTATATGCAGCAGAGCAGCCGGGATTCCAAAGTCCGTCTGGTACTGCTGGATGAGGCATTTTCCAAGATGGACAAGGAACGAAGCGAAGTGTGCCTGCGCTATGCAAGAGAGCTGGAACTGCAGCTTATCGTCTGCGTGCCAGATGAGCGACTTCAATCCCTGATCCGCAACGTAGACTGCGTCTATGGATTCCGTCGGTATCAGAACCAGATCTCCATGATGCACATTGATAAAGGCAGTTATCTGGAAATGATCGCAGGGGAGAAGGAAGATGGCGATGAAGCAGGAGCGGACGAAACAGAAGATACAGTCATTGAGTAGATACATCATTGAGAAAGCCGAATGTGATAGCTATCGTGCCGGAACGCGAAGTAAGCAATGGCATATAGAAGCAGATCAGAAACTGCTTGATGCGGTTGGTGGTCGTTCTGTGCTGCTCAGACAGGCTGGCGAGTTGGAAAAACTTACCGGTATTTCCGGTAAAATTATAGTGAAATGGAAAGCAGTCAGGACAGAGATCGAGAAGATCACAGTCAGTTCTGACGCAATCCCGCTGCTCTGCCAGGTGGAGCAGATCGAGGATCCAAGGGAGCGGCAGTTGTCACAGATGGAACTGACAGAGAGCTGGAAAAGCCGCGTAGCGCAGGCAGACTGGCTGATTCCCTATTATGATCATATACTGGAACGACTGAACAGCGGAAAGCTTGTAAAGGATGTACCAGGTTTGGAAGACCCGCTGTTTTTCTTGTTTTTAAACAAGACAGCAGAAGAGAGGAAACCGTTATATCGCAGAGCATTCAGTGCACAGGTCTGTACAATATGGAATGGGATTGCGCAAACGAAGCAGAGCGAGTCGAAGATTACACCAACCAAACGATTTGAGAAGATCTATCAGTCTGCGGTATTGAGTGTTCTGAAGCAATATTCTCCGTTATATGAAGAAGGAATGTCTGACGAAGAACTGCTGACAGCTCATGGAATTCTGACTTATGCGCAGACATTGGAATTTAAGGGAGCTGTATCCTATCGAATCGATGATGGACCGGCAATTAGCACAGCAGCGCAGATATATGGAACAATGTTCAACAAACAGACATTAGAAAATGCGGTTCCGATAAGTATAGTGGGGATCCGACAGATTATGACGATTGAGAATAAAGCAAATTATGAAAAGATGCAATTTCGACCGGATACATTGTATATTTTCTGCCATGGATTTTTCAGCCCGCCTGAGAGAAAGTTCCTTTCCAGGGTGGTTGAATTAGCTGGAACGGATACCGAATATTTTCACTGGGGAGACATGGATTACGGCGGAATCCGGATTTTCAAATTTCTGCAGAAGAACCTGTTTCCCAAGTTGAAGCCTTGGAAAATGGATGTGACAGATTATAAGATGGCTTTACAGATGGGTGCAAGTATTTCGCTGGAAACAGACAAGCGAGAAAGATTTGAGCAGATGGATGCGGGTGTTCTGACTCCACTGAAAGAAGCAATTCTGAAGAATGGCAAGGAAATCGAACAGGAATTGCTTTTATTGTAAACAGAATTTCGCAGGGAGACCTGTGTTGCTGAAATTTTAGGTGCATGACAGAGACAACTGTGGTAAAATAGTCACATTGGAGCAGTTACGAAAGGAGATATTTTTAATGGTACGTAAAGCAGAGATAAAAACAGTAGAAGGCCTTCGTGGAGGCAAAGGCAAGCTTGAGATGCATCACATCCTGAAACCGGAGGAACTGAACGGTCACGGAAGAATGTATGCACTGGTGAAGATGGAGCCGCACAGCAGCATTGGTGTGCATGATCATATTGGTGAGACTGAGCCGTACTATGTACTTTCCGGTCATGGAACATTTATCGATCATGATGGTTCCCGGATCCCGGTAGGACCGGACGATGTCTGTATCATTGAATGTGGACAGCATCATGGATTTGAAAATGATTCTGATGAAGAGCTGGTCATGATGGCTTTGGTATATAACGAGTAGAGACAGGAGAACAAAGATGGCAGCAGATATTATCGATTTGAAAGACCGCATGAAAAATACGGTGGATAAAAAGACAGTTGCAGTGAAGGTGCAGGATTTAAAAGAGGCCTATGCACTGATCTCACCTCTGACAAACCTCCCTTATGTTGAGTGTGAACAGGAGAATTTTTTCGATCAGGTTCTGCTGTATGAGACGAAGGAAGATGCAGAAGCAGCGGCAAAAGTATATGGCGAAAAAGGTATTCGTGTACTTGTGAGGGATCTAAAGACGCTGGAGCTGGAGCTTCCGGTGAAACCAGAAGAACCAGATGGAGAGAAACGGAAAGTATTTCTCAATCAGGTTCGACAGCATCTGGGTATTCTTCCGTTCATGGGAGTGAATGCAGTGTGCTATAAAGCCGCAGATGCTCCTGCGGAACTGATTGAACTGGAAAATGTGCTGCCTGAGGATTTTCAGAAAAAAGTGGCAGCGAATGCCCTGTATCAGCCGAACCTTCAGCTGACTGGCGTATATCTTATGCAGGAAGCAAGAAAAGGCAAAGATGCCGTAGATCGGAAAGTGCTTCATGATCTGGATGAAGAATTTTCTTCCAATCTGGTAAAAGCAAAGGTATTTATGCCGGTGCTTCCACCGAAAGGAAAGGAAAAAGACCCGCAGTTAAATCTGAAGGAGTGCCAGATCCCATATCTGAAGCATCAGAATGGTGATTTGTTCTTCCCGGTATTTACCGATATCTGGGAGTTCCAGAAATATGCCCAGGGAAAAGGAGCTCTTCGCTCTATTCAGATACCATTTACGCAGCTGGAAAAATTTGAGGGAAAACAGGCAAAGGCATATATGCTGAATCCCATGGGATTTTCTATTCCGCTGACGAAAGAGATGATTCCCAAGCTTATGAAGAAATTTGGACTGGAAGGAGATCAAAAATGATCTGGGGAAATGTAAAGTATATTGACCACTATAAAGGAATCAGCCATGCACTGGATGTGGCTCTTGAATATCTGGCAGCAGGTGATTTTAAAGAACTGGAGAACGGAAAGCTGGATCTGGAAGCAGGTGTATTTGTGAAGCTTCTGGATCAGGGCCTGAAAAACAGCCGCGACTGGGAAGCACATAAAAAATACATTGATATTCATTTCCCGCTGGAAGAGAGTGAGCTGGTCACTGTTATGGAGACTGCACTGGTTCCAGGATGGGGCGAGTATGATGAAGCCAAAGAGCGTATGAAAGCTCCGGCATGTGAAGGTGGATCTACGGTAACTCTTCATCCAGGTGATTTCGCAGTTACCTTTCCGGAGGATGCCCATATGGCAGGGCTTACCAGTGGAGAAGAGAAGACGATCCGCAAGGTTCTTGTAAAAGTACCGGTGTAAACAGTTGACGCAAACATTGTAGATGTGCTATACTTATCTAAGTTATGTAGAAAAATCATTCAGGAGGAAACACGGATGAAACATATTAAGACTTTGAATACTCAGACTCTGCAGAACACCATGAAAAAAGGCGGATGTGGCGAGTGCCAGACTTCCTGCCAGTCTGCATGCAAGACTTCCTGTACCGTAGGAAATCAGACCTGCGAGCACAGCAAATAAGAGGAGTTTTTCAGTGAATGAGTAAGCAGCGGCTCCCGCCGCTGCTTCTTCTTTGTCATAGAGACAACATGAAAACAGAGAAAATATTGGATATACAACACAGAACAGAAAGGAAAACATACATGGTTCATCAGTATAAGAACAATGGTTATAATATTCTGCTGGATGTAAACAGTGGATCTGTCCATGTGGTAGATGATCTGATCTACGATATGGTTCCTTATTACAAGGAAAAAGGACTGGATGAGACAGTTGCTCTTCTGAAAGATAAGTACCCGGAAGCTGAGATCCGGGAGGCAGCAGAAGATCTGGACGAGCTGATCAAAGCCGGAAAACTCTATACAGAGGATATTTATGAAAATTATATCCACGATATTGTGGAGGCAAAGAAGCCGGTAGTTAAGGCACTGTGTCTGCACATTGCCCATGATTGTAATCTGGCCTGTCGTTACTGCTTTGCAGAAGAGGGCGAGTATCATGGACGTCGTGCTCTTATGAGCTACGAGGTAGGTAAGAAGGCACTGGATTTCCTGATCGCCAATTCCGGAAGCAGACACAATCTGGAAGTGGATTTCTTCGGTGGCGAACCGTTGATGAACTGGCAGGTTGTCAAAGACCTGGTTGCATACGGAAGAGAGCAGGAGAAGCTTCATAATAAGAGATTCCGTTTTACTCTGACAACCAATGGCGTTCTGCTGAACGATGAGGTACAGGAGTTCGTAAACCGTGAGATGGACAACGTGGTCTTGAGTATCGATGGACGTAAGGAAGTTCACGACCGTATGAGACCGTTCCGTAACGGAAAAGGAAGCTATGATCTGGTTCTGCCGAAGTTTGAAAAGCTGGCAGAGAGCCGGAATCAGGAAAAATATTATGTGCGCGGTACATTTACCAAGAACAACAAGGATTTCTCCAACGACGTGCTTCATCTGGCAGATCTGGGATTCAAGCAGATCTCTGTGGAGCCGGTAGTAGGATCTGATGAGGAAGATTATGCACTGCAGGCAGAGGATCTGCCGGAGATCTTTGCAGAGTATGACAAGCTGGCAGCCGAGATGGTGAACAGATATCATACAGACAAGGATTTCAATTTCTTCCATTTCATGCTGGATCTGACAGGCGGACCCTGTGTGGCAAAGAGACTGTCCGGATGTGGTTCAGGAACCGAATATCTGGCAGTGACTCCGTGGGGAGACCTCTATCCGTGTCATCAGTTCGTAGGCGAAGAGAAATATTTGATGGGAAATGTGGATGATGGAATCACCCACCCGGACATCAGAGAAGAGTTCAAAGAGTGTAACGTTTACTCCAAGGAAAAATGCCGGAACAGATCGGAAGAGCGTCGTGTAGGGAAAGAGTGTAGATCTCGGTGGTCGCCGTATCATTAAAAAAAAAAA
>ENA-USUG01004618-USUG01004618.1-human-gut-metagenome-genome-assembly--contig:-NODE-4618-length-16784-cov-76.948106_pt1 | contig 16784 bp, 27 predicted proteins | sample MGYA00250059_ERZ773394 | MGnify/ENA primary metagenome ERZ773394 (study PRJEB29103, sample SAMN06111957) | human gut metagenome | biome: human gut; feature: ankylosing spondylitis patient; material... | reverse complement strand
TTGTCTTTTTTAATTCATTTTCTTTTAGTGCATAATATTTACCTTTAATATCATACATTATCGCACCTTCTATGTACCCAAAGCATATAAACTCGAGTGGTAGTTTGAGCTTCTTTTGGTAATCCTCATCAAGAAGCTCGTTATATAAAAAGACTACTCTTCGCACTCTATAACTTCATCATCTTCGTGTTTATCGTACTTAGATTGAATACGCTCTAAACTATCTAAACCTTGTTTTATATCACGAAGTTCTTGTTTTTTATTTTTTAATTCAGTTTCCATTTCCTCTATTTGGTCTGCTAGTTTTTCAAACATATCTGTTAATGATTTTATTTGACTTTTAAACATTTTCAACACTCTCCTTTGACATATTCTTATCTATTTCTTTTATTAAATCCTCTATTAACTCTTCTATTTTACATATTGTTCTTGCTAACTCTATTTCTGAATTAGTATCTTCAATCATTCCTTTGAATATTTCAGTACAAACACTTTCTACATTCATTACTTCCTTCTCTGTGTTAAATTTTAATTCAATCTTTAATAAATTTGCTTCTTTTATCATTTTACTCATTCTCCTTTAATCTTGATTTAACTTCTGTTAATTGATTTTTAAATATTTTTAACTTATTCCATTTTGTTATCTATTTCTTCCATTAAATCTTCAAGTATATCTTCTATTTTATTTAATGCTATTTGTAATTCTTTATGTGAATTAGTTTCATCTATTAAATCTTTAAGCATTTCTGTGAGAGACACTTCTGTGCCCATTTCTCCCTCTTCGTTATAATACTTTAATTCAATTTTTAATAAATTTGTCATCACTCATTCTCCTTTAATCTTGATTTGATTTCTACTAATTCAAACAGTTTTTCGTGTGGTAATCTAACCAATATTCCTGCTTGTTTTAACCAACTATTTACTGTGTGATAGTGTATATTTAGTTTTTCTGCTATCTCACGTATTGATTTGCCTTCTTCAATGTATAAGGTGTGTAACAACTCTTCTATGCACACACCTTCAACCATTTCAATATACTTCATAGATAAAGTTTTATTCTTTATCTCTTTCAATATATCACCCCCAAGTTTGTGTCATTACTATTTCATTACCAAAATCTAGTATAGTTTCATTATATACTATTTCACCATTTATGTAATTAAGTAACTTCCATATAGCGTGTGATGTTATCGCTAATGCACTTGGTAAAACTGTTTGAGAAACTCCACAAGCACTTACTTCTGCCTCATCATCACTATAAAATGTTTGTTCATACATTTTAGTTTGTTCTCTATTTTTCGGATCGACTACATATATCCTACCTCCACGTAAATCCATACGTGTTTCTATTAACAAATCAATAGAAGGGTTATTCTTTATAGCTCTATTATATATATCTTTTCTTGATTTCATAGTGTCTGTAAGCATAAATACTATACCTTGAAGTGGAACAGAGCCGTCCACCTTCTCATTTCTTGCATTTACAGTAAAACCTGTGAATAACTTTATTATATTACGTATTGATAGAGCTTTGTTTCTACCTATATCTCTAACTCCAAACATCTGATTTGGTAAGTTGTGCATACCAACTTCATCAAAATCGTATATATGTAAGTTACTTAATCCCATTTTTGCAAGTGAAAAAGCGACCCAACTACCTGTCGCTCCTGCACCTATTATATTTATTTTAGTATTAAATTCCTCTGGGTTTAATACATTGACTTGTCTTGAATAATCATTTTGTATCATTGCAATTCCTCCTTATTTCTGTTTAACAAAACGTATCTTAAAATACATTAATATCATAAATAAATTTATCAATAATTGACTTTTGTGTACAGTATTACTCTTAAATAAAAACAAAGTAAATAAGATATATAATATCGCAAATATATCTATTGGTTCTATTTTATTATTTTTTACTATTTTCATAACTTCCTCCTATTTTCCTTTAAATTTTTGAATTTAACCCATATTCTTGTGTCTATCTAATAATAAAGCCATATGTTTTATTTGAGTTGGGTTTTTAAAATCTTTAGCATACAAATTTCTATACTCGCCAGTATATTTATTTACAACCATAATAAAACTATCTGACTCCATTCTAAGTATCCAATCTCCCCACTTACCTATTTTCATAATTTCCTCCTAAAACTCCTCTTTTAAACTAACAATTCTGGATTTTCGTATATATTTCCTATTACTTTACACTTATTGTATATTTTACCTACAAAATAATCTCCTGCTCTATATATCCCAAAGTGATATTCTACTTTTTCAGTTATTATTTCATCTTCAACATTTGAATAAAATTCAACTATATCGCCTTCGTATATCTCAGTTCCGTTACTATCTTTAATACCTGTGTATTGCATCAATGTATATAAATATAAAGGTCTTACATCATCTTTGGTGTTTACATAGCAATCATTCCCTAGATGCGAGTATGATACTATTAAATTATCTTGGTCATACATAATATTTTCTTCTTTATTCCATGCTCTAAATTTTATATTTCTCATAATTTCCTCCTAATTTCTATTTAAAATACTTATTAATTCTTCTTTTTGTTTTAAACTTAAATTATAAACCTTTTCTATTTCTTCCTCCCACTTTTTAGGAGCACTCCTCCTTCCTGTTTCTACCATTGATAAAAAAGATGGAGTTACATTTAATTTTATAGCCATATCTTTAAGTAATTCTCCGTTATCTATTCTCAATTTTCTTAAGAATTTTCCAAATTCGGTAAGTTTCATAACTTCCTCCTAAAACTCCTCTTTTAATTTTCCTTAATTACCTTTTTGTATTTTCAATCCTTCTATTTCTATAGACTCTAATTCAAAATAGTCAATATAGTGTTGAATAACTTTAGCTATACTTTTCAATGAAACCTTATCACTTTTAATAATTTCGCAACTTGCACTGTCATATTCTATTGACGTTATTGATTCTGCCCTTTCATCCCAACAAACACCTAACTCAGTATTTTGTACTATTACTGTAAGTTCCATATTTTCACATTCTGGACACTCATAACAATCTTCACCTAAATTTAGATAGTGTCTTTTATTTAAATCTTTTTCGTCATATATTCCTTCACATTCTTCACAATAAAAATTCATAACTTCCTCCTACTGTATATAACCTAAATAACTTAAATATTGATTTTCGTTATCTTTACAATAACTTTCTATTAATATCTCAAGGTCTATCTCTTCATCTTGTGTTAAAAACACTCCTAAATAATCTGTAACACTAGAACCGTGTTCTATATAATACATACATTCAAATATCTCCTCTGGTTCTAGTTCATCAAATATCTTAAACACACTATTTTCCTCTTCTTTTACGCTTGTTTTTTCGTTTTTTTTTGAGAAATTACCATATCCACTATAATCTGTGTAATCATCCCACCAACTGCTACAAGTAGTTATGTTATTTTTATTAACATTGTAAGTCTTTTTAGTTACTTTATCACCTATTTCTAACTTGATAGAGTTTACTAATCCCTCATTTGGGTCTATTCTTGTACAAATCATCTCTTCTATCTCTGCAATTTTTCTATATAAAGACTCTATTATCTCTGTATCTCCACCATAATTTATTTCATATGGTAATTTCTCGTATATAACACCTGTTGTAAAGTCGTATAAATCTATTCTAAAATCACCACTTTTGTTTGCTATTATACGTATAAAGAAGTCCTCTGCATTTTCTGCAAATACTTCGATTTGCTTATCATCTTGACCAGAAGGTGTAGTAGGCATATTAACGTGAGAATGACCCCACACTTTCATATTATTCCATATCTCTATACCATTTTCTTCATATAACAACTCCATAGCAAACTCATTAAGTCCTTCTGTTGTTATTTCTGTTGTAGTAGCGTGTACTTCTTGTCTAAATAAAAACACATCATCTATATAAAATACATTACCTACTCTTCTTGAAGTACCCAACCAACCTATTTCTAGGTCTGATTGGCGTACATACTCTTTCATCTTATTCATAGCGTTTAAATTTATACTTATCTTTGGTGCAAATCTATCCATTAACTTAACATTCATATTATAATTCCTCACTTTCTTCTAACTCTTCTTCGTAACAATCTTCACATATTCCTTCTTTTTCTTCTTGACAGTCTGTACAGTATGTATATCCACATCCTTTGCAACAAAAGGTATCATCTTTTTTTACAATTTCACCACATTCATCGCAAACTGCAAACAATTCTTCTGAACAATCATTACAATACCACTCATCATTTATTAAATTCATTTCATCCTTTCTACACTCTTCGCCACACTCATAACAAGTTGCAATTAATTGACAATAACAATCATCACAGTAAACATCATTTCCATACCAAGTCATATCATTGTTATGTGCGTTTTCATCACAATTATCACAACGACTATAATCATTTTCATAACATCTTTCACATACATATATACTATTATTATCTATCCAATAAGCGTGGTCAACACACATATGGTCTCCACAATCTTCACAATAAAGTTCGTTACTCTCATTTAACTCCTCATCACATATACAACAAACATTATACTCTTTATCATATGGATTTTCTAAATCATTGCCTCCTTCATCTATACAATCCCAATTACGTATGTATGCTCCTGCTGGGTCATCTGTATTAACTTGTTGTAAGAAGTTTAAAACAACTATAAACGAAGCGTATATCTCGTAATTATTCATATTCTCAGTAAGCATAGACCCTGCACTACCCCAACACGCTTCTCCGTTTTCTCCATTAACGTGTGGGTGTGGGTCTTTATCTGTCCAATATGATTTTCTGTTATAATCCTCATCTAAACCTTCTATATAACAAGTCATATCGTCAAAATCAAAACTTAAAAGATATTTATTACCTTTAAATTTATTACCTTTCTCATCATATATATCTATGTAATCGGTTTTTATTTCAACTACTTTACCTGTTGGTCTCGCTACTGCACTTACTACATATTTATGACTTAATATAGCTTCCATATCACTTGTATAATCTCTACTTTCACTTTCACTACTTAATACTTTTACTCTGCTCATCGCATTTTTGTATGAATTCCAAGCAACAGTCATATATTCTCTATATCTTTTTATATCTCTAAGATATTCTTGTTCCTCTCTTTTAGCTTTTTCTAAAGCTCTTTCTTTATCTTTTAAAGCTATCTCGTTAAATGCTTTGTTTAACTCTTTAACTCTATTTTCCATTGTTTTTTCTTTCCTTTCAACTAATTCAAATCTTTCCATTAAATGTCTTTCTTCATATTCCACTAAATTCATCCAACTGTTATTTAATATCTCTTTAACTGTTGCAGTATCTCCTACTCTCATTCCTCCAGAATATCCGTGTATTCTTTTAACTATATCTCCTACTTCAAATATCATTTGTATAACCTCCTAATATTTTATGATTTGGTATTGTAAGTGCTTATACACTTTAAAAAGAGCACAACAGGGTAAAAAATAAGTTTGATATGTAGTTTTGAAATATCCCCAACGGTATGCGTTGTGCTAAAATTAAAATGTATAAACAAGAAGGTCTACGTGTGTAGACCCTCTATTTATTTATTAAGCATTTATTTCTGCTATTAATCTTTGTAAGAACATTATCTTATTGTTTATAGCGTGAGCTTCTTCTATGTAAAATCTGTAAGACTTTTCTAAATCTTCTAGTTCTTTATTTAAAACATCCATAGCTTTACTATCTTTTGACTCAACTTCTATTTCTCTTGTATCAACTATTTTTTCTCTAACTTCCCTTATATCAACCACTTCTTCTCCGTTAAATCCCTCAACAATTTCGTTGTAAACACTTAAGAACATATCTTCTTCAACTACTAATGTTTCATTACCAACTACTATTTGTAAAAAGTTGTCTCCACACATATTTATACTATCTGTATTTATTACTTGTGGAAGTTTTACACCTAATAATATCGCTATCTCTTCTTGTGTACAATCTGTTTTTCTAAAACTAGCATTACCTTTTATCATCTTCATAGCAACAAGTAAATTACCATTACTTACTCTTGTATCAAGTGCTATCTTTTCTCCATCTAATCTTACCTCGTGATTAGATACACCTATGTTAGCTCTTTCAAATATTTCGTAAGCACTTTCTCCTTCTGTATATTCAATAACTTCTAATCTACCTGGCATCATACCAACCTTTATACTTGGCATATTACCTTTTATCATCTTCATAGCAACTAATAAGTTTCCATTATGTATAGTTCTATCTAAATCTATCTTTTCTCCATCTAATCTTATTTCGTGATTTGATAACTCTACATCTGCTATTTCAAATATTTCTCTTGCAGTTGCTCCTTCGTTTGTAACTACCTCTACTAATCTACCTGGCATCATTCCTACTTTAATTTTTAACATTTCAATTTCCTCCTATCGTGAGCACGACGACTCACACCTAATATATATTTTGTATTGTGTGGTATTGTTTAAATACCTAATTTCACCTACTTACAATTCGTGTAAGTAAGTAATATAGACACTTAAACGCTTTTGTTTTTATTCACAGGTCTTTCATTGTGGTCTAACTCTGGAGCAGTTAATATAGCGTGTATTATAGCCCACATACCTGTTACCCAAGTTATTAAAATAAACGTCCCAAACATCTGTCAATCACCCTACCTGTCTTATATAATATGTATGCTATAAATAAGTTAATGAAGTAAACACCCCAAGTAACGAAATTCATACCTAGATTGAATAATCCCATTTTGATAACTGTTATTGATGTGATACCTCCATATATAAAAGGTAGTATAAACTCAAATCTCAACATAGTTGTCTCCCTCCTGTATTCATAACTTCCTCCCAAGCATATATAAATTGATATTTTTATTCAATAATTTCTGATATTTGATTATATATATCAATTAATATTTCATCAATTTCTTCTCTTTTATTGTTTAATTCTCCCAAAAATCCATTATATTCTTCCATTGAAAAATACAATAAGAATTGTTTTAATAACTTTGACTCTTCATCTGTTAGAATTATCCTAACCATAATAACCTCCATTCTTTCTTTAAAACTTTATTTTAATGACTTTCTTTATTTTCTATTACATTTTCTTGTTCATTCTTATACTTCTCACAACTTGGAAAACTTTCAAAATAAAATTTTTCATCAATTACACATATTCTACGTTCTATGCAATAAAAATAACAGTTTCCACAATTCATAACTTCCTCCATTTTTTAATTCATTTTCATTATAACAAATTCCATACATTTTTTATTATTTTTTTTCTTTTTGGAACTTGTTTTTTATAAATTACTTACACCCTTAGTCTGTTTTTTTTTATTTTTTTATGTTCGTATTAGGGAGCGGTAGCGACCGTCGTAATAAGGTAACAACAAGGCGATAGACTTGGTTGGAGCAAAGCGACGTGATGAAGTAAGTGAGGGAATTGTATATGATACGAATGAAGTACGTGTAAAAAACGTATATAAACGAAGAGAACGCACCGAAGAACGTGGAAAGAACGTGAAAAAATACAAATCAAAGTAGCTTTGTTGATGCAATCAACACGTTTTGGTACTTTTGCGTTTCAAAAGTACTTTCAGTAAAAGAAAGGGGAACGAACGTGAGTCTTTCCTCCTTTTAAGGGGTTAAAATAAAAAAAAGGGAGCAGAACTTAATCCACTCCCTTTGAAAAACTATACTAACATATCAAGACCTAAAACTTTAAGTATATGCTCTGGTTGACTAACTATAAATGCACCCCATTGGAACGTTGGGTTTACTTCTTTTATAACATCTCTTTGCTCAAATACCATTTTTCTAAACTCTGCATAATGTTGTTCTTCTACTAAAGCATATTTAACTTCTCCACCTTGTACAAAGTAAGGTAGTATTCCATTCATCTCTTCTGGTACATCTTGACCTACACAAGAGTATATTCTGAATACGAAGTTAGTAAGTTCTTTAGCTTGTTGTTGCTCTTCTTTTAATACTAATGAACGAACCTCTCTACTCTCTCTAGCACTAAACTTAACTAATGTATTATCTTCCATTATAGCTTGTCTAAATCTTTGAGTTGATTTGTTATTAGCAACTTTATTTAATCTAACTCTATGCTCTAAATCTCTACATAACATTTCAAAGTTTTGATTAGGTATAGTACATAAGTAAGTTAGTCTTGTACATTCATATTCACCAAGTTGTATATATAAGTTCTTTAAAGTATTCATTTGAGTGTTATCTAATTTGTTACCTTCATAGTAGTTAGTTATATAATCATATGTTTGTATGAAGTTGAACGCACTCTCTCTGTTGAACTTAACTTTTATAGTTTCTCTTAATGAACTCCAATTAAATGTATAGTATAACTTATCTTCTGGTCTGTACTCGAAATCTCTAACATCTATATTAAATTCAGATTTAAGAGTTTCGTGAGTTTCTATATATCTAGCAACATCTGCTATTCTTCTTACTTGTGAGTCTGTTGGTTCTTGTAATTCATAACTCATAGCCATTAAATCTTTATTGTGCTCGAACCACTCTCTTTTGTGTATATTATTCTTAACTTCTTCAACTATTAGAGCAAAATCACTTCTATGTTTTAATGTCTCTAACGCTTCTGATAACATTAATCTTTGGTTATAGAATGATATACCGCTTAAAACTTTTATTATTTCTGATGCTTGGTTAGCATTTAAGTTATTTATGAACTCTATTTGTTTTGCGTCTATGTCCATACCTACTCTATCTCTAAGACCTGCCATTATAGTTTCTGCTTGTCTTACTGATACTTGTGCAGTAGTAGTGTTGTAGTGTTTTTTACAAAGTTCTTTTAACTTATTACTGAAAGATTTAACTATTATCTTTTGTCTAAATGCTTCTGACTCGTTAAATACAAAATTTACCTCATCATCTAACTTAACTTCTTTCATATTGTTTTTAAACTCATCTTCTTTTAATGTAACTTCTAAGTTAAGTATTTGATTTACTATGTTATTTTGTATTCTCTCGTTACCTCTTTCAAGTGCTTCCATATATTCTGCCTTTAAGTGTTGTAACATTTTTTCTAATTCTCTTCTGTTTCTCATTGTCTTTATTCTCCTTTAGTTTTGATATAGTTTGGTTTTGTAAATTGGAAAAATCTCTACTCCCCAGTAGTCCCCTAGTGTCTTTTCTTTAGTGTTTTAAGAATGTTTATAAACACTTGCTTTATACCACACTCTGGTATAGTTGTATTGTACTTTTCTAAATAGAAAGTTTTAAGCTCGACCCAAGCAGTCTCCTCATCGTGGTTAAGGTTAAAACTAACCTTTGCTCTTTCGTTTAGGTCTGATATGTTTAGTTGTTTTATCATTACGTCTAACTCCTTTATGTATGTATTATATATTTGTGTTTAATAACACAATGTCGCCCACATCGTTAGATGTGAGCAAGATGTATCATTAAGCAACTAATGTTTTTCTAGCAATGTTAAGTGTATATAATATGTTTGATAATTGCTTAGAATTTAAAGTTTTTATGTAATCTTTTTGAGTATCACTCATCTCAGCACCTGTTATATCCTTGTATGATTTGAATATACCTATTAATTGCTTAGCAGGTGCGAACTTAGCAACATCTGTTGCATCTTTACCTTTTATTATTGCATATTTTATTCCATTATCTACTTTATTTTTTAATTCTACCATTTTATTCATCTCCATTTCTTCTATTCTGTTCATTTCTTCTAGTTGTTCTTCTATTATAACTTCTCTTAAAGCGTCTATATCTTCTAATGAAGCTCCTACGTGTTCTGCCATTTCTTGTACTACTACTGATGTGTTTTCCATAACTTCTTCTACCTCGTTTCTTATTTCTACTACTTTCTCCATATTTAATCCTTTTTTAGCCATTTTGACTACCTCCTAATTATTAATAATATTTATACTTTAAACACACACCCTTTAGGGTGTACTCCCCTAAAACGGTTTTAATAAAATGTTTTTAATACGTCATTAACTGTAAACTCACTCAAAGAGCTTCTTATATCGTCAAGTGGATTAACTCTTACGTAAGGTATGTATTTATGACCGTTATCTCTTAGTTGTTGCACACCTTCAAGAAGTGTAACTTCTTGGAACGTCTCGTCAACCTCTTGTATGTCTACCTCATCAATTTCCTTTATATCAACTTCGCTAACTTCTTTTATATCAACGTCATTGTATTTATTTTCAATATACTCTCTATACTCTTCAAACTGTAATCTCTTGTTCTCTGCGTATATCTCTGTTTTAATCTTAGATAATTCAATTCTTTTCTTACTCACTTTTCTCTTTTCTAACTCAAACCTAACTAATTCTCCAATTAATAAAACTAAAACTATTAATAACATATAATTTCCTCCTTATGTACGTAACAACGCACTACCTAATTAATTATTTATACTTAAAACACACACCCTTTAGGGTGTACTCCCCAATGTGGTTTTCAAAAAGAATAAATACGTTAGCCGATATACTTGTGATTAGAGTTAGAAAGATTTGATAATGTGTAAATGCTTTGCGAAAATTAATGATAATTAATTTTCTAGGTTTGAACGTAGTGAAAACCTATAATAAGAAGGTATTATTAACGTATTATAATGTTATAAAAGAAGTATATAAAAAGGAGTAGAATAACTCGTAAATTGATGTGAAAAAGTACATATTGTGTACGTGTAGTGTGTACTTGTAGTGAATGTGGTGTGAAAGTGTGTAATAGTTGATGAATGTGGTGCTCGTGGGGTAGGGGCGTAGCCCCAAACGTACTGCACATATGCGTGGGAGGTAGTTACGTATTACCAACAGTTGTGGAAGCGTTGTGTGAGCGTTTAAATGCGTGAGAGATACGTTGTGATTACAAGTTGTGTATGTGCGTGGTGGACGGAGCTCAAAACGAACGAACGTGAGGCTTTGGGCGGAGACATAAACGGAGCTTAACGTGAACATACTGTTCGTGAGCGTTAGGCGGAGTGTAACGGCGTAGCCGTGGACAAATCACTACACTAAATACGGTAAATACGTTATTTATACGTGTCTTAAAACTCGATATCGAAAATGCGAAGCGATAATGAACAAACACGCCTTATCGTTTGTGAACGCCCTCTGCAAGAGCACACACACACTTGACCAACGTTAGACCACCCCCAGGGCAACGGAAAACGACGCACCATATTTATGTGTGTATGTGTGTGTTGTGTGTGTGGGTGGTGCTAGGAGAAACGAAGAACATAAAAACTAACAGTAAGTTACAAGTAGGTTGTAAGTAAGTTACAAGTAGGTTGTAAGTAAGTTACAAGTAGATTGCAAGTAAGTTACAAGTTCCCAACAAGACCCCCATACGAGAAAACAGGAGCCCCTAATCAGTATACATAGATAACGTGTATATAGGTGTATAAATGTGAAAAGCCCCCTACAAACGTAGAGAGCTTTTTTTTACTATTTGAAACATTCAAAAATCTAGAATTTATGTGTTGTATAAAAATATCGTATATATATTATAACACAAACGCCGAAAAAGTATGTAACAAAATAGTTACAAAATTGTAACTTTTTAAAAACGTAGTGTTTTCAACACTTTCACAAATCAGAAGAAAATACAAGGGCTTGACAACAATTTTTTTATAAGTTACTATATACGTATAAATACGTGTAGTAAACGTGTATGAAACGTTCTATAAACCTCCGTTGGAGGTTTAGTGATTTTCATTACATTCAAATCACACAAATATAAACATATAAATACGTATCTTCCTGTTACTTAAATCTTTGATTTGAGTAACTAAAACGAGTGAAACGAGTTTTATAGAACGTATTAATAATGTATATAACACGTATATAAACGTGTATATAACGTATAAAGGGGTGAAAGAGTGATACAATTATATTTAAATATATTTGGTTTAATAGTAGATTTAAACGTAGCAATTCCTAAACGTAAAAAGCCGAAAAACGATAATATCAATATACAAGAAAAAGCAATTTTTTATGATGAGATAGAAGAAGAGGAAGTTAATTACGTTAAACCTACTGATATAGAACTTCAAGCTAAACGTTTTGAAGAAGAGTTAAATAATATGGGTATATACGATATACCAAACGCATCAGATATACCGCCTACCTATGAAATTCAAGATGATGTCGAGATAATTACAAACGAATTTGAAAAAGAACAACAAGATATGATAGAAAGAAGGAGATAGTATGGAGAAGTTTTTAGACGTATTAATAATAGCTTCTTTACTTGCACCTTTTATAATAACAGATATCATATTAGAAAGGGAGAATAAACGTGAGTAATGAAATACAATTGTTAGAACCTAAATTACAACGTTTTGTCCACCTATATTTAACAGGTCAATACAACCAAACTCAATTAGCACAGTTACTAGAAGTACATAAAAACACTATAAACTCTTGGTTAAAGCGTGAAGATGTAAACATCGCAATCAAAGAGTATCAAGCTATGGAACACGAAATGATCGATGTTCAAATCAAAGCTATGCGTATGAAAGCAATAGAGAAGATGAATGAGTTAATGGACTCTCCTATTGATGGTATAGCGTTTCAAGCGTGTAAAGATATACTTGATAGAACAGGTCATAAAGCTAAGAATGAGATTAAGGTTGATAAAACTGTTAAAACTATCGAAATGCAATTAAGCGACTTAGCAGAAAATCTAATCACAGACGTAGATTTTACTGTTGAATAAAACACAGATACTTTTAAAGCGTATCAAAGAGGATAGACCGTTTTATATGGAGAACTTCTTAAAAATACGTAACAAAGAAGCTAAACTTATACCTTTTAAAATTAATGACGCACAAGAGATGTTTAATAACGAGATTAAAAAGTGTGAAAGAGAAGGTAAGTTAAAGCGATTTATAGTCTTAAAAGCACGTCAAATGGGTTTTAGTACGTTTACAGAAGGTTATATATTCCACGATACAACTACTAATACCTTTAAAAACTCAATGATAATAGCACACGAAGATAAAGCCACTCAAAACTTATTTAATATGTCAAAACTTTATTACGAAGAATTACCTACTGTAATAAAACCTATGATAAAGTATTCAAACGGTAAAGAACTTGTTTTTGAAAACCCAACAGGAGACCCTGTTGAGAAGAAGAACAACCCTGGATTAAGAAGTAAGATAACTGTTGCTACGGCAGGTACAGTAGAAGTTGGTCGTTCTGCTACTGTGCATAACTTACACGCATCAGAAGTAGCTTTCTTCCCAGACGCAACTACAACAATGCTTGGACTTTTACAATGTGTTCCAGATACATTAAATAGTTGTGTAATTCTTGAGTCTACTGCTAATGGTGTCGGAGGTTATTTCTACGATATGTGGCAAAAAGCAACTAGAGGAGAGAATGATTTTATACCGTTATTTTATCCGTGGTTTACAGATAAGACATATACACGTCCATTCACATCAGATAATGAGAAAGAATACTTTGCAAGTACATTAAATGAGTATGAAAGAACATTAATGGAGATTAATAATCTAACGTTAGAACAAATGAATTGGCGTAAATATACAATAGCAAATAAGTGTCAAGGAGACGTAGAGTTATTTATGCAAGAATATCCTTCTACACCAGAGGAAGCATTTATAGCGAGTGGTAGACCTGTATTTAATACTGCATCTGTACGTAAATACCTTAATCACGCTAAAGAAGGAGTTAGAGGATACCTTAAAGAGAAGGGTTCTACTGTTGAATTCCTACAAGATGAGAAAGGTTACGTTGAAATATGGAAAGCACCTATCCCTGGGGAGTTTTATGTAATAGGAGCAGACGTTGCAGAAGGTAAAATAGAGGGAGACTACTCTGTTGCACAAGTCCTTAATTGTAATTGTGATGTGGTTGCTAAGTGGTATGGTCATATAGACCCAGATTTATTTGGATTTGAGTTAGTTAAACTTGCAAAATACTATAATGAAGCGTATTTAGGAGTAGAGTCAAATAACCACGGTTTAACAACGCTTAAAGCTATCCAAAGCTACGATTATTGGAATTTATATTTTGCTAAGATTTACGATAGATTTACAGATAGTATAACAAAGAAATTAGGTTGGCAAACAACGAGTAAAACTAAACCTATGGCGGTAGATAAACTAGCAGAGTTTGTTAGAGATTTTCACATAGGTATAAATGATAAAACAACTATTCAAGAGTTATTGACATACATAATTGAAGAAAACGGAAGTACAAACGCTCAACAAGGATGCCACGATGACTGTGTAATGAGTCTTGCTATTGCTCTTCAAGTGTGGCTTGAAGGTAAGGGTGATAATTATGTACCAGAGGTTGTTGATGAGACTAAAAAAGAGGTCGTAGACCCACTATTTGAAGATGAAGATGAGTTGGAGGTATGTGAGTAATGAACTTTGGACAAGCAATTGAACTATTAAAACAAGATAAAAAAGTAAGACGTAAAGGGTGGAATGGTAAAGGTATATTTATAAAATTACAAATGCCAGATGAGTACAGTAAAATGACACATCCTTACATATACATAGATACAACAGGATTAGAAACAAGTAACCCAAATGCACCAAAAGATAGAGTTCCGTGGTTAGCTTCTCAAACAGATATGTTATCAGAAGATTGGGAGGTATGTTAGTGATAGAGCAAAGAAGTATGGCTATTTACAGTTTTAGTGAGGTTTTACAGTATTTAAAAATAGGACACAAAGCTAAAAGACACGATTGGGATGATAGTGTATCTATATTTTATGATGAAGATATGGAGACAATTTATAAAACAGTTGGCAAAACATTTGCACCGTGGGAAGTACCACAAAAAGATTTGTTAGCCGAAGATTGGTTGGTGATAAAGAATGTCGGATAATTCTAAAAAATATATGCCTACTGAAAAGGAAAGAAAACTTGTAGAGTGGGTGTATTCTAAATTTAAACAAGCATATGTTGCTAAAGCTCCACTTATGGACAAGTGGAAAGAATATATGAGTGCGTATAAAGGTACGTACTTCCAAAATAAGAACTTACCAGATTACAAATCAAATGAGATAAGTAATCACGTATTTTCAACAATAGAAACTATAAGACCTATAATGACAGATAATAACCCTAAGTTCTTAGCAGTTCCTTCTACACCTGTTGGTATGGAGTTTTCTGCCGATGTGCAAACTGCACTTGATTACGAATGGGATAGAGAGAAAATGCCTTTAAAACTTCCTGCACAACTTATACCACTGTTAGTATATGGAAACGCAGTATGGTTTGTTCAATGGGATGGTAAAGACGGTGAATACGGTAATATAAGTATAAAACCTGTTGACCCTTTCAATATATTTCCAGACCCTTTAGCAGAAAGTATTGACAATTCTGAATTTTTGGTTTATGCTACTTATAGAAACGCAAATCAAATCAAACAACAATTCCCAGAAAAGGCAAGTGCCATAGAAGGATCACGTATAACAATGTCTGAATTAGTTGCCGAAAGAGATAATAACGATACACAAGACGCAAACCAAGTTTTAATACTTGAAATGTGGTGTCGTGATTGGGTAACAATGGACGAGACAGTAGAAGGTAAGAAACAACTTAAATACCCTAAAGGAAGAGTTATAACGTGTTTACCAGAGTTAGGTATCTTGTTATCTGATAAGAAAAATCCTTATAAAGATGGAAAATTCCCATTTGTACTTATGAAAAACTATGATATACCTTTTGAGTTTTGGGGTGTTGGAGAAGTAGAACAAGTAATGTCTCCTCAACACTATGTAAACGAACTTACAAATCAAATCATAGATAATGCTAAAAATACTGCTAATATGCAATGGATAATAGATAAAAACTCTGGTATAGGACAAGGTAAACTTACTAACCGTCCAGGACTTGTTATAAGAAAGACTCCTGGTAGTGAAGTTAGAAGAGATACACCACCTGCTATGCCAAGCTATGTTAGAGAACAAATAGAAGTTCTTAAAAAAGATATACAAGATATATCTGGTGTGTTCGACTCATTAAAGGGTGAACAACAAGGTAGTGTAACTGCGGCGTCTGCAATACTTGCACTTCAAGAAGCATCTCAAGCACGTATACGTTTAAAAATAAAACTTATGGAAGCATCACTTTCTGAACTTGCTCAAATAGTTTACTCACGTATGCAACAATTTTGGAAATTAGATAGATGGGTTAGAGTTACTGATGTAGAAGGTAATCCATCGTTTAGAGAAATTGGTGCACAAGTTCTTTCAAATGATTATGACTTAAAAGTTATGGCAGGTTCTACAATGCCTGTAAATAGAAACGCAATGCTAGACTTAATGATTAGACTTGCTCAAACAAATGGTGAGGACGGTTTACCTCTTGTAGATAGAAAAGCCGTATTAGAATTCTTACCAACAGGAGATAAGAAAGCTATAACAGATAGATTTGCAGAGCTTCAAGCTCAACAACAACAAGCTCAACAACAACAGTTACAACAAGAACAACAAATGCAAATGCAACAAGCTCAACAACAAAAAGGTGAGTTAGACCAAAGTGTAACTGAACAAGTAATAAGTATGTTACAACAAGTTGTTCAAGCATCTGATTTGACTTCTAAACAAGTTGATGAACTTATAATGGATAAAGAACAAAGAGATAAGAAAGAGTATGAGTCTCAAATCGAAGAAAAAGGTTATAAGAGAGGATTAAAAGACGGTAAAGTGCAAAGTAAAGAAGAAGAAGTAACGCCTAATGAGGAGACTTCTGATGTGAATGAAGAAGAAAAGAAAAT
>ENA-USUG01004610-USUG01004610.1-human-gut-metagenome-genome-assembly--contig:-NODE-4610-length-16819-cov-15.378868_pt1 | contig 16819 bp, 12 predicted proteins | sample MGYA00250059_ERZ773394 | MGnify/ENA primary metagenome ERZ773394 (study PRJEB29103, sample SAMN06111957) | human gut metagenome | biome: human gut; feature: ankylosing spondylitis patient; material... | reverse complement strand
AAAGGAACTTTCGAGATGCCGGAAAATTGTGCTTTTATCGCTTTTAAATTCCAGTCCACGTTTACCTTGCAACCGGATTCAACGGATAATAATAACGATAACGGGTTTATGTTTATCCCCCAAAATAGTGCGGGAGATTATTTACCGGGTAGATACCTTGCTTGGGGCGTGTTCCGGATGCCTTCGCTGGGATCGGAAACCGGGAATTATTTCTCTGGGAACTACAAGGAGATTTCTGATGAGGCTGCAATGATGTGGACAGATCAAGAGGCAAAACATTATCCTCAATATGGTCGACGCTTCTTCGGAACAATGAAATCTGTTTTGAAAAAAATGTATGGTGATAACAGCCGTCCCGGAATAGCACACTTGTTGAAAGTCATGGAAAACCAACCGGATTTGACCGAGAATGAATACGAGGAAATCAGTAATACTTACCGGTTTGACTTGAAAAATAAAGCAAAGGCGGATAGCGTGGATCAAGTGATACTTAAGTTGTTCCCTTATGGTGGAGTGGCCCGTTTTAACCGTTCATTTGAGTTGGATCGCCTATCTGGGGAGGAATACTTTGCGGCTGCCGACCGATTTAGAAAAGATTTCCCGATCGAGGCATGGAGAAAGAATCCGAATCCCCGGGGATTCGTGTATAACAATTTTTACAGAGAATTGGCCACGAGGTATTATAAATCGGGAAATTACAAGAAATTGGAAGAAATATTACCCGAGATGGATATGGTAATGATTAATGATGTCTTCCGAAAGAGTGTCGAGTTTGCTATTCGGAAAACACCCACGCCACCGGAAACTTATGTCGAGATTGCCAGAAAATTCATCGACCAGATGATTGCTAAGGTGGGGGATGGATCCTATAGTCAAACGATTACCGCTTCTCCCCGTCAAGCGGAAGAACTCGCTCGCTTGTGGTTGAATTATTATATTGGCGTGTATGCCCAGGTGGCCGAGAAATGTGGTCGTTATCAGGAAGTTGTGGATGTAATGAATTTGATAGACGAAGATCAACGGTATGCCTCTTATCCGGCAGGAAACGAAGCATATATCGCGAGTCTGGAAAAGTTGGGTCGTAATGATGAAGCCTTCGATGCCATGAAAGGCATTGCTAGTGCAGGACAGATGACCCCCGTGATTTATGATAAATTGCGAGAACAGTATGCCGCATTAAAAGATAAACCGGCCACTTTTGAAGCATGGATTGCTTCCCTAAAACCTAAACATGTAATTGAAAAAATAAAAAAGCAACTCCGGGCTGAAATGATCGATGTGCCCTTTGAACCTTTTGTTCTGGAATCACATTCGGGAGGTAAAGTAAAATCTGCTCGTTTCAAAAAAGATGAAATTGTGGTCATTGACTTCTGGGCCTTGTGGTGTGCACCTTGTATTGCAGCGTTGGATGGGATGCAAATGGCCGTGGATCTTTATGCGAATGATCCGACCGTGAAATTCTATTTCGTGATCACGCAGGATGAACCGAGAAAAGAAAAAATTGATGCATTATGGGAAAAGAATAATTTCCGGAATATGCAGGTGCTGTATGATGCGAATCCCAAAGGAAAAAATACCCGGAATGTCGTGTATAAATCCATGTTCCCGGGGACATCGGGTATTCCTCAAAAAGCCATCCTCAAAAATGGGCGTATCCGTTATCGTGCGGAAGGATACGGTGGAAGTCCCAGTGGTCTGATGGATGAGATTTCTTATGTTATCGAAATTCTTAAAGAGGAGGGAAATCATGTTGAGAAATAATCTAATCGTCCTGTTGCTCGCAGCAGCGGGACTTTTTTCTTCCTGTGAGGAAGGAAATCACTACTCGCTTACCGGGAATTTGCCTGCTCGTTATGATGGATGTCTGGTGAAGCTCACGCCTGCCACATTCTATTTTTCTAAAGAGAAAACCTGTCCCGTGGATAGCATCAAAATACAGGATGGCAAATTTCGGTTTGATGGAACGGTACAAAAACCGACAGTCTACGTGGTGACAATTGATGACGTTGACTATCAGATCCCGGATATGGGTTCTATGACCGTGGTGATTGAACCCGGAGATATTACAATGGTTTATGACACACTGGGAATCATCGTCTCCGGGACCCCTGTAAACGAACGTTACATGGCAACCATAGGAGAGGCAAAACGAGAAACAGTGCGTCAACGTCAGCTTTTATGGCAGGAACGGGATAGCGTGAAACGTTTACCGGGGAGCGTGGAAAATGAAGTGGATACTTACTATAACCAGAAAAGTAGTACGATTTTCAAAGAAAATATCATTCCGGCATCAGAAAACTTTATTCGGGAATACAGGGGTACCGAAATTGGGGAGTTCTTCTTCTTTCATTGTTGCGGGATGGATGCGTATAGTAAGGCATTTGTAGACAAAATTTACCCGACGATTCGTCCTGAAATACGGGAGCAATACGAGGCGTTAATCCGGGCTCGTCAAGAGAAACAGGATTATTTCATGTATTCGCAGAAAGCCACGAAAGTGGGAATGCCCTATCGGGAGGTTGTAGCCCGAACGCCAGAGGGGGAAGAGATTCGCTTATCGGATTATATTGGTAAGAAACAACTCGTCTTACTGGACTTCTGGGCATCTTGGTGTATTCCTTGCATTCAAGAGATTCCTTTGTTAAAGAAATTGCAGGAAAAATATGAACATCAAGGATTACAAATCGTGGGGGTATCCGTTGATTCTGACCGGGAAAAATGGGAAGGGGCTTTGGACAAGCATCACCCGGCAGGTATCCAGATTTCCGAACTGAAAGGTTGGGAAAGTACTTCCCGTGTTGATTACGGGGTACAAGCAATACCATTTACGGTTTTAATCGATACTTCCGGTAAAATTCATGCTCGTAATCCGCATGGTCCTCTTTTGGAAGAGATCATCGAGAAATATTTTTCCCGAAAATAGAAGTCATTTTTAATTGATTTAGGGTTATACCCCGAAAAACAATCTGTGTTTGAAAAGTTTTTCGGGATATAACCCTAAACATTTACCTTATTAGGCAAAAGTCGGTATTTCTTTGGGCCGGAATAACTTTTTCTGTATCACGTAATAGGCCACCAGGACGGCAGCACCGGTCACGATCCACGAAATAGGATAAATCACCATCAATGCATCGAAACTGGGCAATAACGGACAGACAAGATATATCCACAATAATCGTAAAACGCAGGTTCCGAATACGGTGAGAATAGCCGGTAGCATGGAATAGCCAAGTCCTCGGAGTGCTGCCCCGGCAATTTCATAAGAGCTCGCGATACATTGTGTCAGTAAGACAATATTCATGCGGAGCGCAGCGTAATGGAATACTTCCGGGCTGGACGTGAAGAAACTGATCGCGAAATGTTTCTGCCAGACAAATAGCACGTTCAGTAGCCCGCAACAGACAACGCTTAATAACATCGTCAGGCGGAAAATTTTTTTACAGCGCTCTATCTGTCCGGCCCCGTAATTCTGGCTGATAAAAGTTACCGCGGCCTGGCTGAAAGCGCTGACCACGAAATAGCAATAATACTCGTACGTGAGGGCCGCGGCAGAACCGGCAATGGCAGCGGAACCGAATCGGTTGACAGCAGCTTGTATGAAAATATTGGCAATCGAGAACACCATCCCCTGTATTCCCGCGGGAATTCCGATCTGAAGAACTTTCCGCAATTCGGGACGGGCAATTTGGAGATGCTTGATATCTAACTTGAAAGGCCCCTTCTCGTGCCGAAGAATGTATATGACCACCCCCGCGCTAAACATGTTGGCAATGACGGTACCGATGGCAACCCCCGCGACACTCATTTTGAAGACAATCACCAGTAACAGATTTAGCACCGTGTTGATCATCCCAGCCGCGACGAGGCAATAAAGAGGACGTTTCGTGTCACCCATACTACGAAGAATACTTGCCCCGAAATTGTATATCATGAAAAAAGGCATCCCGAGAAAGTAAATGCGGAGATACAGAACTGCCAGATCGATGACATCATCCGGGGTGTCCATGGCTTCCAGAATTGGTCGGGCGATGAGTAAACCCACCACGAGTAGCAGGCACCCGCTTACCAGGGCGATAACGGAAGTCGTGTGTACGGCACTCTTGATTCCTCGTTCATCCTTCTGCCCGATATAGTTGGCAATCACGACATTTGCCCCGACAGAAATCCCAACAAACAAGTTGATCATCAAGCTGATGACCGAAGCATTACTTCCCACGGCGGCTAGAGCTTGATCACTGGCGAATTTCCCAACAACAGCGACATCTACCGAGTTGAATAATTGTTGCAGAATACTGCTTGCCGCTAACGGTAGGGAAAACAACAGAATCTTGTTCAGCAAACTACCGTGCAGCATATCCATCCGGACCGCACTTTGTGATGATTTATTATGAGTTCCCATACTTTAATATTTTCATGACGCGAAAATATAGGAAACAACTTGACAATGACATATCCAGATTACTTTTTGTTTTATCAATTTTACAGATTCGGATATAAAAAATCCGCCCCGTTACCGAGGCGGATTCTTTATATAGACTTACTGTATGATTAGCAGTGTCCTTGAGCGCACATAGCTTCAGCAACTTTGATAAAGCCACCGATGTTAGCACCCTTAACGTAGTTGATCTTGTTACCCTCTTTACCGTATTTAACACAAGTATCGTGGATATCTTTCATGATCTGAGACAATTTAGCGTCTACTTCTTCAGCAGTCCAGCTATATCTCATTGAGTTTTGGCTCATTTCAAGACCAGAAACGGCAACACCACCGGCGTTAGCTGCTTTACCAGGAGCGAAAGTAATGTGCTCGTTCAAGTAGTTAACAGCCTCAGCAGTACAACCCATGTTAGAAGTTTCAACAACCATTTGGCAACCGTTAGCAACCAATTGTTTTGCATCTTCTTCGTTCAACTCGTTTTGGATAGCGCAAGGGAATGCGATGTCGCATTTTACTTCCCACGGTTTACGTTTCGGGAAGAATTTAGCACCGAATTTCTCAGCGTAAGGAGCTACAACGTCATTGTTGCTAGCACGCAATTCCAACATGTAGTCTACACCCTCTTGAGTTAAACCTTTCTCGTCATAGATATATCCGTCAGGACCAGAAATGGTAACCAATTTAGCTCCCAATTGAACTAATTTCTGAGCAGCACCCCAAGCCACGTTACCGAAACCAGAGATAGCTACAGTCTTACCGGCGATTTTCTCACCTTTCTCTGCCAACATGTGTTGTGCAAAGTATACGGTACCGTAACCGGTAGCTTCCGGACGTACTCTTGAACCACCGAATTCGCGGTTCTTTCCGGTTAATACACCGGTGAATTCGTTACGGATTCTCTTGTATTGTCCGAACAAGAAACCGATTTCACGAGCACCAACACCGATATCACCAGCAGGAACGTCAGTGTTCGGTCCGATATGTTTGCAAAGCTCAGTCATGAAGCTTTGGCAGAAACGCATAACTTCGTTATCTGATTTTCCTTTCGGGTTGAAGTCTGAACCTCCTTTACCACCACCCATCGGAAGAGTAGTCAAAGAGTTTTTGAATGTTTGCTCGAAACCTAAGAATTTCAAACCGCCAAGGGTTACTGACGGGTGGAAACGCAAACCTCCTTTGTACGGTCCAATAGCACTGTTGAATTGTACTCTATAACCGCGGTTGATTTGTACTTCACCTTTATCATCGATCCAGGGCACTCTGAACATGATTACTCTTTCAGGTTCTACCATCTTCTCAAGGATCTTGTTAGCCTTGTATTTCGGGTTTGCCTGATAAGTATCCCATACAGTTTCAATCACTTCTTGAACTGCCTGGTGGAATTCTGATTCACCTACGGTTCTAGCCTTTAAGGCATCCATGAATTCTTTAATCTCTGCTTTCATTTGAATATTGTTTAAGTAAAAACTTTAAAAAAACATTTTCATTTACTTGAATTATCAAAATTCGGTTCAAAGGTATGCTTTTGTTTATGATTCCAAAAATTTTTTGAGTTATTTTTTGGTAGGTGCAAACGTTATAATAGTTTAAAATTTCAATTACGATTCATGACGTGCTATAAATCTGTAATGAAACGTGTTAAATAAGCGTGTAACAATTACCGGGGAGCTGCATGGCCCGGCCTTCCAGTTCAAGTTTTAACAAAAGTACGGAGAGATCATGTACCGGGATGCGTGTAAGTTGATGTAACTGGTCGATATTTTGTTCTCCCGTTTTTCCCAAAATCTCCAGGAGCAATACTTCATGATTGGATTCGGAAAATAAATCCAGCGACATCTGCTGGGGGCCGGTGGAAAGGAGAGGCCAGTTGAGAATCCGGAGCATATCCTTGACATTTTCCACTAAGGCGGCAATATTTTGTTTGATCAACAGATTACACCCGCTGAAAGTCGGGTCTTCCGGTCTTCCGGGAATCGCCATCACGTCCCGGTTGTACGACAAGGCCTGCCGGGCAGTGGACATGGCTCCTCCTTTGACGGGTGATTCGGCAACAAGAGTCGCCTCGCTCATCCCCGCCACGATCCGATTGCGTTGAAGAAAATTGGTCGGCAAAACCTGCGCGCAAGTCGGGAACTCGGAAATTAAAGCGCCGCCTTGCTCCAGAATCTTTTCGGTCATACTTTTGTGTGAAGCAGGATAAACCATGTGCAGGCCATGTCCTAGAACGGCTTGTGCCTTTAACCCGTAATGCACGCATGCCGTGTGGGCGGCAATATCAATCCCGTAAGCCAGCCCGCTGATAATGTTTGGGTGATAGCCCGTGTCTGCCAGTTCGTGAAGCAACGTGTCGATCCGCTTCTTTCCCATCTCGGTTGCTTTACGAGTACCCACGATGGCAATATTCTTTGTGTCGTCCTCTTCAAGGCTCCCCTTATAAAATAGTACGAGAGGGGCATCCGCGCAATGCTTCAGAAGGCGAGGATAATTGGAGTCCTCGATCCCGCGTACATGAATGTGATATTTTTCCATGACCTTCAACTCTTGTTCTGCCATCTGTAACCAACGGGAGCGTTCGGGCTGGATATTTGTCAGGTTATTTTCCCGAAAAAGAGCTTCTATGTTTTGATCCGTCTCTTCGAAAAAACCGGAAATTCCACCACATTGTTGGAATAGAGAAGAAAAGAGAGCATTGTTAAGCCGAGGAGCCATCGTGATAGCAACCTTTGTCAGAATCGAGTTTTCATAATTCATATGTTGATGGTTAAAAGTGATTTTTGACAAAAGTAAATCTTAATAGTGTAAAAAACGAATGAAACGAGAAAAATGAATGTATAAACTTCACGGACCATTCTCGCCCCGTTTGGGCATCTGATCAAAATAATTTAATTTTGTACGGAAATACAGGATAAATGGAAAGTATTATTTTTACCACGGATGCTGGCATGGTCCTTGCTGAATTACTGGACGGAACCCAGCACGAGGATATATTTATCGTGGCAGATAAACATACCGTTCTCTTTTGCGATCGATTGTTCGAGAAGGTGGACTGGCTCCCCTCGCACGTGACCGTTCTGGATTGCGGGGAAGAGAATAAATCGGTGGAAAGCGTGAGCCGAATTTGGATGATGTTGAGTAAACAGGGGGCTAGGCGCTCTTCCATCCTCGTGTGCGTTGGAGGAGGTGTGGTGACCGACTTGGGAGGTTTCGCGGCTTCCACCTTCAAACGGGGGATGCGCTGCATAAATGTTCCCACGACACTGTTGGCGCAAGTCGATGCTTCCTTGGGCGGTAAAACCGGCTTCAACTTCAACGGTTTGAAAAACGAGATTGGTACCTTCTCCATTCCGGAAAAGGTAATTATCGATACCCGTTTTTTAAATCATTTACCCGTGCGGGAACGAATGTCCGGTTTCGCTGAAATGATCAAGCATGGTTTATTATCAAACCGGGAATACTTGATCCGGTTGTTGAACCTGGAACATCAGGAAACGACTCAGGAATACATGCTGGAACTGATTCGGCGTTCCGTGACAATAAAAAATGAAATCGTCACCCGGGATCCCAGGGAACAGGGGCTACGTAAGGTGTTGAATTTTGGGCACACGATCGGGCATGCCATCGAAAGTTTGTCTATCATGCAGGGATCGCCACTCTTGCATGGTGAAGCGGTGGCATTGGGTCTGGTGGCTGAATTGTACCTCTCTGTCAAGGAAAAAGGTTTTCCTGAAGAGATTTACCGGGAAGTCCGGAATTTCGTCAAGCAACATTATCCGCCCTATCCTTTGATGAATCACGTGGACACCCTGTATGAATTGATGTTGCATGACAAGAAAAACGAACGATGGGGAGTGAACTTCACGTTACTCTCGGGTATCGGGGAGTTTTCACTGGACAATTATTGTTCGAAAGATTTAGTGGTTGAGGCTTTGAGCCAAGTGTAAATTACAAGTAGAATTATGGATCGAGTTATCGCGTGGGATAAGACAAAAATTGAAGGCGTGGTTGTTTTACCGGCTTCAAAGAGTATTTCAAACAGGGCACTCGTCTTATGTGCCTTGGCCGGATGTCCGGTACCCGAGAATTTGTCGGATAGCGATGATACGCGGGTATTACGGGAAGCCTTGTCCTCCTCCAACAGGCTGGTCAACGTGGGGCATGCCGGAACTGCCATGCGTTTTTTAACCGCTTATTTTGCCTTGAAAGGCGGAACCTGGGAATTAACCGGTTCGGAGCGTATGAAACAGCGTCCCGTGCAGGTGTTGGTGGATGCTTTGCGAAACTTGGGTGCGAAGATCGCCTACATGGATGAAGAGGGTTATCCGCCTTTATGGATTACCTCCGCCCCGTTACAAGGCGGACGTTCCTTGGTGTTAGATGCTTCGATAAGCAGCCAGTACGTGTCGGCCTTGATGATGATCGCCCCTCTACTTCCGGGAGGCTTGACGCTCGATCTGGAAGAAAGAATCGTTTCAGCCGCTTACATACGGATGACGGCCTCCATGATGCGCTTGTTTGGAGTTGACGTGTGTTTGGAGGGGGGGAAGATCGTTGTTCCTGAAAAGGAGTATATCCCGGTAAATCTGCGAGTGGAATCGGACTGGACGGCGGCATCTTATTTCTACGAGGTGCTTTCTATTGTCGGGCAGGGGGAAATTTTCATTTCAGACCTGAAAAAAGATAGCTTGCAAGGAGATGCCCTGCAATATAGCTTGTGGGAGCGATTGGGCGTACGAACAGAATGGCGTGAATCGGACATCCTGTTGCGAGCTTCCGGTGAAAACACGGACTTGTTCGAGGCGGATTTCACGGAAATGCCCGATTTGGCCCTTACTTTTATCGTGGCTTGTTGTTTAAAAGATATTCCGTTTCGTGTTCGCGGGTTGGAAACTCTGCATGTTAAAGAGTGCGACCGTGTGGCTGCCTCGATCTGCGAATTGCGTAAACTGGGATATGAACTGAAAGTTCCCGTGCATGGTGAATTATGTTGGAACCGGGAACGAAACGCGTTGACTTCTCTGGAAATCGATACCTATCAAGACCACCGTATGGTGATGGCTTTTGCTCCTGCCGGGTTAAAATTGCCCGGATTAGTGATTCGCAATGCCGGGGTGGTGTCAAAGTCTTTCCCTACCTTTTGGGAACAATTGGGTAAATTGTTGATTTGATATCAACTATTAGCTATGTTAATTTGAACATGAGTTAACGGGGAAGCGGTATAATTCAAAATAAAATAAGAAGAGTGACTACATCGGGATTCAGAAAGGATGGGATGAGGTAGTCGTGGGAAAATAATCCGGAATTAAGTCCGATTTCATGCCCGAAATGAGCATGAATACATAATTACATCCGGATCGCTACCGTGTAAAACGCTATTAGAACGCTATTAGAACGCTATTAGAACGCTATTAAAACGCTATACGAAATAGCGTTCTAATAGGATTTTATAAGCATACTGAAAACTTTATATCCGGAAGAGATCCGCTAGTGGTAATAATTTGTAATTCTGTTGTTTAAGTAATAATCTATATAATCCAGATTAAAACGATATGTATTTAATACTTTTGTAGCTATATTCGTAATATCCCAAAAAATAACTTAATTCTTATATCGAATTGATGTTGGATTAACACTTTAGAATGTATTCAAAGAAGCAAAAGAAGCTTATAATCAGGCATACGTGGAATCATTGAAATTGGAGGACAAGCATCAAGGGATGATGGTGCAAATGCTTGTCAAGCGTAAATTACAGGCTTTGGAGTTGGCTGAATGACATGATATTTTTGTAGAGAAAAGAAACCTTTCTTATCGCGAGCCGTATATAAAGGCAAAATTTGAAAATGAATGGAGTTATGAGGAGTTGTATTTTTTTAGCCTTGTTATTGGCATTGGGAATTTCCGGATGTAAAGAGGGAACGGTAAAAACGGGGAAAGATTTCTTCTCTTACCAAACCAATGAATTTAATATTATGGCAAGATATCCGGTTTTCACCTCTCCACGTGTAGAGGTGGATCGGGGGTGCAAGGTCGTAAATGGATGGATCTCCCACTTGATTGACAGTTTGCAAAATGATTTGAAGGTGCAGTTGAAGGAATACATTCAGAAAGCTCAAGAGATGAAAGAGGAGCCCATGCTTCCATTCGAATTGGATATTAAGGATAGTGTGTTTATGGCGGACTCGCGTTATATCAGTGTTCGTTTTTCGGTTTACACGTTGACAGGAGGGGCTAACGGATTGACGGAGTATTATGCGGTCAATTATAGTTTGAAGGACAAAAAGTTTTTGACTCCGGAGGGTATTCTGAATGATGACAAGAGAGCGGAGATAAATAAGCAGATTCAACGGAATTTCAAGAATCCAGAGAATTGTTTTTCGGAAGTTCCCACATTGGCAAATGTAACCGCGGTGAATTTTTCGGAAAGTGATGTTTGTTTTACTTATAACCCGCTGGTTTTAGGGGCTCATTATTGCGGTGCGGCGGAAATATCCGTACCACGTATGTTATTGAAAGGTGATTTATTGTTGAAATAGATAGGGAGAATTGCAGGGAAGATGAGGGCGATCCGAAAGGATCGCTCTTTTTTGTATGGATATTTTTCTTTTAAAAGATGATGATCAATGATGTTTAAATTTTCGTATATTTGTATAACACACAAAAAAATGAAACACACAATGAAAAGTACACTAATTATGGCAGTTTTTATGGCATTTACCTTTATGGGGTGCCAGCCCAAAGTTCAAGATTTGAACGTGAAAAATGAGAAGGTTACAGTGAATTCTGAGAACTGGGATATTACGGTAAATCGTTCCATGTTTTCGTCTGCTGATGCAAACGTGAACAAGAGTTGCGAGGTATTGAACAAGAAAATTGAGAAGTTCGTGAATGATTTGCAGGATAGTTTGAAGGCTGATGCGAACGAGTTCTTTCAATCATGGCAAGGAAGCGGGGAAGAGCGTCCGGCATGGATATACGAGTTGCAAGTAGGAGATAGCGTGTTCATGGCAAATGACCGGTACGTGAGTGTTCGTTTGATGGTTTACACGTTTACGGGTGGGGCTCATGGAATAACAAATTTCTATACGTTCAATTATGACGTGCAGAATCAGAAATTCTTAACCGATCAAGAAGTGTTGAATTACGTGAATGAAGCGCAGATTAATGCCCAATTGAAAGCGAATTTCAAGAATCCGGAAGGTTGTTTTACAACAGATCCCACGCTGAAAGATGTGACTACTGTAAACTTTAATAAGAAATCTGTTTGTTTTACCTATGGTCAATATGTGCTGGGAGCTTATGCGTGTGGGGTGGCAGAAGTGACTGTGCCCCGGGCGGCATTGAAAAACGATTTATTGATTAAGTAAAGCGATATTGCTTTATAGAAATTGGCCGGAAAGTTTCCCGGCCAATTTTATTTTGTTCATTTTAGCAAGGCGGCGCTTTCAACCAGTCGGATAAATTCTTTCCGATATCCTTCCGGATCGTAATTCGTGGCTTGTTTGGCGAGATCGATAACGTCGTCGAATGTAAAATTGTTCTTGTATTCCGAGTTTTGTAATAACATTCCGAAGCCTGCAACAGCGGCAGAGAACCGGAAATTCTCGGAGCTCTTTTTTAGCGGTGTATTATTATCGATAATAGTTACCTCCATTTTAGAACTTTTATGTGATTCCGGTTGCTTGTAGCGGAGTTTCACGGTTAGTAGTTCTGGACTATCTGTTAATGTTTTCTTTTCATTCTTTTCGGTTTTCTGGTATTTCAAGGGGTCGATGCTTGGAATAAAATTGCTTTTAATACCGACTGGGATGATTTCGTACAAGGCGGTAACACTATGTCCGGCTCCCATTTCTCCGGCATCTTTCGTGTCATCATTGAAATCTTTTGCTTCCAGCAGACGACTTTCATAGCCAATTAAACGATAGGCCTGAACCTTGGCCGGGTTGAATTCCACTTGAATCTTCACGTCTTTGGCAACCGTGAAAAGGGTTCCGCCGAATTCGTTCACTAATACTTTTTTCGCTTCTGTCAGATTGTCAATGTAAGCGTGATTTCCGTTTCCTTTCTCCGCGAGTATTTGCATCCGGTTATCTTTGTAGTTTCCCATCCCGAAGCCTAAAACGGTCAGGTATATACCCGTATTTCGTTTCGTTTCAATCATCTTTTCCAGTTCTTCGGGTGAAGAAATCCCGATATTGAAATCCCCGTCTGTGGCTAGGATGATACGATTATTACCTCCTTTTATGAAATTATTCTCGGCAACCCGGTAGGCTCGTTGTATACCATCTCCACCGGCCGTGCCACCGCTAGCATATAAGCCGTCGATTGCATCCAGAATTTTGGCTTTATCACTTCCCGGAGTAGAGGCAAGTACCTCTTTCGTGTGGTTTGCATAAGTGACAATTGCTACCCGGTCTTGCGGGCGAAGTTGTTTCACGAGTAATTTCAGGGATGATTTTAATAGCGGGAGTTTGTTCGCGTCACTCATGGAACCGGACACGTCGATCAAAAATACAAGATTGGAAGCAGGAAGATTATCCGTGGGAATTTCTTTTGCTTTGATGCCGATGTGTACCAGTTTGTGTTGCATGTTCCACGGGGCGTTGGATACCTCGGTGGTAATACATACCGGGTCTTTTCCCTGTGGTGTGGGATAGTCATAGGTGAAATAATTCAAGAACTCTTCCGTGCGTATGGCATCAATTGGAGGAAAAGTTCCTTGGTTAATAAAACGTCGTACATTAGAGTAAGCTGCATTATCCACGTCAATCGAGAATGTGGAAAGAGGCTCGTCTAATGTCGGCAGAAAACGATTTGCGGCAAATTCATTATACTCTTCCGTGTTTTGTTGGTGAACTAATAGCATTGCTTTACCTTGAACATGCTTCTCGGAATGGAGTTTAAGCATGGCACTTTTATGATGGGTGATTTCGGTTTTGGCAACAATGACTTCTTCCTCCATCACCATTCTGTCCTCTTTTAGATAGACATTTAATTTCTTCTCTTTTACCGGGATATATTGGATTTCTAACCCGATAAAACTGAAACGTAGGGTATCTCCGATATTTGCCTGTATCGTGTAATTCCCCTGTGAGTCAGATACAACGCCAATATTCGTGTTCCTAATGAAAATGGTGACTCCGGGTAATGCCGAACTGTCTGCGGCAAGCATTACTTTACCGCTTACTTGGATTTTTTGGGCTAAAACCGCATGGGATAATCCAATGAATATAATTAATCCCCATGTTAATTTCTTTAGAATGGTATTTGTTTTCATATGTCGTTTTTTTAGATTCATTTTATCTTAAGATGACTGTTTAAAAGAAATTCCATAAATATTTAGAGAGATTTTTTTTTATTCTTATATTTGTAAAAATTAACGCGTAAACATGTGAAGCCGGAGCAGGAGAACCTAACGGATGAAGAACTACTGAAAAGATATTGTGACAGTGGTGAATTGGTGTATTTCGTGGAAGCTTATAAAAGATACATGCCTTTAGTATACGGGGTAGCCTTAAAGTATCTGAAGCGACCGGAAGATGCACAAGATGCCGTTATGCAATTATTTGAAGAATTGGTTGTGAAGATAAAAGAGGTGGAAATACAATCATTTAAAGCTTGGCTATATACCTGCATTCGCAATAATTGTTTGATGGAAATTCGGAAAAGAAGTAAAAATTTGTCTGTTTCTTTAGACGATTCTTTTATGGAATTTTGCGATGATTTTCATCTTACAGTTGTATCCGAGAGTGAAAATCGGGAGGAATCGTTACGAGAATGTGTTGAGAGTTTGCCAGAAAAACAACGTATCAGTGTGAAATATTTCTTCTTCAATGAACTTTCGTATAAAGAAGTAGAGGAACGCACGGGGTTTTCTTTGAAAATGGTAAAGAGTTTTATACAGAATGGGAAACGGAATTTGAAATTGTGTTTGGAACGTAAAGGGGTAACATCAAATGGAATGGATTGACGACATAAAAGAATACCTGCATGGCAACCGGAGGGGAAAGGCTGCTAACCGTATGGAGCGGGAGGCTTTATCCGATCCGTTCTTGTTTGAGGCGTTGGAAGGATTGACTTCAATTCCAAGCGATCCTATTGATGGTCTGATTCGTTTGGAACGCCAGTTAAATGAACGAGCCCGTTCTTCCTCCAAACACAAATGGACATGGATGTATGTTGCAGCCTCGCTAGCTGTTTTATTGGTTTGTGGAACATGGTGGTTTACCCGGCAAGAGAACATGCTTGATGAACCCGTGATGACGGTTGCCCAATTATCAGATTCGGTGAAGGCTAAAGAGAGGGAAAGGGTAACGCTTGAAAGTCAAGCAATGGATTTGTCTGATAAAACGGATTCTTTAATGGTACGCCCAAGTGATAAAAAGCAGTTGCAATTCTCGGATGACAAAATAGAAGGTGCGCGGAAGATGAAAGAGTTTGCCGATCAAGAAATTTCTTCTGCAAATGTTCAAATGGAAGATACTTCCCGACAGATGATGCGGAAAATGAACGTAGTCAATAATCCCGTGTCGGGTACGATAACGGATGAAAAGGGCAATCCGTTAGCGGGAGTAACAGTCGTCCTTTCCGGTTCCACGATGGGAGTAGTCTCGGATGACAATGGGTACTTTACTTTGGAGCTTCCTGCATCAGAGGGCTTACTTACCTTCTCTTTTGTCGGTATGAAGGCCCGAAATATTTTGGTTAAGGCGGGAGATAAATTGCAAGTGAAGATGGAAGAAGATACAAAAGGTCTGGACGAAACGGTTGTTACCGGTTATGTTGCAAAAAAGCGAGAGGTTGAAACGTCTAATGTGAAAATACAAGAAACCACCGCTACTATTGCCGGTAAACAGAATGTTGCACTTGGGACCTTGTCTGGAGATGATATTCGTCATTTCAATCAATACATGGAAAAAGCTTTACGTTATCCGAAGGCAGATTTGGATTCGAATAAAATGGGGACGGTTATACTTTCATTTGAGTTGAATCAGAGAAAAGTTCCCAGCCGAATTCGGATAGAAAGTGGCTTCTCGAAAGAGAGCAATAAGGAGGTTATCCGATTATTGGCCGAGGGACCTAAATGGGAAAACTCTCTGTCAAATAAGCGAATACGAGTTTGTGTCCATCTCACAATTGGAAAGAATGGAGAATCTCATAAAGCCATCTTGAACGTATTACCTTCCGGGAGTAAATGAAAACCTAAAATAAAAGGCGAACATCTTCTTCTATTTTGCGAATGGCTGGATAAGCTCCGAAATGTAAATTCTTTTTTAATTGATCGTCAATGCTGTTCCGGTATCCGAAAAGGTTGACGTGGGGCGGTTGTCGTGAACCGGAATACGAATCTTTCGCAATTCGTAGCACCTTTTTACAAACTTCCCGATTCAACATGTAAACCATATCGTAGATATTATGTCCTCGGATAAAAAGATACGTGGTATCTGGGGTTAGTCCCATCTTTTGATACTTTCTCTCGAGTATGGAAAGGTTTGCTTTGGGATAATTCTTCCGGAGTTGAGCAAGTTTCTGTTCTATCCGTCCTTTCAGCTTGTTTAACTCGTGGCGTCCGTTCTGGCGGATGTCTGGTCGACGTTGCCATTGAAACGAAACCAGTTCGTTGAAATCAGCGATCGAAAATCGTTTTGGATCTGCTACCAAGAAATAAAGATGCCACAGGAATAATTTGTACACGATATTCGAATACTCTTTCAGGAATTGGTGAAAATCGAACACGTTATTAGGTAGAGTCGTGATCCGGTAGCATAGCTCGTTCAAACCCTTGTCATAACAATGATGGTTCTCGAAAGAATAAGTATAAGTCTGAAAAATATAATGCTTGACATCAATCCCTTGTTCTTGTAGCAAATAGCGATAGTCACTATCGATGCAGATAAAAAATTTCGGGTTTAGGTATTTGACATATTTCAGACATTGCGTCACTCCTTTGGTTTCATGACCCCGTTCGTTCCGGGAGCCCGCGATAAAATGAAACCGGTCATTCGGGCGGAAATGTTTAAAAATATCACTCCAGAAAACAATGTCGTCTTTATCTTCCACGTGAATAGTCGCCTTACAACGCAAGAGCTGGGCGTCCATCATAAAACGTTTGGCTGCATGGTAATAATATTTTTCTTTGGATATAGGAGGAGAAAACATAGAAGATAAGAATTAAAAGCTAAAAACTAAATAGATTCCTAAAATCTAAAATTAACAAGGTTATTAAATTAATAAGTCTTCGATAAATACCAACTTATCGCCCCAACCATCGCCAAACAAACTCGGGGAGTGGGTAGAGGTGATGATTTGACAATGTGGATTCAGTTTTTGAATTTCTTCAAAAAGACGGTACTGCCACTCGATATGTAACGAAATTTCCGGTTCATC
>ENA-USUG01004583-USUG01004583.1-human-gut-metagenome-genome-assembly--contig:-NODE-4583-length-16889-cov-120.581846_pt1 | contig 16889 bp, 14 predicted proteins | sample MGYA00250059_ERZ773394 | MGnify/ENA primary metagenome ERZ773394 (study PRJEB29103, sample SAMN06111957) | human gut metagenome | biome: human gut; feature: ankylosing spondylitis patient; material... | reverse complement strand
AAGAAAGTGAGATAGTTGTGCCACAGATTGTCGTCAAAACCATAGTCTGTCGCTACCTTTAGGATTCTCTTTACCTGTGTATTGATGTCGCGCACAAGCTCTGTCTTGTTGTACTCGCCCACCTCAAACTGCTCAAAGAGCTGACCCAATTTATAAAGTATCTCGTCCTGAGATAAATCTCCGTACATAAGTAATTTTGATATTTCCTGATACATGGCTGTTCCTCCTGGTCTTGCCTTGTTTTCGCTGCTAACAAATTATTATAAACACTGCGTCATGATTTTGCAAGGGCTTGTGTGCCCGGTATGGCGCAGGAGACGTAAAAAGGCGGAGCTAAAACTCCACCTTTATTGTTGTACCACGCCCCACCTCGCTGTCGAGCGTCAGCCCTGCATCATGCAGTTGCACTATATGCTTTACTATCGCAAGTCCCAGCCCTGTTCCACCGGTCTCCTTCGAGCGGCTCTTGTCTACTCTGTAGAAGCGCTCAAAGACGCGCTCCTGCTGGTCCTTTGGGATGCCTATGCCGTTGTCCTCGACCGTGAGAACTGTCTTGCCGCCTAGCTTGTGTACCGTCACATTTACAGTGCCGCCCTCATTGTTGTAGCGGATAGCATTCTGGCAGAGATTCTCAACGAGCTCCGTGAGAAGCTGCCTGTTGCCCCGCACCATACAGTCAGTACCGTCAAAATTGAGTGCTACGTTTCTCTGCTTGGCGTTCACCTGCAGATTTTCCATGCAGTCCTTGACCAGACCATATAGATTAAGCTGTTCAAAGCCCTGCTGCGCCTCGCTTGAATCAAGCTCCGAGAGCTTTATGATATCATTGATCAAGGAAAGCAGGCGCTGTGCATTTCTTCTGATTTCAGTGGCAAAATGAATCTGCTGCTCCTTTTCGACCATGCCGTTTTCTATGAGCTCTGCGTAGCCGGAGATGGCTGTGAGCGGAGTCTTTAGCTCGTGTGACACATTGGCTGTAAAATCCTGTCTGCTCTTTGCCGCGGCGAGCACTCCCTCATGCTGTATCCTTATCGCGTTCATGAAAGGAACAAGTTCCTTGTACTCGGTCTTTTTCTGGATGACAGAGGCCTGTTCAAGGTTGCCTGCGAGTGTCTCGATTGGCTTCATGAGCTTTCTGGTCAGGCTCTTTGCGAGAACCACACATATTCCAACTATGATAACCGTCACTATAAGCATGGCCGGTATACTGCTCGCAAACATGTTCCAGATACTTCTTGCTGCAATAGAGACACGCAGTACCGTTCCATCATTGAGCTTTATGGCATGATAGAAGGTATTGCTGTTCATGGTGGCTGATGTTCTCACGCTGTCTCCCGTACCTTTATCAAATGCTGATTCAACTTCCGGTCTATCACCATGATTTTCAAGTTTTTTCACATCATTTTGATTGTCATACAGCACTGTGCCGTCCTTGTCAATCCAGGTGGCACGAATACCCTCCACGTCAATCTGCGGGATTTCATTTATATCCTGTTTTAGTATCCCTGTGCTTTCTATTGTCTCTGCCATGACCTGCAGGTCTTCCTTTACCTGCTTCTGAAAGAGGTAATAGTTGATTACTGTCATGGAAACCATAGTGGCAACTGCTACAAAAAGTGCTGTTGCTACCAGATAATAGTTAATCTTCTTTTTCATGCTGTACGCTCCGCTTATGTATATTAAAAATCATTATAACAGCTATTATTCTATAACATAGCCCACATTTCTGACTGTCTTTATCCTGCTGCCATAGTCGCCCAGCTTGTGGCGGAGTGTCTTTATGTGCATGTCCACTGTACGTGTCTCGCCCTCAAAGTCCGTATCCCAGACGCTTCTCATGATGACCTCCCTGGTCATGACTATGCCCTGACTGCCCATCAAAAGCCTTAACAGCTCATACTCCTTGTAGGTCAGGTCAACCGGCTCATTGTTCACCGTAACTACATGACGCTCATGGTCAATCACCAGGTCATCCAGCTTTAAAAGCTTCGGCTCATCCTTCGCTGTCCTCCTGAGCAGTGCCTTTACTCTTGTGATAAGCTCCATGATTGAGAAAGGCTTTTTGATGTAATCATCTGCGCCTCCGTCAAGCCCTTTTATCATATCCATCTCTGTTGTCTTGGCTGTGACCATTATAATGGGAATATCCTGTGTAGCCGGACGTTTTCTGAGCTTTCTCACGATATCGTAGCCGCTCTCATCCGGAAGCATCACATCAAGCAGTATGAGGTCCGGTACGAGCTCATCCAGCTTCTTGTAAAATTCCTTTGCGTTTTCAAATGCACTGACGATGTAATTACTGTTTTTCAGAGCAATTGTCTCTATCTCACGTATGCTCTCGTCGTCCTCTACAATATAAATAAGTGCCATAGCTTTCTCCATTTCAAAAAATCTTATGTAAAATTTTTACCTGTTTTTTACTTTCGATTATACATTACTAATGTAAAACAGACGATGGTTTTATGTAAAATTTATGTAAAATCCATCGTCTGTATAAATTTCATGATTAAAGGGTAAAAAGGTATCATCGATGCATGCCTGCATGCAATTCGATGTATACCTTTCATTGTGTGATAATTAAATCATGACTTACGAACTTTGTCATCCAGTGCAAACTCAACCCACTCTGCAATATTTGTTGCATGGTCTCCGATACGCTCGAAGTATTTTGCAACCATGAGAAGATCCTCTGCCTGCTCACCATCCTCCGGATGCTCCCTGATGAAATCAATAAGCTCAGCCTTTACCTTATCAAAAAGCTCATCAACCACATCATCCTGCTTCATCACTATGTGAGCCTTGTCATTGTTCTTCTCAACATATGCCTCGATTGCCCTGATAAGCATAAGCATTGTCTCCGAAGCCATGCTCTTGACATGCTCTATATTGACCCTGTATGGCTTGTCACTGCTCATCAAAATGGTCATCTCGCTGATATCGGCTGCGTGGTCTCCTATACGCTCCATATCAGTAACCATCTTCATCGCTGCAGAAATTGTTCTAAGGTCTCTTGCTACAGGCTGCTGCTGCATGAGCAGATTAAAGCACAGGCTCTCTATCTTTTTCTGCTCTCTGTCTATCTCTGAATCGCCCTCCATGATGGCTTTGGCGCTATCGGCATCCTGATGTATAAATGCCTCGATTGCTTTCTGGATTGACTCCTCAATCATGCTTCCCATGTGCATCATTTCTTCATTCAGCTTCTTAAGCTGCTCGTCGAATTTCGATCTCATTAACCAAACCTCCCTGTGATGTAATCCTCTGTTCTCTTGTCCTGTGGATATGAGAAAATCGTCTTTGTGTCACCAAACTCTACCATATCTCCCACAAGGAAGAAGGCTGTATCGTCTGACACACGCACTGCCTGTTGCATGTTATGTGTTACAACCACAACTGTGTACTTTTTCTTTAAATCCTCCATGAGCTCCTCTATCTTTGAAGTAGAGATAGGGTCGAGCGCTGATGTAGGCTCATCCATCAAAAGCACCTCCGGCTGTACGGCAAGAGCTCTCGCAATACACAGTCTCTGCTGCTGTCCACCTGAAAGCCCCATGGCAGATTTCTTTAATCTATCTTTAACTTCGTCAAATATTGCAGCACCTTTAAGGCTTTCCTCAACTATCTGGTCGAGTATCTTTTTATCCTTGATGCCATGCACTCTCGGGCCATATGCGATATTGTCATATATGCTCATCGGGAACGGATTTGGCTGTTGGAAAACCATGCCGACCTTTTTGCGAAGTACGGTTGTATCGACTGATGGTGCATATATATTCTCACCATCTATCTCTATGCTTCCCTCGATTCTGACGTTGTCAACCAGATCATTCATTCTGTTGATACATTTTAAAAATGTAGACTTACCACATCCTGACGGTCCGATCAGCGCTGTCACGCTGTTTTCTTTTATGTCCATATTGACACCATGTAGTGCATGATTCTGGCCATAATACAGATTCAGGTCGCGAACCTGAATTTTGATTTTTTTCTCCATTTGTATCTCCTGCAACATGTAATAAATTTCTTGTCTTCGAGAATACATTATATGGATGCTTTGTAAAATGCTCTATCAGATGTATGTAAAATCTATGTCAAATTTTTACATGCATTAATATGTCTTCTTAAAGTATAGTCTCTTTTATTATAAGGAGCTTGTCCATTATCCTGTCTGCATCAATATTGGAGTAATTGATAATAAACTGATGCCTGTCCTCCTTTGGCTTACTCAGGTTGAAATGGGTAATCGCCTGAAGCTTTATTCCTTTTTCCAAAAGCAGCTTTTCAACTGTTTTGTCCGGAATGTTCGTGTCAAACTGTATGATAAAATGCAATCCGGAGTCATTTTCTATTACCCTGCATTCCTTTTCGTGGAAGCAGTCTTTTATGGATGAAAGCACGCTCTGGCGCTTTCTGCCGTAGTGCAGCCTCATCCTGTTTATGTGCTTTTCAAAATAGCCCTCGCTGATAAATCGTGCCAGCGTGTACTGCTCGAAGGTGGATACCGTACATGAGTAAAACGAAAGCCTCCTGTAAAACTCATTTGCCAGATGCTCCGGCAGCACCATGTAGCTGATTCGAATGGTGGATGTGAGAGATTTTGAAAATGTATTTATATAGATGACCTTTTCACACGCATCTATCGAGAGGATGGGCGGTATCGGGTGTCCGTTCATGCGAAACTCACTGTCATAATCATCCTCTATGATGTATCTGTCGCTGCTCTCATTGGCCCATGCCAAAAGCTCATAGCGGCGGTTCACAGGCATCGTGATTCCTGTCGGGAAATGATGTGTCGGGCTGATATGCGCTATCTGCGCATTTGCTTTCTTTATGAGCTCCACGCTGATGCCCTGCTCATCCATCTGCACCGGCAGGCATTTTGCATTGTTGCACTCGTATATCTGGCTGATTTTTTTATAGCCCGGATCCTCCACGCAGTATACCTTGTCCGTGCCCAAAAGCTTCACAAGCAGTCCGTACAGATACTCTGTTCCCGCTCCGACTATTATCTGGTCCGGGTCCACATTCATACCGCGAAACGATGACAGATGACTTGCTATCGCTTCCCGAAGCTCTCTCACTCCGCCACACGGCGACACCGACAAAAGCTCCTGTTCCCTAAGGGAAATCGTCTCTCGCATGAGCTTTGCCCATATGGAAAACGGAAAGTTACCCGGGTCTGTCCTGTTTGATGAGAAGTCAAATATGCTTTCATCCTGCTCAGGCGGCAGCTTTATGCTAAGCTCCTTCTGCACCGGTGCCTTGATTACCCTTATATCTGACACATCGGCTATGAAATAGCCCTTCTTGGGTCTTGCAAACATATAGCCCTCGCCTATCAACTGGTCATATGCATTTTCAACCGTAATGGTACTAACCCCCAGATTCTTTGCGAGGGTACGTTTTGATGGCATTTTCTCCCCGGAGCTTAGTTTCCCCTGTGATATATCGTTTTTAATGCACTCATACAGGCATTTGTAGAGTGGCCCGTCTGTTTTTGTGAGGTCGTAGGTCAGCATTTGATTCACCGCTTTCTGGCATTTTTATTTTCCTTATTTTGAATATTTTAATATTACCAGATGTAGCGTAATATTGCAACCATGATATGCGGCTGGTGTGAACAAATGCAGCCCGGCGGTGCAGACGGTGAGTACACTCTCGTGTTCGCTACGCTTTGCTGCCAAGATACTGTAAGAATTATGCCTTATAGTTTTTCTATGCCAGACGAAAACGTCGCTACTCGCCTTCCATGGCTCGGTAGCTCCTTGCCCCGGCTTCCATGCCGGTGCATTTCTGGTTTTCTTGGGCATAATTCAACAGTATCTAAGCAGCTCCGCTATGCGCTCCCACGAGAGTGTACACGCCGCCTGCGCCACCGGAATGCATTTGCTCACACCTTGCTACTTCCGTCATATAAATTAACATAAAAGCAATATAAAAATAAAAGGAGATTTAACAAATGGAGAACAATAAGAATACTCAATACGAACTCAACAAAGGTCTTGCTCAGATGCTCAAGGGCGGTGTCATCATGGATGTCACGACTCCGGAGCAGGCCAGGATAGCCGAGGCTGCCGGTGCATGTGCTGTCATGGCGCTTGAGAGAATCCCTGCTGATATCAGAGCCGCAGGCGGTGTTTCAAGAATGAGCGATCCAAAGATGATCAAGGGAATTCAGGAGGCTGTCAGCATCCCCGTCATGGCAAAGTGCCGTATCGGTCACTTCGTGGAGGCTCAGATACTTGAGGCTATCGAGATTGACTACATTGATGAGTCTGAGGTGCTTTCACCTGCTGATGATGTGTACCATATCAACAAGAGAGATTTCAAGGTGCCTTTCGTATGTGGTGCAAGAGACCTCGGTGAAGCACTCCGCCGTATCAACGAGGGAGCTTCAATGATCCGTACAAAGGGTGAGCCCGGTACAGGTGATATCGTGCAGGCTGTCAGACATATGAGAAAAATGAATTCTGAGATTGCTAAGCTTACTTCCATGCGTGAGGATGAGCTTTTCGAGGCAGCTAAAAATCTTCAAGTGCCTTTTGAGCTTGTTAAGTTTGTTCACGATAACGGCAAGCTTCCTGTTGTAAACTTTGCGGCAGGCGGTGTGGCTACTCCGGCTGATGCAGCTCTTATGATGCAGCTCGGTGCTGAGGGTGTGTTCGTCGGTTCAGGTATCTTTAAATCAGGCGATCCTGCCAAGAGAGCTGCCGCTATCGTAAAGGCTGTGACAAACTTTACTGATGCAAAGCTCATTGCAGAGCTTTCTGAGGATCTCGGTGAGGCTATGGTCGGAATCAACGAGAGCGAGATTAAAATCATCATGGAAGAAAGAGGCAAATAAAATGAAATCAGGACTTAAGATTGGTGTTTTAGCTGTTCAGGGAGCGTTTATTGAGCACAAGCGCATGCTTGAGTCTCTTGGGTGCGAATGTGTAGAGCTGCGCCGGAAATCAGATATCTGTGACTTAGACGGACTCGTGCTGCCGGGTGGTGAGAGCACTGTGCAGGGCAAGCTGCTCCGTGAGCTTGATATGTTTGATGAGCTTAAAGAAAGAATCGCAAACGGACTTCCGGTGCTTGCAACCTGTGCCGGTCTTATCCTTTTAGCTTCACATATCAGCAACGATGACAACGTATATTTCGGCACTCTGCCTGTCACTGTTAAAAGAAATGCCTACGGCAGACAGCTCGGAAGCTTCGAGGCTACAGCAAAGTTTGACAATAGCTTTGACTTTACCATGACATTTATCAGGGCGCCTTACGTGGAAGCTATTGATGACTCCGCCAAAAATGATGTACATGTGCTCGCCGAGTATGACGGCAAAATTGTCGGTGTACAGTATAAGAACCAGATTGGGCTGGCTTTTCATCCGGAGCTTGATGATGATACACGGATTCATGAGAGGTTTTTGGAGATGATATGATGATTAAGGGTAATTAAATCACGTACATATTATTGAATGACTATATGTGATATTACACATCTAATATGAAACATGTGATATAGAGCATAGATGGAAAGCATAATAATATTACGCTTACACAATTGAAATGTTTGCGTGTAAAGGCCGGGGCAGATGCCCCGGCTGTTGTTGTTTCTAATGCCTTATAAGTTTAAAACTCCAAAGTCACTTTAAAAAGATCCCCGTCCACAGTCAGCTCCAAAGTACCATTCATGAGCTTCATGAGACTTTCTGCAATAGACAGTCCTAGTCCGCTGCCCTCGGTATTTCGCGAGCTGTCTCCTCTGACAAAACGCTCCTTGAGCTCATCGCTTGATATATTAAGCGGTGTAGCTGATACATTCTTGAAGGTTATGATGGCTCCGCTGTCCTTTGGAATGATGTCAATATACACTCTCGTACCCGGCTGGGCGTATTTGTTGATATTGTTCATCAGGTTATCAAACACTCTCCACAGATGTCGTCCGTCTGCCTGAATCATGACAGGCGTAACGTCATTTTTGATAATTAAATCAAGATTATTTTTCTCGAATTTTTCTTTGTATTCTCCGGCTACCTGTGACAGCATAACAGCCGCATCCAGTTCCTCAAGTTCTACATTTATGCTGCCGGTCGATGCCTTCGAAGCCTCAAGTAAATCCTGAATTAATTTTTTCAGACGTGATGACTGTCTGTCGAGAACGTCAAGATATTCACGTACCTTCTCGTTATCTATATCCTCCTTCTGCAACAGGTCCACATAATTGATAATCGAGGTGAGCGGTGTCTTGATATCATGCGACACATTTGTGATGAGCTCCGTCCTGAAGCGCTCACTCTTCATTTTTTCAGAGACCGCCGCCTCTATTCCGTTGCTCACATTGTTCAAATCCTCACCATGCTTTCTGAAGAACAGCATGAGCCTTGATGTATCAACCGGCTTTGAAAAATCACCGTTTGCTATAGCCTTTGCGGCGCATCTTATCCTGTCATACTGCATGATAAATGCAATAAGCAGAGCAAGCTCCATAAGCTTTATAATGAATATAAATCCAATACTCCCTATTCCAAAGCCTATAAGCTCGAGCAGGCATAGAAGGCCGAATGCAAGCATACTGATCAGAAACAGCGGTACATTTCTTTCTATCCATGAAAAGCCGTATCTGATTGGGGCAAATACCATCCTGCATAGCTTTTTGACAGGCTTTAAGAAAAATCTCACAACATAGTAGCACAGTGTATGCTTCCAGAACTCATGTGCCCTGATTCTTACGTATGTTGACAGGATTGCTTCAAGCGAAACCATGGTTGCCACCAGACAAATGAGTGCTACCACCGGAAGCTGCTTTATCAGCAAAAAGCCTGCCGGAAATACCATAAAGTCTGCGAGCATTGTCACTCCTAGCATCACCTCATATGGCAGCCTGTCATATAATCGTAATTTAATTTCTTCTGAATCCTCACGTTTTCCGGCAACCGTCAGCAGATACCCCGCCGTAATCACAAAACCAAGTATAAATACTACAAACAATATACTCAAATGAGTCTCTGTAAATTCCATGATATCCAGTACGCTGTCTGCCTGATTGAAGTAATCGCCCTTTTCCTGAAGCTGCTCAGGCAGCTTTGCATACACATAATAGTACTCAGGCTGCTCTTCCGTTTGGGTGTATGGATAGTACACAATTCCGGTATCCGATATATTAAAGGTATCCGGTAAAAGCTCATAGCTCTCATTCACCTGCTCCACCACTTTTATAATTTCGTAACGGTCATAATAAACATCCTCATTATAATTGTAGTAAGAGCCGTCACTTTCAAAGCCCGAATTATCGTTATCCTCCAGATTCATGCCACACTTTATATGATTTCCTTTTTCATCATAGCACTTTACATTTTTCCACTCGGCAAAGCCGGAAGTATCGAGCGGCTGGCCTGTAAACATCTCCTCGTAGGCAAAGTATTTATTTCCATTCTCATCCGTTTTCTCAACTGCCTTATATAAGCCAAGCGAGCTGTTATCGTTAGAGCCTGTCATCACTTTCACCTTTGGAATGACATAAGCTGTGCCATCATTCAGGCACAGATAAAAGAGCCCATTTGTCTTGGAATACATGATTGAGCTGATTCTCTCACTGTTCATATCGCTTGAAGCAACGTCTGACTCCTCATAGCTGCCGCTCATTGCATCCCACAGATTTAATAGCCTGTTCCACTTTAAGTTCTTCGCCTTGTAGCTAAAAATATAATCCGGATTTGATATTTCATCCACACTTGAATACACCTTTGCTGCATCAGATTTTACATCTACCTTGTCCTCTGATGTTTCATTGCTCTTTACCACTGCGGCCTGCAGATTGGTATCATTAGTCATCTGCGAAAATGCAGTGTCATCACCGGATTCATAATTGTACACCATCTGTCTGCTATAGGCTCCTGCAATATTCGCATGAATTTCATCCCTTAGCTGTGCTGTGCTTTCATAATTGTTTGTATACACTGCAACTAACGTTGTTACAACAAGCCCTGCCGCCATGACCGAGCATACTATAAATGCCGCCAGCTTAAGCCACAGATTCCTTGATATTTTTTTCATATCATTCACCTTCCATTTTATAGTGCTTCACTTGACAAACTTTATCAAGCATGCACCTATTCAGCGTCAATTTTGTATCCGCGACCCCAGATGACCTTTAAGTATCTTGGCTCAGCCGGATTTATCTCAACCTTTTCTCTGAGATGACGGATATGTACCGCCACCGTGTTTTCTGTCCCGTATGGCTCATCCTTCCAGACCTTTGCATATATCTGATTCGGCGAATACACCTCGCCCGGATGCTCCATGAGAAGCTTCAAAATATCGTACTCTGTACGTGTGAGATTTGCTGCCTCGCCATCAACTGTCACTGTCTTTGATTTATCATCCAGCTCAATGCCACCGATTACCAGCTTTCCTACGCTTGTATTGCCTGCACCGAGAAGCATGTATCTCCTGATCTGCGACTTCACCCTCGCCTGCAGCTCCACCGGGTTAAACGGTTTCGTCACATAGTCGTCTGCTCCGACCGTGAGCCCGAGTACCTTGTCAGTGTCCTCACTTTTGGCAGTGAGCAGTATGACCGGCACATTAGAGATTTTTCTGATTTCCACCATCGCCTCTATGCCGTCCATGACAGGCATCATTATATCCATCAGGACAAGATGCACGTCATTGTGCTTTACTATGTCGAGCGCCTCCAGCCCGTTTCTCGCCGGGATTACCTCGTAGCCATCACTGGTCAAATAAATGCTGATTGCCGATACAATGTCTTTTTCATCATCACATACTAATACTTTATACATAATTGCCTCCGGAAGTTTTATGTTGGTCTTATTGTATCAATTGTAACATTAAAATCCAATTATGTAACACATTAAGATTTGTTTAAGAAATAATCTTAATGAAACTCAAAACGGTTTTTGAGCGAAATCGAAAAGTAATCAAAAGAGCAACTAAAAAAGAAGCTGTGATTTACTGATATCAAATCGAGGCTTCTTCTATTAGTTAGTTTATTTATTATTTTAGTTTATTTACACCACTTTACAACTTTATAGATGACTCATATTTTGCGAAAATGCATGTTTTAAGGCATTTATAACAGATGTTGATTTTATTTGGTTTTCGACTTTCTGCACGAAAGTGGCAAAAAATACCTGGCTGCGAATTCCTTCGCTTAGGGCATATCTGAATTCCTGAACACTTTTATTTCTGTAGCCGACAAATTTGTCATCGACATAAGGCAGAAAAAGTTTCAAAATATGCTAAAAAATATTTATGAAGTCTACCAATTAATGAGTTTTCGTTGTATAATGTCTTTGTCGTACAGGGTCACTTTCCTTTGTAATGTTTTGTTGCAAATTCATTATACATCAGAAAGCCCTGTACGATTTCTTTTTTATGAAAAAAGTTGTAAAGTGGTGGTAATATATGTTTCTACTTTTATGAATGAATTGGTTTGCATTCTGAAATTCTCCCATCCACAATCCTAACCACTTTATCAAACTTTTTGGCAAGCTCATTGTCATGAGTAACAATTACAGTTATTACATTTTTACTTTTAAGCTGTGTAAAAAGATCCAATATCTTCTCATTCATTTTCTCGTCCAAAGCACTTGTCGGCTCATCAGCCAGGATAATATCAGGTTCCTTGACCAAAGCCCTTGCAATAGCAGTCCTTTGTTTTTCGCCTCCTGATAATAAACTGACCTGCTTATCTTTGATGTCATATAAACCGACAAACTCCAACAATTTTGAAACCTTTTTCTCTATTTCCAAACTTCTTTTTCCTCTATATCTCAGTGGCAGTGAAACATTATCATATACGCTGAGTTCACGGATAAGTTCATTATTCTGAGGTATTATCCCTACTTTCTTCTCCAGAAAAACTCTCCTTTTACACTCGGAACTGTTGATATTTTTACCATCATAGATTATTTTTCCTGAATCATACGGAAGTATTCCGCCTATTATCTTAAGCAAGGTTGATTTTCCTGATCCATTTTTCCCCAGTATAACCGTAACTTCGCCCTCATTCAATTCCAGATTTATGTTCTGTAAAACCTCAAATGACGCTCCCTGTAATTTAAAACTTTTCGATATATTTTCTATAACCAATGGCATTTTTACTCACCCCTTAACAGCTGATCAATATTTTTACTTAGCATTTTTCTTAGTATAACAGCATTCATAGATATGTTTAAAATGATGTATGCAACAGAAGCTATCATTAAAAACATGGTAAATATCTGCATACACATTAACAAGAATATTGCTCCAATCAGTCCTGCCAATATAAATGCAAATTTGCATATAAGTACTGCACTAAATATAAACTTAGCATCGCATCCATTTATAATCTGCACTCCAAAATAATTAGACAGCTTTTTAAATAGATTCATTGAAAAACACCAGTTTATGACTATTAGGATTATAAAAACAATGCCTATCAATAAGAAAAACATATTTTTTCCCATATAGCATGACATAACTAATGCTGTATCCAGTAATGATGCATTTTTGTTTACTATCTGAATATCAAACATACTGTATTTGTTAGTAAGCTGTTCTATAAATGCTGTAAATTCAGCCAGAGAATATTCTTCTGTCAAAACAACGCTTCCCTCTATTTTCTCAACATAGGATGCCGCCTGATAAAATAGCTCTTCCTCTGTCATCGGGTAACTGTCTGATATTATACTCGGAGATATGATATAGCGATCCAAAAAAGTAATATCTCCCTGGACTGTAATAGCAGTATTTGCCTCTAGAAATCCAATAACCTCATATTTTTTTTGAATATAAAGATATTCAGCCTCAAATTTGTCACCGATATTATAATAATCTCTATACCCAGCTCCTAAAATAACTGGGATTGCAGATTTATCTATAAAATCGTCATCATTAAACAATCTCCCCTCTGAAATCTTAAAATCATAGTAATCCTGACATTTTTTGCCTATTGTAATATTTTTGACAGCATATTTGATAGTTCCATTCTCATCTTCATAATACTCTGGTTCTCCATCCTCATATCCATATGCAAAAATTTGTGTACCAATATTATTTTCCAGATACATACATTGCTCAAATTTGTCCAGATACATAAATTTATCATTGCTATTGAGTGCATTATAAAAAAGCTTCAAATTATCAAGATGTATCTCATCAGCAAAATATCCCGTAAAATTTGATATATTCTCAATTGTATTGGTAAGCTGGTACTCTTTTTGTGTATCTAACCTATCGATTGACTGCTTTCTATCATTATAGAAAAACGATATATTGTTGAACAATATTCCCATCAGGATGAAACCGCAAAGTAAAATAACACAATTTACAGTAAAATTTTCGCTATTTGTACGATATATATATTTCATTAAATCTTTAATCATAGAAAAGCTCTCCACTTCTTAAAACAAGATGTATTTTTCTTTCTAAAATAAACAGCAACAAGACCATTAAAAATACAACCATTATAAACATAAGGCTAATCTGTGATATTCCAATGTATAATCGATCTGTGAATGCAGAAAATATTACGGCACCGAATATATCCGGAATCAAAATATACTTTACCTGTTCCATAAAAATACGAATGACAATATATAACCTATGAAATCCCAATATTCCATAAACCCTGATCTTATCCTTCTGGTTATCCAGATACATATACAAGAGACTTACCACGCAAAACAGTGTCAACGCCACACAACAATATGCCACAATAAAAACCGTCACTCTATAGTTAATTACCCTGTGAACACCTACAACAGGAACATCATAAATCTCTATATCAGTTCGATCTATAGCATGGCTGTTTTTATTATTTGTAGAAAGAACAAACATGGTATCATCTAACGACATATACTGCTCCACATTCTTCAGGTTAAAAAATATCATGTTATCAAGCGGAGATGCTATATCCATCCCAACAATTCCAATAACTTCAAATTCAACTCCACCATATTCAAAGATATCCTTGCCATCGACTTTTTTAATTGCCGATTCATGTTCACTTCCTATTACCACATAATTATTGTTCTCATCAAAATCACCTTTTTTGAAAAATCGTCCCTTTTTCATCGGAAGCGAATATCTTTTATTGAAATATATTGCCCTGTAATCATCATTTATTTCTCCGAAAATGACCTCATTATATGATAAATTATCCATTATATTATCAATATCATGATTATCTTTTACCTTAAAATAAATAGAATTCTCCTTATACAAACCGTTTGTCAGATCACTCAGATATTCATATTTTGAATATTGGACTACAATTAAAGCAATTATTATCCCAAATATCAGACTGCTTGCTACTGTGAGTGTATTTACTTTCTTTTTACTCATATATCTACTCCTCATTAAGAAACCGGCTAATTTTTGTTGATTAGCCGGTTTCTTTTTTATTTTTCGGTTGACCAATATGAACGCATTGAAAATAACGGCTCATTAGCCAAAAAACCTGTTTTTGTCCTAGTATGAGAATGTCCCGTTCTCCACCCACTTGTTTGAGTCTCATATACTGTCCATGTTAAAAGCGCATTTACAACCTTAACCGTTGTTTTTATAGGTCCATCTAATTTTCCACTTTTATTATAAGATTTTGACTCGGCCGCTGCATCCCACACCGAATGTCCGTTAGAAATCTTATATTCCCTAGCAGCTCTATGCTTAATTGTATATCCATTGTCTTTTTCGGTTTTCATCCATTCAGCATCATCCAATTCTGATGTACGCGCAATATTATTCGATTTTTCATTCCATATATATTCATGCACTATTACTCCATTAGATGCGTACTCATTCTCTTTCGCATTAGACAAATACACTGTATTGCTATCAAATGACTTTGCTGATACAGATATTCCCTGTGCTATCATCATTGTTCCAACTAACACACTTGTTATTATTTTTTTTACTCTTTTCATTACTATTTCCTTTCTTCTATCGTATAATTTATAAATTTACCAATTAATTAACTACATTTTCTTTCAACATAGAACAGTTATTGATATACCCAACATCTGATTTGTATAGCAGTTTAACAATTTTTGATTCAGTATCATAACTACATAAACCACGAGTATCACTTTCCGGATCAGCACCAATAAAATAAATCTTACTGCCATCAGGAAAGAAGTATACAAATTCCGTTACATATGCAGCATTATCAATATCAGGTGCATCTTCCAATTTGTCTGTTTTTAGATCAAGATAATAGCTTTCATATGTTGGATTCATAACAGGCAAAGTGTCTGCAAATGTCACAAACAGCCTGTTATCAGGTGTTGCTCCTATCCTACGGATATATTTATTTTCTGTGTGCAAAATTTGTTTTGGATTATAGAAATCACTTCCAAATTCAAATATTGTATAATCTGGTGGTACATAATTATCATCATATTCCTCTTCCGGTCGCGAATTATATGATTCTCTACAATCTTCTTCCTCTTTTGCATCGCATGCAGTTGCATACAATCTATCCCCATAAACATCATATATCAGTAGATCAAAATTCCATTTACTATCATTATCAAAAACACTAAATTCTTTTGTATTTAAATCATACTTCATGATAGTTAAATAATGAGTATTTTGCATTGCTCCAAGCATATATATATAATCTCCTACTGGATATATATAATTTATGGCATATATATTGTCAGTTAATTGTACAGACTCCTTCGTTTCTATGTTATAAGAAAACAACTGATCTCCATAATCATCATCAACATATACTCTTTCCGAATAATAAATGATATCATTTTGTTTATCATATACAGTTAATGGATATTGAGAAGCATACTCAACAGTATGAACTTTTGTATCATTTACGCCATTACCTTCAAGATTAATGAGATTAACATTTGACAACATTGTTCCCGAATAATCCTCATATGTTTCTGTAATAGATAGATACTCTATGTTTTCTTCTTGTTGTTGCGTACTCTCTTCTTTTTTATCACTGCATCCAAATAAATTTAGTACTGCTATTGCCATGATTATAAGCCTACACATCTTGACATTACTATATTTTTTCCTCATTATATCCTCATATATACATTTATTATCTTGAATATTCATAGTAGCCATCATTTATTGAAACTGACGAACTCCATGTATATCCCCAATTTTCAACTCCAGTCTTCCAAATATCTAATACAGCATCCGGTAAGCAACCAATATCCCACTTCTGCATCGTAACTTTTAGTCTTTTTCCGGTTCCCTTTACTGGAGCCTTGCAGGTTATAGAAGTTCCTGTCTTTGGATTATCAACATGACCTCTGGTAGCAACATCTCCTTTCTTTAATTTATGATCAGCCTGTCCTGTTGAATCTGTAAAATTAGTAAATCTTCCATATCCATATATTATCGAATTACCAGAATACAAAATATTATTATTCCCATATTCCCCACCCCACATATAATTTTCATTAGCTCCTGCTGATCCTGTTACAAAATAATTTCCACATCTAGGACATTTACTTGCCCTTTCTTTACTGTTTGAATACAAAGAATTAATATCCACAATACGTCCGTCATCTCCATATTGGATAACCATTCCTTTTGCGGGCAACAAGGTATCTGTTTTTTCTGCTGTGACTTCATTAAGATCTATGTTTTCCTTTTTCAACAAATCCTGTCTTGCCCATTCATAAATGCTTCCATTTTCATAATTTTCGTTTGCTTCACCCCCTTGGATTATCTTGTACTCATCATCATCGACATACTCAATAACTGTATTCGGAAGCATATATGTAGGTATGGAATTATCCTGTATCAGAGTCCCATTATCATTGTTGATTTCTCCCGCATATACTGATATATTTCCATTAACACACATAATAGTTGCCAACAACATTACAATTAATTTTCTTTTCATAGTAAAAATCTCCAAT
>ENA-USUG01004555-USUG01004555.1-human-gut-metagenome-genome-assembly--contig:-NODE-4555-length-16956-cov-33.870668_pt1 | contig 16956 bp, 8 predicted proteins | sample MGYA00250059_ERZ773394 | MGnify/ENA primary metagenome ERZ773394 (study PRJEB29103, sample SAMN06111957) | human gut metagenome | biome: human gut; feature: ankylosing spondylitis patient; material... | reverse complement strand
TGGCCGGTATGGCAATCCCTTCCGGCGCGCAGGACGGGGCCATACGCATGGCGGGAAATGCGGTGGGCTTGGAAAACTTGAAGGTGGAGAAGTCCGGGAGCAGCTTGGTCGTGGATATGGATTTGAGGCTGGACGACCTTAAGATGCCTTCCAATGTCCGCTTCGTGTTCACTCCCTTGGTCAAGGGGAGTGGCAATGTCCGGCAGATGTCTCCCGTGGTGGTGAACGGGCGTCGACAGCAAATATCCTACGAGCGGTTCGCCCGCAAGGACTTTGCCGGGAACCCGGTGGTGGTACGCCGCAGGAACGGCAAGGAACAGACGGTACATTACACCGGGGTGTTGCCTTACGAAAGCTGGATGGAAAACGCCAACGTCGTGTTGGCCGAGGACCTTTGCGGTTGCGGCGACCTGCTGGACCAGAACACGGCCGTGTTGCAGCGGTTGCGCAATTACCGCATGGCTTACATCCGCCCGCAGGCCGAAGCGCGGAAAGAACGGCATGAGGAAGGCAAGGCCTATTTGGATTTTCCCGTCAACAAAACGACCCTTTATCCGGACTACCGCAACAATCCGCAGGAACTGGAGAAGATACTTCGTACTATCAATGTTGTGAAGGAGGACCGGAACACCACGATCACGCACATCGGCATACATGGCTACGCTTCGCCTGAAGACACGTACGAGCACAACGCTTATCTGGCCGAGAACCGCGCCCTGATGCTGAAGGATTATGTGTGCAGGTTGCTGGAACTGGACGAAAAGTTGTTCAAGGTGGAGTACACTCCCGAGGATTGGGACGGCTTGCGGCGTTACGTGAAAGACAGCAACCTGGGGCATAAGCAGGAAATCCTGGAATGGATAGACCGCGACATGGATCCCGACGCCAAGGAATGGGCCATCAAGTCGAGGTATCCCGATGACTACCGGATGATGTTGCAGGCCTGGTATCCGGCTTTGCGCCATTCCGATTATGTCGTGACCTACCATGTGCGTCCCTTCTCTGTGGAAGAGGCCAAGGCCCTGCTTTATACCAAGCCGCAGCAGCTTTCGTTGGAAGAGATGTTCCTGGTGGCACAGACCTACGAGCCTGGCAGCAAGGAGTTCAACGAAGTGTTCGAAATAGCCGTGCGCATGTTCCCGGACGATCCGACGGCCAATCTTAATGTGGCCTGTGCGATGATAGAGTCGGGGCAGTACGGCCGTGCGGAAGCCTATCTGGCCAAAGCCGGCAACTTGCCCGAAGCGGTGCATGCCCGTGGGGTGATGGCTGCCAGGCAAGGGCGTGAGGACGAAGCGCGCCGCCTGTTCGGGCAGGCGGGCCAGGCCGGAGTGAAGGAGGCGACGGAGAACCTGCGGCTGATGGATATGGAGTGAAACGTATGCGTTAGATAATATAAAAGAGAGTATTAAACATTTTATTAACCAAAACAGATTTAAAAATGAAACTTAAGTATTTGTTTTCAATGGCTATGGCCGGATTCCTATTTGGCGCATGCTCCAGCGACGACGTGGTCGTGGGCGACGGTGGCCAAGATGGTGCGGTGGTGGTACAGCCCGGCGAAGAGGGATTCCTCAGCATGTCTATCAACTTGCCGACGGCTGTGGGCGTGAAGCGTGCAGCGGGCTACGACGACGGTACGCCGGATGAGTACCAGGTGAACAGTGCCAAATTGTTGGTGTTCTCCGGTGAGTCTGAGGCTGCTGCAACGTTGCACCGGGTGTATGACTTGGATGTCAGTGCCTTCACGAAAAACGACGAGACCCAGATTACTTCTTCTGCCAACATCGTGCAGGATATTCTGGTGCCTCCTACGGGAGAAGGGCAGCAAACGCCCAATTATTATGCCATGGTCGTGCTGAACGACAACGGGCTGTTGCCCAGTGAGGGCGATGCGTCCGGCACGGAATTCCACCAGAAGACTTTCAAGGAAGTCAGTGAGTTGGCCAAGGATTTGGACGAAAACACTCTGCGGACTCACGGCGGCAATCCCAGCTTCTTCATGAGCAATGCGCCCATGTACAGTGTGGCCGGGGGTACTACGCGTCCGGCCGATAACGGCAAGGTGACCACTTTGGCCGAAATCGACCAAACTAAGATTTTCCAGACCGAACTGGAAGCGCGCCAGAACCCTGCTGTCACGGTGTATGTGGAGCGTGCCCTTGCCAAAGTGACGGTAAAGGCCGATAATGACAAGCTGAGCGACGATGCCAATGAGAACCTTGTCGGTTATACGGTTAGCGGGTGGACGCTTGACAACACGAACAAGTCCACTTACCTGGTGCGCAATGTGGCACCTGAAAACTTGACTACGGCACAATCGGCATGGTGGCAGTACAACAATACAACGGCAAATTACTATCGTTTCGTGGATGCAGCGGCCGTAGAGACGGGTGTCTCATTTTATCGTACCCATTTCGGTATCGACCCCAACTATGCCGTGGATAATGAGTATGCTACGGGAAGTTTGTTGAACAAGGTGGCTAAGACCATTCCGGCGGACGGCCTGACCCCGGCCGGCGAAACTCCCCGCTACTGTCTGGAGAATACTTTCGATGTGAAACACATGACGGAACAGAACACTACCCGTGTGATCGTGGCAGCCACATTGGAAATCGACGGGGCTGAGGACAATGGCGACTTTTATTTGCTGAACAAGAACACCGCCACGATTTACCAAAAGTCAGGCGTGGAGAACGAAGTGAAACGTTTGTGGATGAATTATTTCCAGACTATCATTTCTACGTATGTCAAGAAGGGAGAGTTTAAGGCGGAAAATGTGACCGTGACCCTGAGCAACGCAACGGGTGCCGCACAGGCCGACGGTGGCTATACGACGGTGACGGGCATTGTAATGGATGCTGATAACGTGGCAGACCTTGAATACCAAGAGGGCAAAGGCATTGCTGACATAAACGCCGCAGCCGCAGCATATCTGTCTACGTTGAACGATATGCTGACCATCTCCTATTACAAGGGCGGTGTGGCTTACTATCCGGTGCTGATCAAGCATTTCGGAGACACTGAAACGCCTTGGACTATGCCTACTGGCGGAGTTTTGGAGTCTTATCCCGGAACGGATGCCGCCAACAATTGGCTGGGACGCTACGGTGTGCTCCGCAACACGTGGTATACCGTCAACGTGACGGGCCTGAAAAACATCGGTTTCTGCGAAGTGCCTGACGCAGGTACGCGCTATGACGACCCGTTGGACCAATACATTGCAGTGGAAATCCATATTTTGCCTTGGGCGACACGCTCTCAGGATGTGGAACTATAAAAGCGTCTTGCAGAAGATGAATGAATAAAGTGAAATAGGGGGAGGCCGCATGGTCTCCGGGCTTTCCGGCCTCCCCTTTTTGGGAATGGGAAAGGAAGTGCGCCCTTGGGGCGCGATCCCTCCGCAGGGAGGGAAACGGGACGTTCCGCCGGTCCCGGAACCAGTCGGGCGGGAACATAGAAACGGCAAGGATTTGCCCAACGGAAGAGGAAACCATGAGGTGGAGCCGCATGTGCGGCAAAGCCCACTATATATAAAAAGGAAAAAGAACGAAGGAAAGAATGTTGAACGAAAAACAAGGATATATGAGGGATAAGATGAAAAAATGGTTTGCGGCGTGGTGCGGCCTGACGGCGGCGTGCGCCATGACGACCTCCTGTTCGATGATGCAGGACGACTTGGACGATTGCCCCACAGGGCTGTACCTCTCCTTTAAGTATGACTACAACCTGCAGCGGGCCGACATGTTCAACGACCATGTGGGTGCCGTCACGGTGTATGTCTTCGACGAGGAAGGGCGGTATGTGACGAAACAGGAAGAGGCTAACGTGCCGGGGCATGCCCCCCTTTCTTCCCCGTTGTACACGATGCGCATGAACCTCGCCCCGGGCAAGTACAAGTTTTTGGTATTGGCCGGGCAGAAGGATTACGAGGCCCAACTGGCCGGGGGAGGTGCACGTTTCGTGCGCCGTGAGCCGGGTGCGGGCGACGCGATGGAAGGAGCGTTGGACGTGACGCTGGACCGCGTGGCGGGCGCGTCGGGATGGGAGGTGGCGCATGGCGGCCTGCCTCTGGACACTTTGTGGCACGGCATGGAGCTTTCCGCCGCAGAGGTCTTCGAGGGAAAGCCCACCTACGATACCATCTCCTTGGTGCGCGACACAAAACACATCAACGTCAGCCTGCGCGAGATAGATGACCCCACGCAGATGGACGTGGCCAACTATGAATTCCGCATCATCGACCGCAATGCCCGTATTCTTTGGGACAACTCCCTGGACGAGGCTGAGCAGGTGGCCTACACGCCCTACGCGGCGTGGAACACGGACGACCGGGTACCGGCAACCGACGCCGAAGGAAACGACTTGGGTCAGCCCGGACACATCGCCCACGTGGAGTTCATGACCTCGCGCATCCTCTACCACGAGGATGCGGCGGACGACGGCATCTTGTCGGTGACGAACCGCGAGACGGGTGTGGAGGTCATCCGCGTGAACCTGCCCGACATGCTGTGCCGCCTGCGCAAGTATGCGGACATCTACCGCTATTCGCCGCAGGAATTCCTCGACCGGGGGTATGACTACCAGATGGACTTCTTCCTGAAAGGGGGGGAACTGGCTTACGTGAACATCGGCATCAGCGTGTTGAACTGGAGCGTGAGGGTGCAGTTCGAGGAACTTTGACGGCGGCGGAAAAACGCACTTTTAAGAACATAAAAGGATGGTTTGGAAATGAAGAAAGCATATCATATCATGGGAGGGTTGCTGTGCGGTGCATGTCTCGGCCTCGCTGCCTCGTGCGGGCAGATGGAGGACGAGGCGTGGGGCAACGGCCGGTGTGACGCGATGGAAAACGCGGAGGTGCGAGAAGGAACGATGTTCCTCGACGTGAGGCTTTCCGTGGGCGACGGCGGACCGTCGAAACGGGCCAACCCGGCCGGAGGAGAGGACGGTGACGGGCGCGAACCGGGCAACGACGACGAAAACGCGGTGACGGGGCTTACGGTATTCTTGTTCCCCAACGAGGCGGATCTGAACTCGGAGACGGGACGTGCCCAGCGGGTGTTGGCGGCTTACTATTTCGATGGCGGCGACTTGTCGCAGGTCGGTACGGGTGTAAACGTTTCATACGCGACGAAAAACCCATTGGACGTGTCCGACTTGAATTTGGACCAATGTAAAGTGCTGGCCGTGGTGAACGCGGATTATTCGGGAAACTTCGAGAACGGCACGTAGACGACCTTGGCCGACTTGCGCGACTGGCAGACCGGGAACGACTTGTGGCGGGAGGCCGCAGACCCGCAGAATATCCGGAAGACGAATTTCCTGATGTCTTCCACGGAACTGGCCACGGTGACCGACATCCGGAACAGTACGGAGGCCAGTCCGGCCAAGGCTGTGGTATATGTGGAGCGGTTGGCTGCCCGGGTGGACTACCGGACGGGGCAAGATGTGTTCGACGTGGTGGATGGCGGGCAAAATACCGTGGGCGAGGTGGAGATTACAGGTGCCGCCCTTGTCAACCGGTTGGACGGTGATGTGAACCTGCTCAAGCATGTGTCTGACGACTATACGGAGGAGGTGGCCGATGCTGCAATCGGACGGGAAGAGGCCGCAGACGGAGGCCGTGCCACCAACTGGGTGGTGGACGCCTATGAGACGGCAGACAAGAAATTCGGGGACTTCCTGCCCACACTGACGGAGGATGCCGGATGGGAGGACTTGTTCTCTAAGGGACTACCCATGACGGCAAGCAACGGGACGGAATGGAACTGTCTTGGCTACGTCCGGGAGAATACGAACCGGATACAGGGGGCGGACGAGTTGCGCCGCTATGCCACGGGCGTGGTGTTCCGGGCGCAATACAATGTGAAGGCGGACGGATTTACCGAAGGTGGCGACATCTTCAAGTATGGGAACGGCCTCTACGCCACGTTGGAGGCCGCCGGCGAAGCCGCCGGTGCGCCGGAAAGCATGACCGTGGAGGACTGCGCCGGGTACGGCATCACGTATTACCCGAAAGGTGTGTGCTATTATACTTATTGGATCAAGCATGCCGATGACGGAGATGACACAGCGTTCGGCACGATGGAATACGCCATCGTGCGCAACAACCTTTACCAACTGACTGTCACGTCGGTAAGCGGCATAGGTGACCCGCAGCCCGGTGACAGTGAATTGACGATAGAAGTGGCCGTGAGGAATTGGCAGGCGATGGACGAAGAGAATGTAGATTTACAATAAAGAAAGGAAAAAGATATGACGAAGAAGGTGCGCTATATGTATGAGGCGGTGTTGACCGTATGCCTTTCTATGCCGATAGGCTGCGTGCAGGAAAGCGGCACGGAGTATCCCGGGTCGGAAGCGGACGGGGCGGCTACGGCCGTGGTGACCTTACAGGTAGGGGCTGCGGGTAATGTGCAGACCCGGGCTTACGGGGGTGACGGTGCGGCCATCGCCGGGGAATTCATGAACACCTTGGAGCTTTTCATCGTGGACGGCCAAGGCGTGGTGGAGAAAGTCATCCGCGCCACGGGCGATGCGAATTTTGTGCCGGAGGACAACGGGCGGGGCGGTTGCGAGACGGACTATTCCACCACCGTGACACTCCGCACGGGGGCCAAGACCATCTATGCTTTTGCCAATCTGGACGGCCATGCGGATGTTGAGGGGAAAAATTTGGGGGAGGTGTTAGGCGGCATCAAGGAAGGAAGCCTTTGGGCGGATGCCGGGATAAACGACGGTACGGCCGTGGCTGACCCCGCTTCGAAAATAAATTTGGCGGACGTTTTTATCCCCATGGCAGCGCGGCGCGAAGTGAGCATACCTGTGAGCGACGGGACGGTGCGCCTCGAATTGGTGCGCCTCGTCGGGAAGGTGCGTCCCCGGTTGACGAACGACAAAGGAGGGGACGTGCGTGTGACTTCGCTCTCCATCGGGGACTTTGCCGACCGCGTCGCCTTGTTCGAGGGCGGGAGTGCGGGCACGGTGTCGTTCGACAGGACACGCCTTTTCACACTCGACCGCACAGTGGGGGCTGCTCCCATGGATTTGTACGGCACGGGGGACGACGGACAGGCTGTGCTCTCGTCCGGAGGAAAGGGGATGCCGGAAATTTATGTGAACGAAACAGACGGCAGTACCCCGTTCCGGATTACGTTGACGATAGACGGTGACGAGATGGCGGGGAAGACTGTGGCCACAGCCGTGCCGCGCAACCATTACCTGCCTTTGGCCTTGAACCTGTCCGATTACCGTTTGGCGGTGACGGCCTACGTGGCTCCCATCGGCGGTTACCCGGTGGCGGTGATGACGGAGCCTTCGCTGACGGACCATTACGAAGTGGACGTGCCGGAAGGTTGCCATTTCGAGGTGGAAGGCACGTTCGGGCGCACGGAGACCGCAGACATGCCGGTCACATCGTGGGCGTGGACCGTGCCGCAGGCATCTGCCGGCCTTGTGGCGGTAGAGAATGAAACGGCCATCCCTCTGGTGGGTTGGCTGACGGCTTTGCCCGGCAAACAGGCCACGTTGGAGTTCAGCGTCGCCACGCCCCACGCCAAGAAAGGGACGCTGACGCTGACCACCGTGCCGTTGGGCGACATGGACGGCTACGGGCTTGTAAACCGGCGCAGTTTGCCGGGGTGGACAGAGAATGCACAAAAATACGAAAGGGTAAACCTGAGCTATAATTAAATAAGGAGGAGATTCGGTTATGAAAGAACTTCGGATTTTATATAAGGTCATCGTGGGGATTGTGGGAACAGCTTGGCTTGCCGTGCAACCGGCAGCCGGTCAGGTTAATGGGAATAGATATAATACCAATTATTCAGACCGTACCATCCAGCATAAGGCGACCGGCACGACCAAGAATAAATGGTTCCAAACGCGTGAGGCCACAGGAATGTCCGCTTCGGCCAAGGCCATGGATACGTTCAACGACGAGGTATGGTCTTTCAATGTTTACGGGCACGACGTACAGGCCGCCCATACCTTTACTGACACGTTGTATGTACACAAGGGGCGTTCGGTGACGTTGAACCTGCCTACAGTCTCGAGCTCGGGAGAACAAAACAGTGCGCAGAAATACCAACGATGGTACAACTTGGTGACGGACGGGCTTTTTCGTACGGGGAATACAGGGAACCAAGTTCAGGATTTGCTTACCCCGTCGAGCGGAACGGTTTACCGCCTTGCAAACGGTTACGTGGGCGGACATGGTTTGTTGGGATCAAGCAGCATTATGTATAAAGCGAATTTTTATTATCCGACGAACCAAGAGTTTGGGCGATGGAATGTTGAGAACGGCGAGTATGGTAACGCGATGTATGTCGTGGCATGCGACCTTTCCGGCTATATGGATTTTACCAATACCTTTGTGGAAGGACAATCAGGGCGGCTGAGTTTTATGCCCAACAGGGGGAATCCCATAGAACCGACGTTGTCCTTGCGTGCCGTGTATGTGATAGTGGGGGTGGACGACGTGGATGCGGAAAAGGACTTTCCCGACAACCCGGATTTCTGGACCAAAGGGCACGGGAGGCTGTCGAGCACGGAATACCAGGGAGGCAACGCCACCGGAAAGAAGTTTCTGGAAGAATATGACATCACTTTCCCTTGCGACCATATTTCCGACCACACGGACGAGGTGGTGACCTTGAGCAAAAGTGCGATGGGATATGGATTGCCGGGCGTGTCAGGCAGTTCTGATGTGAACCTCTCTGTGCAACTGGCCGACAATGGGGCAGGGTTGAGTCTCCAAACGAAAGACCTGTCCGATGAAAACCGGGTTATCAAATTCAGGAAGCAAGGCGTGGACGGAAGTACCCCTTGGAGCGTGACGGACGGAAGCAAGGCCACCATCGTGGTGACGAAGACCGTGAACCGTACGACGTACAATATCGCCAAGTTCAACCTCACCTTCCGCAAGGACACGCGGTTGTTGACGCAGCACCAGTTGGAGCGGATTGACACGCGCGACGGGAATGTGGCAACACAGACTTGGTACATGCCCACACGCACACCCCGTTATTTAAGGGAAAACTACCAGTTGCTGACCTCGCGTACGTTCGATTACGACCCGGCGGTGGCTGCTGATTATGGGTCGGATATGTATTATCCTTATCCCTTGGAATGGGGCTACAGTTCCTATGCGTTCTTCGACGGGTCTCTCAAAACTGATTTTGACGGGTCTACAAGTAATAATTCTGATTATGGAAACCAACCTTTTGTGGAATGGGGTAGTTATGCCATTACCAATTCGTATGTGGGGTATAATGATATGGTTAATTTAAAAGGAACCACTCCGGATCCCTATTTGGGTGGTCGTGGGGAAGAAGGCGACAAATCGGAATATTTCCTTTATGTGGATGCGGCCGATTTGCCAGGTTCTATTGTCACGCTGCCTTTCGCGGTAAACCTTTGCCGGGGATCAGAGTTGTTTGTCAGTGCATGGGTAAAAGGAGCCGGAGCAGCAGGTACCGAGGATGCGGCCATGCTTTTTACCATCAACGGCATCGATGCGGACGGGAACAAGACTCCGCTGTACAAGCAGTCCACGGGGCAAATCCGTACCACGACGTATATGACGAGGGCAAGTTCTACAGAATATACGGGGAATAACGGCTATGGGACAGGTACGAACGACTGGTATCAGATTTTCTTCTCGTTTATCAACGATGATGAAAAGAACGCGGGTTTCGTGTCATACGAGTTGCAGGTGGACAACAACTGTGCCAGTACGAACGGCGGTGACTTCTACCTGGACGACATCGAGGTGTTTATCGCCCAACCTACGGCAGAGGTGGAACAGTTGGAATACACCTGCGTCAACGACCGCACGCCCTTGAATATCACGTTGGACTGGAACCAACTTTGCGAACGCCTCGGCATCGATGAAAGTTTGACGCATGGCAATGCGGCTGAAGGCATAGATTTCTGTTTCATCGACACTGTGAAGTATGCCCGGTTGTTGGCCGATGCCGGAACCCGGCAAGACAGTATCGAAGCACTGAAGGACGCGATAGTAAACGTGGGGGCGGCTGATGACGAATCGGAAGGTTACGACGAACCTATAGTTTCCTTGTTCTTTTACCTCGATTGGGAAAAAAATGACCCGTATCCGAAACATCAGGTCGGGGCTGACGGTCGTAAAATATATAACATCGCATACAAGCATAAAAAGGACGACGGAAATTTCTATTTCTATGCCACGGGAACAGAGGCGGAAAGTAACCGCAAGTTGTCTGTCGACTTTTACTCCGACCTTTCACCCAACCGTCCGTACCTGATGCTGATTATCGACCGCGACCTACAAAAGGGACAGGCCACGGCGGAGGATTTCTACGATATGATGGACGACCCTTGCGGCATCAAGACACTGTTCTACGTGACCTCCCAAACCATGGTGAAGGTGAATGGCGAGGTGCTCGACCCGCAGACCGATTTCTGCGAGGGGCAGGTGTTCAGCTTCGGGGCACAAATCCGCGTGCCGACCGGTTTCAATGACGAAGGGGAACAGCAGTTTGTCGTGTTGAACGAAGGCGTGTATTTCGACTGGTTCTTCGGAACGGAGGATGAATTCACGACAGGCAACATGGAGTATGGCAATGTGTCTTTATTTAATGCGTTGCAGTGTTTCCGCGAGCATTATCCCGATGCGGAGACCTTGGATGGCGTGGTGCCTCAACAAGCGGATGAGGATAAGCCGGAACTGACGCAGGATCATATCGACCTCATCCGCCATTACCTGACCGTGGAAGGCGATGCGGGCGGCCTGAACCATCCGCTCGTCTTGCACCGCGAGAACTTGGACATCCGGATATTGGAGACGGGCTTGCAGTTGGTGGTGTATCCCATACATAAGGATTTCCCTCCTGCGGAAGCAGGCATTACCGATGAACAATGGACAAGGGTCTGTACGAGCTACGTACCTTTGGAATTGCATGCCAACGGGAAGGCCCCGACGCTGTATGCCGGCTTTAACCATATCATGGACTATCCGGCCGGTTACAACCCGGCCTTGCGTATCGGGCTGGACCAGATAAAGCGGGTGAAATGCGACGGAGGGCAGAGTACGAACACGCTGCGGATAGACCTGCGCGATGCTTCCTACGTGAGCGACGGCGTGGATCGGTTGGGCCTGATAGACTATAATCCGGGTACGGACGAGGTGGATTATACGCAGGTGTATCTCGTAAACACGGATGACCCACAGTATGAACGTTACTTTGCCAACACCACGCCTGAAAACTTTAACGAATTCATGCTACCTATCGGGAAGTTGTCGGCTCTCGTAGGCGAAGAGTATGAGGTAGGGGTAGGCTTTGACAACCATGCCGACCTTGGGTTCTTCTTGGATGAACAGCAACTGGCGGATGGGACTACGTTCACCTTTTCCCCACGTGAAGGGTACTATTATACTTTTATCGTGCATTTCGAGGAAAAGACCGGTGGTGGAGAGGCCACGACCAGTTGTTGGGGCTCGTTCCCGGTGACAATGAAGGTAGTGCCCGAATATCTCGTGTGGGACGACAAGCAGGCCGGGGAAAATGGAGTGGCCACGGGCAACTGGCACGAAGACGGCAACTGGCGGCGCGCAAGCAAGGGTGACTTGCACAAAGCGCAGACTGACAATACTTACGAGGAATATGCGGACGGAGACGGACGGGCGTTCACGCCGATGTTGTTTTCCAAGATCGTCATGCCGAGAGGCTCGAAAGTGGAACTGTATGCGGCGGGTTTGTCGCATTCGGGCAACGGACAGGAATGGGTGACGCAGCGTCCGCAGCATATCGGTGCACCGACAGACAACATCCAATATGACCTGATGGCTTACGACCATAAGGCAGATGGCAGTCAATTGGAGACCGAGCCGTTCCGTGTGAGCATGGCGGACGAGATCCATTTCGAGCCGGAGGCTGAGATGTTGCATGCCGAATACCTTTATTATAATAAGGCTTACACGGACGTGGAACTGGAGGGCGGACAGTGGTACACTTTGGCTTCGCCCTTGCAGGAAGTGGTGGCCGGGGATTTCTATACGAAACGGAGCGGGCGAGAGGATGCCGGATACTTTACGGGAATTTCGTTCGACGGCTCGGAGAACGACCGTTTCTCCCCGTCGTTCTACCAACGGGCGTGGAAGGATGATGCGGAGACGGTTCCGCTGCAAACGCGGCAAGACGGCGTGAAAAATGTGGCTGTGGCCGGAAACTGGAGTGCGCTTTACAACGACGTGGACGAGCGTTATCCTTCGGGGTGGGGCTTCTCGTTGAAAGTGCAGGACCTTGCGGACGAGGCCGGAGGCAAAGTGTTGGTGCGTTTGCCTAAGGAGGATGACTCTTATCGGTACTACAGCCAGGACGGCGCGACATCTGGACATACGACCGGAATAAGAAGGAACGAGTCCGCTGTGGGTAAACTGAAGTCGGATAGTTTGTTCGTGAGGAAACTTACACCGGATTATGGTTGGGGGAATATTGTGGATGGGGCACTCGAAGTAGGGCTTGGGACTTCTGCCGCAGGTGGTTATTACTTGGTGGGCAACCCGTTCATGTCGCATTTGGACGTGGCCGAGTTCCTGACGGTCAACAGCGATGTCTTGGAACGGAAATATTGGTATGTGGAGAACGGAGTGCAGGATGCGGCCGTGGCCGCTGCGCAGGGCGATCAAGGATGGATTTCTGTGGCGGAAGGTGCATCGGGTGCTGCCCTTGTGCCTCCCATGCGTTCTTTCTTTGTGAAGAAAGCGGAGAACGCCGCAGGCCGTACGGTGAAATTCACGGCGGGCATGCAGGCCTTTGCGCCGGAAGCAGCCGGAGGAAATGTCAATGCCAACCTGTTGCGCTTGACGGCCACGACGGAAGACGGGCGCGAGAGCCGTGCCGTGGTGGTCTATGCGGACGGGGCTTCCGAAGACTATGTTTCAAGCGAAGATGCCGAGCTCTTCCTCGACTCCAACTTGGGCGATGTGCCTTCCGTCTACACTGTGGGCGGCACGCAGGCCCTGAGTGTCAACGTGACCCCGGCCACGAAACGGATTCCGTTGGGCGTGTACGGTGCGGAGGACGAGGCGGTGGCCTTGCGCTTCGAGGGTACTGACGTTTGTAACGGGGCAGAGCTATACGATGCGCTGACGCAGGTTCGTACCGCACTTTACGACGGTATGGAAATCACGGTGCGCACGAACGAGGACGGGCGTTATTACATCGTGCCTGCGGGGACGGGGCTTAAAAAGGAAAAAGAAGCCGGTGATGAGTTTGCGGTCTATTCCGTGCGTTCCGGTGAAGTGGTCGTGGCTTCGTCTGTGGGCAGCCTGGCTTCGGTGAAAGTCTATACGGTCGGTGGCGTGCTGATGGCGGAGGAAACATGTGCGGAAGGCACAACCATATGCAGGTTGGCCGTGAAAGGAAATGAGAATTATGTGGTGCAAGTGACGAATGTCTACGGAAAGAAAGCCGACGTGAAACTTCACGTGAAATAACATGAATATGTTTAAGGGGAAAGTGTGTTTTTTCCCCATATAAGTAAAAGCCTCCCTACGTTATAAAACGTGGGAGGCTTTTTGGGCTGTATAACCATGCGATAACAATGTGGGTCAAATCAGTATCATGCCGGCTTCCTTGCATTCCCGGCGCATTTCTTCAGGCCAGATGCTCGATTGGGTTTCGCCTACATGTGCTTTGTGGAGCAGCACCATGCACAGGCGGCTTTGCCCGATACCGCCACCGATGGATTGGGGCAGAGTACCATCGAGCAGCCGACGGTGGAAATAAAGGTTCTTACGGTCTTCTTTTCCGCTCAGTTGCAGTTGTCGAAGTAAAGCTTCTTGGTCTACGCGGATGCCCATAGAGGAAAGTTCGATGGCGCGGCCCAATATGGGATACCAGATGAGCAGGTCTCCGTTCAGTCCGGCCAAGCCGGTACGTTTGTCAGTAGTGGAGTAATCGTCGTAATCCGGAGCACGTAAGTCATGCTCTTTTCCGTCGCCCAGCTTCCCGCCGATGCCGATAATGAATACGGCACCGTACTCCCGGCAGATGGCATCCTCACGTTCTTTCGGGGTGAGGTTGGGATAACGCTGGCGAAGTTCCTCGGCATGTATGAAATGTATGTCCTCCGGCAGGAATGCTTTCAATTGTGGGTAGGTCTCGCAAATAAAGAATTCCGTGCGTAGGATGGCATTGTAAATGCGGTTGACGATTTTTTTCAGATATTCCGTGTTGCGGCTGTGGGACGGCATGACACGTTCCCAATCCCACTGGTCTACGTAAAGCGAATGCAGGTTGTCCATTTCTTCGTCCGCACGGATGGCGTTCATGTCGGTGATGATGCCGTATCCCGGTTCCACATTATACTCAGCCAGTGTGACCCGTTTCCATTTGGCCAGCGAGTGAACCACCTCCGCTTGTGCCTCATTCATGTCTTTGATGGGGAAAGTGACAGGACGTTCCACTCCATTCAGGTCATCATTCATTCCTAACCCCTTGAGTACGAATAGGGGAGCAGTCACCCTGCGTAAACGCAGTTCGGTGGATATGCTACTCAGGAAGAAGTCTTTTATTTTCTTAATGGCAATTTCTGTCTGCTGCAAATCCAACAGCGCATGATAGTTTTCCGGTTTGATTAAATGACTCATTGCTTTATGACGTTAATTGATTTCTTTCAGAATGTTCTGCAAAGATAGCGTATTTTTGTTAACGTGGAAGCGGATAAAGTGTTTTTTGTGTCTATATGATAATTTTTATTCTACGGATTAATTTTTTGAAATAGTTTGGTGCGTCTTTGTTTTTTTCTTAATTTTGCATCGTTTTTAAGGCTCCGTAGCTTAGCTGTATAGAGCGTCAGATTCCGGTTCTGAAGGTCGAGGGTTAGAATCCCTCCGGGGTCACGAGAGGAAAGTCCTTCACAATCTATGGATTGTGAAGGACTTTTTTTATGTTTTGTATTTGGGGATTTTTGTGTGTTTTCGTTTTCTGCTTTCCAACGGGTTCAGACTAAAAAAAGATAGCCGTCTTTCACAAGACAGCTACCTTTACATTAACCTAATTTCAATAATGAAAAACAATTCTTATTCCGTTCATGCTCGCTTGCATGATTGCTCTCTTAGTAAGAGAGCAATGGGGCTTCCCATTGCATTAATTTATAGAGATTTATGTTTTTGGATGGAACGATTTCATCAACATTTGGAAGCGTTTGCGAACGAAAAAAACAATCCCATATTTTGCAGGTTCGCTGATTTTGCTTAATTTTGTCGGTGAAGAAGGTTTTTTATTCCACTTGTATATCTCTTACTAAGAGATATATTTTTTTCTCCCTGATAGATAGTATTTTGTATTTTTTTGATGCCTGCTTGTTTTTGTTTGACCTGAAGGACGGGGTTAGGTGTTTAGGTATTTATAGAAAACCGGTTTGTAACGCCTGAAAAGTTGTAGTATTTTCTCTGTATATAAGGACTGGGGTGTGGGTTCCGGCTCCCGGATGAGATGTTCGATAAGTAAGTTGACATTATGGGCCCAGAAAATGAATGTACGGTTGGGGTGGAAGGTCGAACTGAATTCTAATAAACGGTCCAAAGAGAAACTGGTGGAGATAATACCAGCTCCAGCACACATGGCATCGTAGGCATTGCATTCCTGTTCTATATGCGCCGGAACCATCAAGACAGGCTTGCCCATGTAAATAGCTTCGCAGATAGATTCGAATCCGGCGGTACTGGCATAGGCACGACATCCGCTCATTTGTTTCAGGAAGGCGTGGTCGTCTAATGGATAGAAACTCAGCGTGTCGTCGATGTGGCAGACTTCCGTTTCGTTTTTGCGGTCCCAAAAGAAACGAAGAGGGATGTGGGGATACGCTTTATGCCAGGCCATAACTTGGGACGAGAATCCGGAATTTACCATGTAACCATGGATGTAATGGCCTTCGGATACCGTTTGTTGCAGAACTTCTTTGCGCAAGAGAGGGGGGACGACGTAGATACGTTGCTTTTTATCATCGGCCATCCTGCTGAAAGAAAGAGCCAGCATACGGTCTGAACCGATAGCCGTAAGCCGTGTGAACATTTTCAGAAGTCCGAGTTGAGTACGGTTTACCCGAGGAAAACGAAAGTCTTTGTGGAGGAAAAGATATTGGTGTCCGATACATATCTGTCGGGTTTCGGGACGACAGAACAGGTAGGTCAGCCCGGTCAGCAGTTCGTAAAAGTTGACCACGATGTCCGCGCCGGAGGCTTTGATGCGTTGGCGGATGAACAGGATGCTTCGGGAGAATGCCGGCAAGCGCACGATATTATAAAGTATGCTTCCCGTCAGGTTGTTTTTGCGGTTGGCAGGGGTAGGCAGGAAGTTCGGACTCTCGAAACGACTGAGGGGAGCTTTGAGTTTTTGCCGGAAAAATGTCGGTAGTTCCCGGTTACGGCTCTTGCCGACAAGTACTTCTACGACCTCGTGCCCTTCGCGTAGCAGATGTTCTTCGAGTGTGAGAGCTTGCGTCAGGTGCCCCCTTCCTTCTCCTTGCACGATAAACAGGAATTTCATGAGGCTATGGTCAGTAAATTGGTGGCCGGTGTGTCTTGCGGGAGGCTGTCGGCGACGTCCGTATAGAAAATGATGTTCCAATGTCCGTCTTCATCTTCGGCCAGTGCGGAAAGGGTCTCCACCCAGTCGCCGGAATTGAGGTAATGTATGCCTTCGTATTCGGTATTATCCGGATGATGGATGTGTCCGCAAATGATTCCGTCGTATTTGCGGGCACGGGCAAATTCGGCCAAGGTGTGCTCGAAGTCCGAAATATAGTTGACGGCGGACTTCACTTTTTGTTTTACATGCTGCGAAAGCGAATAATAAGGTTTGCCGTGTCGTACGCGGTAACGGTTGTAGAAACTGTTGAAAGCCAACAGGAGAGTATAGCCGAGGTCACCCAACAGGGCGAGCCATTTCATTTGTGTCGTGACCC
>ENA-USUG01004520-USUG01004520.1-human-gut-metagenome-genome-assembly--contig:-NODE-4520-length-17101-cov-6.399319_pt1 | contig 17101 bp, 13 predicted proteins | sample MGYA00250059_ERZ773394 | MGnify/ENA primary metagenome ERZ773394 (study PRJEB29103, sample SAMN06111957) | human gut metagenome | biome: human gut; feature: ankylosing spondylitis patient; material... | reverse complement strand
GGCGGCACTTCGCCTGTTTCCCCTTCTTGGGTTTCCCGCGCACACCCTTCACCCGCAAGGGGTATGCGGCATCCGTAAAGCGGCACAGCCGCTAACGGCTGCCCTACCTTACCGTCGCGGAGAATTTACCACTTTATTGACAGTCTCAGATTATTATGCCGGAGGTTTTTATGCGTATTCTTGTAGTTGAAGATGAACGTGCCCTTTGCGAGACCATCGTCCGCAGTCTCCGCCGTCTTGCTTACAGTGTGGACCCCTGTTATGACGGTGACACCGCCATCGACCTGCTTGGCTCAGAGCGGTACGATCTGGTACTGCTGGATCTGAACCTGCCGGGAGCGGACGGCATGACGGTGCTCCGTACCCTTCGCCAGACCGACCGGGAGACGCGGGTGCTGATTCTCTCCGCCCGCAGCGAGGTCGCTGACAAGGTGGAAGGTCTGGACGCCGGGGCCAATGACTATCTGGCAAAGCCCTTTCATTTAGAGGAGCTGGAGGCCCGCATCCGCAGCCTGACCCTTCGGCAGTTCACCCAGAACGATGTGGTGCTTCACTGCGGCCCGCTGTCCTTCGACACCCGCTCCCGCGCCGCCACCGCCGACGGCCAGCCGTTGGCCCTGACGCGAAAGGAGACCGGCATTCTGGAATACCTGCTGCTCCACCAGGGGCGGCCCGTCAGTCAGGAGGAGCTTTTGGAGCACGTCTGGGACAACAGCGTGGACAATTTCAGCAACTCCATCCGGGTACACATTTCCGCTCTGCGGAAAAAACTGCGGACGGCACTGGGCTATGACCCCGTCCGCAACCGCATCGGCGAGGGATATTTGATTGAGGAGGAGCAGGCATGAAAAAGCTGTCTTTGCAATGGCGGATCACCCTGATGACGGCTCTGCTCATCTGCTCCACCTGCATGGCGATGAACTGGCTGATTGGCTGCTCCGGCCGGCACTATATGGACTCCATTGGTGCCAACCTCTCCACCGCCATCGATCCCTCGGAGGGGGCGGTGGAATACTTCGACCCCAGCCGGGAGGGGCTTGACCCCAACCTGACCATCGTGATCTACGGAGCGCAAACCTCTTTCACAGCAACTAACTGGTATATCACGGCGGCGGTGACGCTGTTGGGGGGCATTCTGGCCTATTTCGTCAGCGGCCGGGCACTGAGACCTCTGCGGACCTTCGTGGCGCAGGTGGAAAAGGTACAGCCCAACAATCTGGCGGACATGAAGATCACGGAAGAGGTGCTGCCGGAATTCCGGCAGTTCAGCGACTCCTTCAACCAGATGTTGGAGCGGCTGGACGAGGGCTTCACAGCCCAACGGCAATTCACCGGAAACGCCGCCCATGAGCTGCGCACACCGCTGGCGCTGATGCAGGCGCAGGTGGAGCTTTTCTCCGCCGAGCACCCGGACGTATTGCCGGAAACCGCAGATTTCCTCCGCCTTCTGCGGGAGCAGACGGAGCGGATGACCCAGATGACAAGGACCCTTCTGGAAATGTGCGGCTTGCAGGCGGTGCCCTGTACGGATCACATTGAGATCGGCCCTATGATCGAGGAAATTTTCGCGGATCTCGCCCCGCTGGCGGAGAAAAATAACATCACGTTGGAGCGGGAGGGGGACGGTGCCATGACCGGCAGTGACACGCTGATCTACCGCTTACTGTTCAACCTGACGGAGAACGCCATCAAGTATAACCGCCCCGGCGGCGCCGTGCGCCTTTCCGTGACGCCGGAGCCTGAAAAACTGCTGATCCGGGTGTCCGACACGGGACGGGGCATACCGGAGCGCTTTCAGCGGAGCGTATTCCAGCCCTTTTTCCGGGTGGACAAATCCCGCAGCCGGGAATACGGCGGCGTGGGCTTGGGGCTTTCGCTGGTGTGGGAGATCGTCAAGCTCCACGGCGGTACCGTGTGCGTGGAGAACAGCTCGGAGGCAGGCACCACCGTGGCGGTGTCCCTTCCCCTCCGGTGAACCGCTTTAAAAAGAGCCTGCTTTCTAAATTAGAAAGTAGGCTCTTTCCATATATAAGTTCTACTTTTTTCGCAGTTCCTGAAGGATTTTCGCGATCATGTAGATCACATATCCCAAAAAGATGACCCCCGCAGGCACGATCACGAAAAGCAGAAAAAACTTCCCGACAATGTCATATAGGGCAGCTTCGACGATGCTTCCCATTCCGTTGGCCTCCTTTTCGCCGGATTTCAAAGCGTCAAAAGTGAGAAATTAGATGTTCGTGACCCAATTCGCTTTCATTCTTGAATTAATTTTACCACATGGCTTTTTCACAGTCAAAACGTTTTGGCAGCAAACTGACAGTATATCAAGAAAAACCCGCCGGTCCGCTGCGTTGCAGCGAACCGGCGGGTTATTGCAGTTATTCCCACTCGATAGTCGCGGGGGGCTTGGAGGTAATATCGTAGACGATGCGGTTGATGTGGGGCACCTCATTGACGATACGGACAGAGACCCGGTCCAGCACATCGTAGGGGATCCGGGTCCAGTCGGCGGTCATGAAGTCCGTGGTGGTGACGCTGCGGAGGGCTAAGGTATAATCATAAGTCCGGCCATCGCCCTGCACGCCTACGGAGCGCATATTGGTCAGCACCGCGAAATACTGGCTCATGGCGCTCTCCAGATGCGCCTTGGCAACCTCGTCCCGGAAGATGAAATCCGCCAGACGCAGAATATCCAGTTTTTCCTTCGTCACATCCCCCAGACAGCGGATGGCAAGGCCGGGGCCGGGGAAGGGCTGACGCATCACCAGATACTCCGGCAGACCCAACTCACGGCCCAGCTGCCGCACCTCGTCCTTAAAGAGCATCCGCAGAGGCTCGATGATCTCCTTAAAATCCACATAATCCGGCAGACCACCCACATTGTGATGGCTCTTGATCACGGCTGCGTCACCGGCACCGGACTCGATCACATCCGGGTAAATCGTACCCTGAGCCAAGTAATCCACCTGACCGATTTTTTTGGCTTCCGCCTCAAAGACCCGGATGAATTCCTCGCCGATGATCTTCCGTTTGCGCTCCGGCTCGCTGACGCCGGCCAGCTTGCTCAAAAACAGTTCCTCCGCGTTGACCCGGACGAAGTTGATGTCCCACTTTCTGAAGGCCGCCTCTACCTCGTCTCCCTCATTGAGACGCATGAGGCCGTGGTCCACAAATACGCAGGTCAGCTGATTGCCTACAGCCTCCGCTATCAGCGCCGCCGCCACGGAGGAATCCACGCCGCCGGAGAGGGCCAGCAGCACCTTGCCGTCCCCCACCTTTTCCCGGATCTGACGGATGGCAACCTCCTTATAATCTCCCATGGTCCACTGCCCCTTTGCGCCGCAGACCTCATAGAGGAAGTTGCGGAGCATGGCGGTGCCGTAGGCGGTGTGATTCACCTCCGGGTGGAACTGGACGCCGTAAAAGCCCCGGCGCTCGTCACAGATGGCTACATTGGGACAGGCGTCGGAATGGGCCACCAGCTCAAAGCCATCCGGCACCTTCTCCATATAGTCGCCGTGGCTCATCCAGGTAATGCTCTCGGCAGGCAGGCCCTTGAACAGCTTGCAGTCGGTGCGGAAATGGGTCTCCGTCTTGCCGTACTCCCGGGCGGAATCCGCCGTAGCCGCCGTCACCCGGCCGCCCAGGTTGTGGGCGATCAGCTGACAGCCGTAACAAATGCCCAGAATGGGGATACCCAGCTTGAAGATCTCCGGGTCCGCCTGCGGGGATGCAGGATCGTACACACTGTTGGGCCCGCCGGTAAAGATAATGCCGATGGGGGCCATCGCCTTGATCTCCGCCACCGGGGTGGTGTAGGGCCTGACCTCGCAGTATACGCTGCATTCCCGGACCCGCCGGGCGATAAGCTGATTATACTGACCTCCGAAATCGAGTACTAAAACGGTTTGTGATGCCATAGAGACCTCCTGAAAAATAAATTCAGATATTGCGCCTTTATGCGTTTTCACGCTCCAGCGCCGCCTGGACAAAGCCCTTGAACAGCGGATGGGCATGGTTGGGGCGGGATTTGAATTCCGGGTGATACTGAACGCCCACAAAGAACGGCTGGTCCGCCAGCTCCACCGTCTCCACCAGCCGCCCATCGGGGGACAGCCCGGAGAGGACCAGTCCCGCGGAGGTGAGTGTCTCCCGGTAGTCGTTGTTGAATTCATAGCGGTGGCGGTGACGTTCAGAGATCTCCAGCGTGCCGTAGCACCGCTCCATGGTGGTGCCGGACCGGATCACGCAGGGATAGGCCCCCAGCCGCAGTGTGCCGCCCTTGTCGATCTCATCGCTCTGTCCCGGCATGAAATCGATGACCTTATTCTTGCAGATCTCGTTGAACTCGCCAGAATCCGCGTCGGCGATCCCCGCGGCGTGGCGTGCATATTCGATCACAGCGATCTGCATTCCCAGGCAGATGCCGAAATAGGGAACATGGTGCTCCCGGGCGTATTTCGCCGTCAGGATCATGCCGTTGATCCCCCGCTGGCCGAAGCCGCCGGGGACGATGATGCCGTCCAACGCACCCAAAACCGCCTCCGCATCGCTTTCCGTAATGGTCTCGGAGTCGATCCAGCGGATGTCCACCTCAGCCCCCAGAGCATAGCCCGCATGGCGCAGCGCCTCTGCCACGGAGAGATAGGCGTCATGAAGCTGGACGTATTTGCCCACCAGACCGATGGTCACACGTCTGTCCGCATGTTTGATCCGCTCCACCATGTGTTCCCACTCCGTCAGCTCCGGGGCCGGGGCGTCGATGCCCAACTCCCGGCAGACCACAGAGGAAAAGTTGAACTGCTCCAGCATCAGCGGCGCTTCATACAGGCAGGGCAGCGTGATGTTCTCAATGACGCAGTCGGGCTTTACATTGCAGAACATGGAGATTTTCTGGAAAATAGAAGGCTCCAGCGGCTCGTCGCACCGGAGGACGATGAGGTTGGGATTGATCCCCATGCCCTGAAGCTCCTTGACAGAGTGCTGGGTGGGCTTGGACTTGTGCTCATCGGAGCCCCGGAGGAAGGGCACCAACGTCACATGGATAAAGAGGCTGTTCTCCCGGCCCACCTCCAGAGAGATCTGCCGGACAGCCTCCAGAAAGGGCTGGGACTCAATATCGCCGATGGTGCCGCCGATCTCGGTGATGACCACGTCGGCGTCCGTTTGCTTACCCACCCGATAGACAAATTCCTTGATCTCATTGGTGATGTGGGGAATCACCTGCACGGTGGAGCCCAGATACTCCCCCCGGCGCTCCTTGTTCAGAACGTTCCAGTACACCTTGCCGGTGGTGAGGTTGGAATATTTGTTCAGATCCTCGTCGATGAACCGCTCATAGTGACCCAGATCCAGATCCGTTTCCGCGCCGTCCTCGGTGACGTAGACCTCGCCGTGCTGATAGGGGCTCATGGTGCCGGGGTCCACATTGATGTAGGGGTCCAGCTTCTGAGCGGCCACCTTCAGCCCTCTTGTCTTTAAAAGGCGGCCCAGAGACGCCGCAGTAATGCCCTTACCCAACCCGGATACCACGCCGCCGGTCACAAAAATGTATTTCGTCATACGTCCTCCTCCGAAAATTTCACGTTCTGTCTACGCAGTCCCGCTTTGGCAGTTTTTATTTATAAGTCGACAAGATCTGCTCCGCCACGGCCCGCTTCGTCACACAGCGATCCATCGCCTGCTTTTCGATGTATCGGTGGGCCTCCTGCTCCGTCATATTCAGTTCCCCGATCAGCAGCCACTTGGCCCGGTTCACAAGGCGGATCTCCTCCATTTTTTCCTCAATGGTGGCATTCTTCTTTTCCAGCCCCCGCAAACGCTCCCGGGTACCGCACAGCAGCCGCAGGGATTGGGTAAACAGCTGGGTCGACATAGGCTTGGACAGCACCAGAACGCCCTGTGGTGTCAGCCGTCCGTCAATATCCGGAAAATGCTCTGCCTTCACCAGCAGCAGTACCCCGGCGGCGCTGTGCTGGCAGATATCCTGCGCCAGTCGGGTGCCGAACTCATCCGGCAGCGGCGTGTTGATCACCACCAGATCGTAGCTGTTTTCCAGCAGCTCCCGGCGGGCACCGGCGGCGTCCGTCAGCACCGTGACCGGCCAATAGAACCGCTCCGGCAGAAGGCCCCGGACGGATTCATTGAATTTTGCGGAGGCGGACACCACCAGAACGCTGTACGCATGGCCAAGCTCCATCGTTGTCCCCCTCCTTTTCTATGTTTTTTACCGCGTGCTTTCTGAGCGGTCAGGTATAGTATTGGATGATCGCTGCAGGAAGATGTTCTTTGATAAAATCACTGGCGGCGGCCGCTGCCTTGGCCTCCGCCCAGGTCTCCGGCAGTCTGCGGTACCGGGTCCGGATCTCCTCCGGCGCCGTGTAGAGGTTCAGATCCGCCGCAGGCGGCAGCTGCATGTTGTGAGCAACGCCCTCCATTCCCGCCCGAATCAGCAGAACAAAGGCCAGATACGGGTTGCACAGCGGGTCCGGAGACCGCAGCTCCGCCCGCCGGTATTCCCCCACCGCCGCCGGGACCCGGATGAGCTGAGAGCGGTTCTCAGCGGACCAGGAAAGATAGCCGGGTGCCTTCCAGCTTCCAAAGCGGCGGTAGGATTCCTCCGTGGGGTTCAGGAACGCCGTCATGGCCTCCACATGGGCCAGCACCCCGGCAAGGACCTGGGGCATCACGTCCCGCTTATCCTCGCTGACAGCGGAGAAGTTGATGTGCATTCCGTTGCCCGCCTTGTCTGCCAGAGGCTTGGGACCGAAATCGGCATACAGCCCGTTCCGGGCCGCCACCGTATCCACCGCCGCCCGGAAGGTCACGGCGTTATCTGCCGCAGTAACCGGGTCCGCATAGCGGAAATCAATTTCGTTCTGGCCGGGGCCCTCCTCATGGTGAGAGCTTTCCGGCCGGATGCCCATGCGTTCCAGCGTCAGGCAGACCTCCCGGCGGACATTCTCCCCCTTGTCTGCCGGGGCAATGTCCATGTAACCGGCACGGTCATAGGGAATTTTGGTGGGCTCGCCGTCCTCGTCCAGCCGGAACAGATAGAATTCCATCTCTGTTCCGAAGGCAAAGGTCAGTCCGGCCTTTTTGGCGTCCTCTACCGTTTTTTTCAGCAGGCTCCGGGCATCCGCGCCGATGACGGTGCCGTCCGGCTGGGTCACGGCGCAGAACATCCGCACCACCCGTCCATGCTCCGGCCGCCAGGGCAGCACACAGAGGGTGGACGGGTCTGGGCGCAGCAGCAGATCAGAGTGGACCTCCCCACCGAAGCCGGGAATGGCGGAGCCGTCGATGGCGATACCGTACCGGAAGGCCCGGTCCAGTTCCTCCGGCATAATGGCGATATTTTTCTGGCGGCCCGCCGCGTCGCAGAAGGCCATGCGGATAAACTTCACGTCCTCCTCCGCCGCATACTGCTTGATCTCCTCAACCGAATACTGCATATTGTCTCCGCCTTTCCGTTATGGTTTCCGTATGCATGCCCGGCGATCCAGGCCTCCTCATTTTTTGATGCAACTGTTATAGCACACCTTTTTATAAATTTACAATATGTAAAACAGAAAAAATCACGGTTTTCCGGGACTTATTCTCCGTCATGCTCACATATTGGGGCTACTGCTGCCGGTCTGGTCTCCTGTCCTGTTTTGCGCTCTGCGGCGATCCTTTTCAAACCGCCTGCCCGTTCAGGCCACGCTGCAACAAAAAAGGCGTCCACTTCCAACGGGAGCCCATGCTCCCGCTGAAAATGAACGCCTTTGCTCATTTTGTATTCAAAAAAACTGATTCAACAAATCAGCATCGATCGTACCATGTGCGTCCGCGCTTGTCAATCATTTTTCTGTCGAACACGGTGCAAAAAGGAGGACCTTCGCCCTCCCTTTTGTCCTTGACCGGTGCTTACACCGTGCCGGTGACAATCAGCTCGCTGACGCCGGGGGTCACGGCCCACGCCCCGGTTACCGGGTCCTGGGTATACGTGGCCGCGGGAACGGTGATCTGCCCCGCTGTTGTAGCGAACAGACCTGTGGTCCCGTCATAGGTGTACTGCGTACCGGCAGTCCAGGGTGTACCGTTGTAGGTCACCGTGAGACCGTTGAGAACCGGATCGAAGGTATCCCGGAGGATCACATCGTCCGTCGCGGTGACGGGGGTATTGCCGGTGTTCTGGATGGTAAAGGTGTAGGTGATCCGGCCGTTCTCCGCTACCACCGTGGGGTTCAGCCCCTTGGTGATGGACAGTCTCGGGCTGCTCACCGCGCCAACTGTCTCCTCCGCCGTCACAGGTGCGGCCAGTCCACCGCCGGTCACGGTGACGGTGTTGACAATACTGGACTCCGCTGCCAGCGGCGCGTAGCGGGTCACCTCCGTCTCGTAGATCACAAGGGCGCTGCCCCCGGCAGGGACCGTGATGCCGGTGACGGTCATGGGCGGCCCGGCGTTGACGGCCGGAGCGGCTTGCAGTGCGCCGTTTACATAGTACCGAACGCTGCCCGGCACATAGGCCAGAGGATACAGGGTCGCTCCGCCAAAGGTGTAGCCGCCCAGATTGTCGGAAATGGTCAGACCCGTCAGGGGCGTGACGCCGCTGTTGGTAAGGCTGACCACATACGTGACTGTCCCGCCCGGCTCGTAATTCTCCCGCACCGCCGTTTTTGCGGCGGTCAGGACCTCCCTCAGCTCCCCGGTGACAATATTGGAATTGACGGTACCGCCGGTATAGGTGAGGGTCGCCATATTCTGAAAGGATGTGGGCATAAAACAAGCCTCCTTAAAATCGCTCAGATTCGCGCGTCTGCGCGTTCCATTCTATGCGCCGGAACAGCATACGGTCCCCCGCCATTCTCTAAAAGCAATAAAAAAAACAGCCCACCTTTGGCACTTTCGGAAAAAATCTGGTTTTGCCGTGGGAAAGCGTTGATTTTTTTGGGGAACCGTGCTATCTTGATAACAAGCGAAATCGTTTTCTTGCGGATGTAGTTTTCGCATGTCTGTTAACGGACACAGAAAAATCCGTTTGCGCTTTCGCCAACCTTTTCCCCGCAAACCATTTTCTATTTGTACGCTTATCCAAATAATGATCCTAAATATTCATAAGGAGGACGTTTTATGTTTGATCCGAAAACTGTTTCCCTGGGTATTGCTCCCATCGGCTGGTGCAATGACGATATGCCGGAGCTGGGTGCTGAGAACACCTTCCAGCAGACCGTCAGCGAGATGGCTCTGGCCGGCTTCACCGGCTGCGAGATCGGCAACAAGTATCCCACCGACCCTGCCGAGCTGAAGAAGGCCCTGGACCTGCGCGGCATGCGCATCGCCAGCCGCTGGTATTCTTCCTTCATCCTGACCCGTTCCATGGAGGAAGAGGAGAAGGACTTCATCGCCAACCTGGACTTCCTGGAGGCTGTCGGCGCAAATCACATCAACGTCTCCGAGCAGAGCTACTCTATCCAGGGCAAGGTGGACGTGCCCATCCTCACCGGCGGCCACAAGCATGTCATGAACGATGAGGAGTGGGATCGCTTCTGCAAGGGTCTGAACCGTCTGGGCCAGATCGCTTCCGAGCGTGGCTTCAAGCTGTGCTTCCATCATCACATGGGCACCGTGGTCCAGACCAGCGAGGAGACCGACCGCATGATGTCCAACACCGATCCCCGGTATGTGTTCCTCTGCTATGATACCGGCCACTTCACCTTCGCCGGCGAGGATCCCCTGGCCATGCTGAAGAAGTATGTGGACCGCGTGGGCCACGTCCATCTGAAGGATATGCGTCTGCCCGTGGTGGAGGAAGCCCGCAAGAACAACTGGTCCTTCCTGCAGTCCGTCCGCAATGGCGCTTTCACCGTCCCCGGTGACGGCAACGTGGACTTCGATCCCGTGTTCAAGGTGCTCTCCGATGCCGGCTATCAGGGCTGGCTGCTGGTGGAGGCTGAGCAGGATCCCGCCAAGGCCAATCCTCTGGAGTACGCTATCAAGGGCCGTACCTACATCCGGGAGCACACCGGTCTGTAAATCGCGCGATGGGAGGGCCCCGGTCCTCCCCACCGCGTTTCCATACCACTTTTTGACATCAAACAGGAGATGTTTCCAATGACTTATTTCAATAAGAACAAGGAACTCAATCGGGGCTACAACGCCTATATCGACGAATCCACCAACTACATGGGTACCCTGATGAACGTGGGCCTGCTGGTGATGGAGGACGGCGACACCTATACCTACGAAAGCGCCGACCGCGAGGTTGCCATCCTGCTTTTCGAGGGCAAGGTCACCTATGAATACGCCGGCAAGACCGTTGAGGCTGACCGCCCCAACTGCTTCCATCACGAAGCCTACTGCCTGCTGGCTCCCAAGGGCACCAAGATCACCCTGACGGCTCACAGCCACAGCGAGCTTTACATGCAGGACACCCTGAACGAGAAGGATTATGAGCCGGTCATGTACACCCCGGAGACCGTCCAGACCCAGCACGCCGGTTCCAAGGGCGAGCTGATGGGTGCTATGGAGCGTGAGATCAAGACCTTCTTCGACTATGACAACGCCCCCTTCTCCAACATGGTGCTGGGTGAGGTGCTGAACCGTCCCGGCAAGTGGTCCTCCTATCCTCCTCATCATCATCCCCAGCCGGAGGTCTATTTCTACCGTTTCGACTATCCTCACGGCTTCGGTGCCGGTTTTGCCAACGGCGATGTTTACAAGACCGAGCAGAACGGCTGCGCCGTCATCAACCACGGCTTCCACTCTCAGGTGGTAGCTCCCGGCTACGCCATGTGCTACGCCTGGGGTATCCGGCATCTGGAGGGCGATCCCTGGCTGAAGACCCGCATCGACGACAAGGAGCACGAGTGGCTGTGGAAGCCCGATGCCAATGACCACATCTATCCCAATCATTGATCGGAGGTAACAAAAGCATGAAAACTGTCCGTTTGACCATGGCGCAGGCTTTGGTCCGTTTTCTGGAAAATCAGTACATGGAGGTTGACGGTGCACAGCACCGCTTCGTCCGTGGCGTGTTCATCATTCCCGGCCACGGCAACGTGGTGGGTCTCGGTCAGGCGCTGAGCCAGGAGGCCAAGCACCTGGAGATCTATCAGGGCAAGAACGAGCAGGGCATGGCCCAGGCCGCCGTGGCCTTCGCCAAGCAGATGAAGCGTAAGCAGATCTGCGTTGCCACCTCCTCCGTGGGCCCCGGCGCCGCCAACATGGTCACCGCCTGCGGCACCGCCACCGCCAACAACATCCCCCTGCTGGTGCTGCCCGGCGACACCTACGCCTGCCGTCAGCCCGACCCCGTTCTGCAGCAGGTGGAGCACACCAACTCCCTGGCCACCACCACCAATGACGCTTTCAAGGCTGTGTGCCGCTACTGGGACCGCGTTGTCCGTCCCGAGCAGCTGATGAGCGCTATGATCAACGCCTTCCGGGTGCTGACCGATCCCGCCAACACCGGTGCGGTCTGCGTTGCCATGCCCCAGGACGTTGAGGGTGAGGCCTATGATTATCCCGTGAGCTTCTTCGCCAAGCGCGTCTGGCGTCTGGAGCGCCGCCCCGCCACCGAGGCCGCTCTGGCTGACGCTGCCGAAGCCATCCGCAAGGCCAAGCGCCCCATGATGATCTGCGGCGGCGGCGTCCGCTATTCCGAGGCGCACGCCGAGTTCCTGCACTTTGCCGAGACCTTCGGTATCCCCTACGGCGAGACCCAGGCGGGCAAGTCCGCTACCGACTGGCTGCACCCCCTGAACTTGGGCGGCGTGGGCACCACCGGCTGCTCCGCAGCCAACGAGATCGCCCGGAAGGCCGATCTGGTCATCGGCGTGGGCACCCGCTACACCGACTTCACCACCGCTTCCAAGTGGCTGTTCAAGGATACCTGCAAATTCGTCAACATCAATGTCTCTGAGTTCCAGAGCCTGAAGATGGAGGCTGTCCCCGTGGTGGCTGACGCCAAGGAAGCCCTGCCCCGTCTGGAAAAGCTGCTGGAGGGCTATCAGACCGCCTATAAGGATGAGGTCAAGGTCGCCAAGGAGAAGTGGATCGATGAGCTGAACCGTCTGGATCACATCACCTTCTCCGATAAGAAGAGCTGGAAGCCGGAGATCAATGATGCCAACGCCGATTCCGCCAAGCGCTTCGCGCAGGACGTCAATGCCCAGCTGACCCAGACCTCCGCTCTGGGCGCCATCAATGCCATGATGAGCGAGGGCGACGTTGCCATTGGCGCCGCCGGCTCTCTGCCCGGCGATATGCAGCGGATGTGGCGTCCCACCGGCGTTGACACCTACAACATGGAGTACGGCTATTCCACCATGGGCTACGAGGTGGCCGGCGCTCTGGGCGTGAAGCTGGCCATTGGCGACAAGCACGAGGTCTATTCCTTCTGCGGTGATGGCAGCTTCAATATGCTCCACGGTGAGCTGATCACCGCCTGCCAGGAGCACAAGAAGATCAACATCTGCCTGTTCGACAACGCCTCTTTCGGCTGCATCAACAACCTGCAGGTTGGCCACGGCAACGTTACGCTGTGCACCGAGCTGCGCTATCGCAATAAGGATGGTCTGTTCGGCAACTTCATGAACATCGACTACGCCAAGGTGGCGGAGGCTTACGGCTGCAAGAGCTACACCGTCCGCACCATGGAAGAGCTGGTGGCCGCCTTCGAGGATGCCAAGAAGGTAAAGAACATCCCCGTCCTCTTCGACATCAAGGTCCTGCCCAAGACCATGACCGACGGCTATTCCTCCTGGTGGCGCGTGGGTGACACCGAGGTGTCCGAACGCAAGGAGAACCTGGCGGCTTATGCCGACCTGCAGGCTCACCTGAAGGAAGTCCGGAAGTACTAAGATCATTTTTGCTTACGAAAACCCATCCAAACTATAAAAAAGGAAGGTTACTAACATGGAAAACGTATTGAAGATCGGCATTATCGGCTGCGGCGCTATCGGCAAGGATCACTGCCGCCGCATCATTGAGACCGTCCCCGGTGCTACCGTTGTGGCCGTGTCCGACTATGTGGCCGCCGCCGCTGACGACACCGCCGCCAAGTACGGCATCAAGTCCTACGGCAATGACTGTGACGGCATGATCAAGGACCCCGAGGTCGAGGCCGTGGTCATCACCTCCATCGACCCCACCCATCATGACTATGTCATGAAGACTCTGGCTGAGGAGAAGTGGTGCTTCTGTGAGAAGCCCCTGAGCCAGAACGCCGCTGACTGCGAGGACATCATCAAGCGCGAGCAGGAGATCGGCAAGCGTCTGGTGCAGGTGGGCTTCATGCGTCACTATGACCGCGGCTATGCCGAGATGAAGCGCATCATCGACTCCGGCGAGATCGGCAAGCCCCTGCTGATCAAGTGCTGCCACCGCAACGTTGCTCAGGGCCCGGGCTTCAAGACTGAGAACGGCGTCACCAACGTGGCCATCCACGAGCTGGACATCTGCCGCTGGCTGCTGGGCGACGAGTATGAGGACGTACAGTGCGTCAAGGTCCGTCAGAGCTCCAACTCCAACAAGGGCTATGACAACCCTCAGGTCATGCTGATGCGTACCAAGAACGGCTGCTTTATCGACGTGGAAGTTCAGGTTGCTGACGGCTACGGCTATGACATCCAGTGCGAGGTCGTCTGCGAGAACGGCACCGTGAAGCTGCCCGATCCCTACGCTGTGGTCCGCCGCTCCCGTCCCGCCGGTTGGGACAGCGTCCAGCCCGCCGAGTCCATGCCCATCATGACCGACTGGAAGGAGCGCTTCATCGAGGCTTATGACATCGAGTTCTGCCAGTGGGTCGAGTCCGTCCACGCCGGCAAGCTCACCGGCCCCTCCTCCTGGGATGGTTATGTGGCCTGTGTGGCTGGCGATGCTCTGAACGCCTCCCGCGGCACCTCTCAGTTCATGAAGGTGGAGACCATGGAAAAGCCCGAGATGTACAAGTAATCTCACCCCATCCAATATAAAACACGGAGCCTGGCCAATGGTCAGGCTCCGTGTTTTTCCTTTTTCTGCAAATGCCGGAGCTTTCTCCGGCGTTTTTGTTTCTTCGATACAAACGCGGTTTCGTGTTCAACCAGCTTCCTCACTCCACCTCTAAGTGAACGGACTTATGAAACTGAGGCTCCACCAGACCGGGGATCTCCACGGCGTCGGTAAAATACAGATTCTCGACATACTCCTGCAGCAGGGACACCACATAGGGATGGGGCCGTTCATCAGGCCGCCGGGCCGCCACCGTCACCACCGCCGTTTTGGGCTGGAGCTTTTCCAGCAGCTTCCGGGAGGTGGAATCGAAGGAGGCATGGTGGGGCACCTTCAGAATGTCACAGGGGGTCAGGTTCACGGTCTCCCACACATGGGCGTAGGCGTCGCCGCCCAGAACGATCTCCTTGCCGTGGTAATACAGCCGCTGGCGCAAAGAGCACACGTTCATGGATTTGGCCCAGCGCACCAGTTCATAACCGTTTCGCTCTCCGTTGAAGGCCGCGTCATAGATCTCCTTCTGCCGCCGGTACAGGGCCGGTTCGCCACAGAGGATATCCATTTTCAGGTCCGGCGTCAGCTGGAGGGAAATCGTTTCCGTCCCCGGCACCAATTCAAACTGCTTGATACGGTCGGGGTGACTTTGCAGCGCCTCGGTATAGATCTGGAGGCAGAGAAGGGCGCTTCTCGCAGCCTTGGGCAAGTTGTTATCCGGATGGAAGGGGTCCAGCTCCGGGGCATTTTCCGGAGGCAGATAGGTGGTGTAAAACCGGTCGATGGTCACGGCATCCAGCACCCGGCCAAGACCGCCGATATGATCCCGGTGGAAATGCGTAGCCAGAGCCACGTCCAGATGGGTCACGCCCAGTTCCCGGAGAAAATCTCCCGCATAGATCCGCTGAGACCGGGGATCCAGTTCTCCCGGATGATCGTCCCGTATCAGACAGTCATGGCCAAAATCCACCATCATGGCAAACTTCTGCCGCGTCCCCTCCATTTCCCGAATAAGAATACAGTCTCCGTTGCCTATGTTGATAAAGTCCAAAGCTAGCATACGCAGTCCCCCCCCTATGTTGTTGTTACAAAGATACCATACCGCGTGAACGTTTACAACGAAAAGCGGCCCTTGCGCCAGCCAAAATTTCCCTTTGGATTTTGACAGTTTCCACAAGAAACCCGCGGCGGGCATTTTGCCCGCCGCGGGTTCTCTTCGTTTTGATCGGTTTCCCTTGAAAAGTCACGCTTTTCCGTAAATGACCGTCTGCTGCCAGCCGCCGGAGCCTTCCTCCGTCCCGGTGTCTGGCAGGAGATCCGTTTCCGGCTCCGCAGGCTCCTCAGCCGGCGTCTCCGGCGGTGTGGACACAGCCCGGTTCTCCACTGCGATCTTCCGAGCGGTGATCCACTGGGTCCCGCTGTGCCAATAGACCGTGATCGTATCTCCCACGTTCAGCAGTGGGGCCTCCGGCACCTGCGCGGCGCTGACATACACGGAGAAGCCGCTCTCCCCCTCAAAGCGGAGGTAATAGACGCTGGTCCCCTCAATGACGGCGCTGCGGATCTCGGCGATGGTGCCCTTTGTCTCCCAAAGCTCCTGCTCCTCCGCTGGCACCTCCGCCGCCGTAGACCTGCAGCGTTCCGTCGTATTCGCCTTTCATGTAATAACGAAGCGTGAAATCGCGGCTGCTCGACTCGACATAGGAGCCGTCGGGCTTGCGGATCTTCCAGAAAGGCGAGACCCCTTGTTCGTTGAACCGGAACCGGATGATGTTAGGATGCTCTTTCTCCGGGGTGACCGAATAATCGGTATTCTCGTTCGAGGGAATATCTCCCAAACTGTATTCCTCCTTGCTGCACGCCAGACACAGAACGGTGAATGTCAGCAATATCAGTAATTTTCTCATGGTCTTGGTCGGTTAATAGGGGTTTTGTTTCAGGGTGCCGTGCGCTTGGTCGATTTCCGATTGCGGGATCGGCAGGTGTTTCTTGGCATCCGTATAACCGCGGCTGCCGAGGACCTCCCCGGCTTTTCCGCAGCGCACGAGGTCCCAGAACCGATGTCCTTCGAGCGCGAACTCCAATCGGTTCTCCAGCAGCAGGTTGTCGAGCGTCGCAGTGCGCCGTTTAGCTGCAAAGGCCGCATCGTCGGGCTTCATGCCGAAAGCCCGCGCGCGGACCTGATTGAGATAGCCGTCAGCCTCGTCCTGATCGCCGTTCGTGCGTACGATCAGCTCCGATGCGATCAGCAGGGTCTCGGCATAGCGCCATACGCGATAGTTGTTACGGAAATTCATCTCCGGAGCGTTGCCCGTATACTTGTCATGGCCGTCGGCGCGTCCCAAATACTTGCGGTTGAAGTAGCCCGTGTCGTCGTAGCGGGGCGTGTAGGTCGCTTCGGGGTGCTGTTGCCGGTATTTGGCGAAGTTCAGGATCGTGGCATCGCGGCGCGTGTCGTCACCCTCATAGGCATTATAGAGCGCCTCCTCGACGGGTTCAAAACCATAGCCGCCCGTATCCCATTCAGGGCCTGAATAGCCGTTGATCCCGATGAGCGTCGGGAAGACCGTACCGCCGGCTTTCGTCGGATTCTCCCAGGTACGGCTGCTGGGAGAATCGGTATAGTTGACCTCGAAGATCGATTCCGAACCCCATTCGCCGCTGTCGGTCCAGAGGCCGGCGAAATCGCTCCGGAGTGAATAGAGACCGGAGCCGATGATTTCGCGCATGTCGGTCAGCACCGTTGCGTAGCGGGAGGCATCCTGCTGGTACATCACCACGTTGGCGCGAAGCATCTGTGCGGCTGCACGCGTGAAGCGCCCCAATTCGGCGGATTTCACGACCTTGGGAAGCCCGCTGCCGGTCAGCGCGGCATCCCGATCGCCGATGATCTTCGCATAAACCCCGTCTGCCGTAAGCTGGTCGATCAGGTAATCGGGACCCGTCGGATTGCGCTCGTAATACGGGACATTGCCAAAGAGTTTCCACAGCCAGGTATAATAGTAGGCACGCAGGACATAAGCTTCGGCCTTGATCCGGCTGCGGGTCGATCCCGACATGCCTTCCGCCGTATCGACATACTGCAGCACGGTATTGGCGCGATAGACGCCCGAATAGAAGACGACCC
>ENA-USUG01004516-USUG01004516.1-human-gut-metagenome-genome-assembly--contig:-NODE-4516-length-17108-cov-3.931654_pt1 | contig 17108 bp, 18 predicted proteins | sample MGYA00250059_ERZ773394 | MGnify/ENA primary metagenome ERZ773394 (study PRJEB29103, sample SAMN06111957) | human gut metagenome | biome: human gut; feature: ankylosing spondylitis patient; material... | reverse complement strand
AGCTGTCCCTCGATACACATATTATCTTTTACTGCAACCGGAACTCCTGCAAGTGGACCTGTCAGTTCGCCCACATCTATTTTCTTCTGAATTTCCTCTGCCTGTGCATAAGCACCTTCTTCATCTATCGTCACAAAGCTATGAATCTCTGACTCCGCTTCTTTGATCTGTCCAATCACTGCATCGACTGCTTCTCGTACAGTTACTTCTTTTGCTTTGATCTTCTCGCCCAGTTCAAGGGCTGTAAGTTTTAATAAATCCATCTGCTCTCACTCCCTTAACCAATTGTCTTCGGCACTTCAAAACTGTCCTCTTTACGAAGTGGTGCATTCGCAAGTGTTGCTTCTTTGTTATCGCCATTTGTCACCACATCTTCACGGAACACATTCTGTACCGGAAATACATGAGACATTGGTTCAATCCCTGTTGTATCAAGTTCATTTAATGTATCTATATAATCCAGCATCTGCTCCATGTCTTTTTTCGCTGCTTCTTTCTCTTCCTCTGAAAGTTCCAGCTTTGCAAGGATTCCTACATACTCGATTGTTTCATCGGATATTTTATTTGCCAATTTAATCATCCTTTCTACTCTGTCTTTGCTAATCCTGACAATTTCCAAAATCAGTATCATAAATTTCTCAGCTTATTGTGACCTGTAGCGGTACATATCATAGAAACTGTCATAGTTCTGGTTTTTTACTGAGCCGGACGGCGTCAGGATTAAGTCCCCATCATCCACTTCCAGCTCCGTTCCTTCCGGGAAAACTGCATTTCTATAAGATTCTGATCCATCTGTATCATAAAACCAGAGTCCATAATTTTCATAATTGAGATTTTCATTTTCCTTATCATAAAAATCACCAAGATAAATCTTGTAATGAAGCTCCGCCCAGTCGACTCCTGATGCCTCGGTCACATCATACCATCCTGCCGGGAAATCTGTTCCCGCCGTATAAGTGTTTCCGGCTTTCAATGTTACCTGTTCCGTCAGCGGATTTTCTTCCAGCTGCATCTGTTCCGTCTGTGCATTCTCAGAATGAAACTGGACAACCAGTCCTGTATTAATCTTCAGATGACCTCCTGTATACAGTCTCACATCATCCAGATAATCTCCTGCATCCGTATCTGACTCATCTTCACTAAAATAAGAATAGTAATAAATCGAATTCTCAGGATCATCCTGCTGCATGGAGCCTTCTCCTGAGACAAGCTCCACTTCATAAGTTCCTTCCGGGATCTGTGCTCCGATCTCATACTCCCCATATCCTAATACACAATCATAAGTTGCTCCTGTCTCAGAAAGTTCTCTCGTTGTATTCATATATGGATCATACTCAGAATCCACTTCGCTGCCATCATCATTCCAGTCATAATCTAAGGAATGAAAATCATCCCCAAATGAGGAAATGAAATCACCAACGGAACCTGCAATGCTTGTAAATGCTACGATTGCTACGATGATTCCCGCAAGAATTCCACTGATTTTCCTTGCCTTTTTCTGTTCCTCGTAAGATCCTGCATGAACCTTCCTTGCCGGATTAAATACCGTCGGCCCACCCAGCTGCATCTGCCCTGTCTGTGGGATTTCCATCCGTGGATTTTCTTTTTGCTGATATTCTGTCTGCGTTCTTTTCCGTCCGTTATGACTCTCACAGAGATGTCCCGCATCCTGCTTTTTCTCCCGTTTTTTTGTCTCTCCAGTCTCATTCTGTCGTTTCTGGGAATATGTCATTTTTTTCTTGCGATCAAAGCTGCTCTCATTCAGCCTGTAATTCTTTTTCTCCAGCTTTGTGTTATCCAGCCCGCAGGAACTGCAACGGCCATCAATCAATTTACCTCCGCAAAGATAACATTCTTTTTTCTTAAACATAAAGATCCTCCCTCGTTTCTACTCCTTAAGTTTCTGACCACAACATCCTGTGGGCAGTTCTCTTTCTCAGTTCAGACCTTCACATCCAACAGTTTTTTCGTTCAATCCAGGGGGATTGACCCGTTTTTTGTATTTTCTTCTTATGGTTCCAGACGACTTAAGTCTCTTGGGAATAATGTTGTTTCTCTTACATTGTCTTCGTTCATCATCTTCATTGTCAGACGTTCCATACCTATTCCAAGACCTCCGTGTGGTGGCATTCCATGCTTAAATGCACTTAAATACTGCTCCATGCCTTCATCTGTCATACCTCGCTTCTCCATCTTCGCAAGAAGTTCATGATAATCATGAATACGCTGTCCGCCGGTTGTGATTTCCATTCCTCTGAAAAGCAGGTCAAAACTGAGCGTGTAAGTCGGATCCTCCGGATCATCCATTGCATAGAATGGACGTTTCTTTGATGGGTAATGAGTAACGAATACAAAATCTGCATCCCATTCTTCCTTCGCATAACGGCTGATCAATGTCTCTTCCTCTGGTTCCAGGTCAAATGGGTTCTTGATCTTTCTGTCATACTTCTCGGATACCAGTCGTTTGATCTCGTCGAATCTTACTGCCGGAATATTATCTGTCTTCGGTACTTCGATATTCAGAATCTGAAGTTCTCTTGCATACTCTTTCTTCAACAGCTCCATCGTATACTGAAGAAATCCCGTTTCCATTGCCATGATATCTTCAAATCCATCAATATATCCCATCTCGAAATCAAGGCTTGTGTACTCATTCAGATGACGCTTTGTGTTGTGTTTCTCTGCACGGAATACTGGCGCTGTCTCAAAGACTCTGTCGAATACTCCGACCATCATCTGCTTATAGAACTGTGGGCTCTGCTGAAGGATCGCCGGTCTGTGGAAATACTCCAGACGGAAAAGGTTCGCACCGCCCTCTGCACTCTTGGCACCGATTTTCGGAGTATGGATCTCTGTAAATCCTTCTTTATAAAGGAAATCACGGAACCCTCTTACGATTCCTTCCTGAATTCTGAACTTCGCACGCTCTCTGATATTTCTCAGAGAAATCGGTCTGTAGTTTAATTTTGCTTCCAGAGATGTGTTCAGCTTCCACTTTGCAATCGGAAGCGGCATTGGCTCTGCCGGCTCACTTAAGATCTTCAATTCACCAAGGCGAATCTCAATCCCATTCGGAGCTTTCGCAGACTCTGCAAGCACACCTGTTACCTCTACTGTATCTGCTTCCTTCACATCTTTCAAGTCAAATTTGGAAATATTTTCTTCATATACACACTGAACAAGTCCTTCTCTTTTTCTGAGAATAATGAATGCAATTGTTCCCATATCACGGATCGTATGGATCGCACCATTTACTTTCACTTCGGTTCCAATTCTTCCCTCTTCGAGAAGTTCACTCAGTTCCAATGTTTCCTTCTTTTTTACGCCTGTTACAAATTCCATAATTCTTCTCCTTTCAGATTCCAGCATCCCGGGAAGAAGTTTTCTAAATAAAAAAGCCCCGGGATACATCAGTATCCCGGGACGGAAATTACAATCATAATATCCGCGGTACCACCCGCATTGAATCTCAGTCTTCACATTTCAAATCTTATCTCTATCCCTGTGTAAGCCAGATTCCACTCTTTGCATGTAACGTATGCTCCACGTGCTGCCCTACTTCACCTGTTCAGACAGCCAGCTCCCAAGTGTTCCCTTGATTCGCTCCGCTGTCCGGCGCTCTCAGTCGGTGACGCCAACTTCCTGTCAGTTTCTGTGAATCAGAGTCTTGTTCTTTGCCTTTTTCTGGTTCAGCACTTTAGTCTGCTAAAACTTGTTTTCAATATTAGCACAGAGTTTTTTGATTTTCAAGAGGTTTTATTCAAATTGTCACACATTTTAACTTTTCATCAAAACAAGATATTTTCAACCTATCGGTTTTGTGTACTTTCACTAATTTCTCCCTGAACTGTGCTTAATGCCTGATCCAGCTGATTATCTGCTTTTGGATTTTCTTCATCATACTGATATTCCACTTCCACATCCGGCTCAACACCTTTTCCATTGATGCTTCTTCCATTTGGAGTATAATACTCTGCAATCGTCACTTTCAGACAGGTTCCATCTCCCAGATCCATCAATTGCTGCACAACACCTTTTCCATACGTTGTCACTCCGACAATCTTCGCTGTTCCATAATCCTGTACTGCACCGCTGAAGATTTCAGATGCGCTGGCACTGTACTGGTTTACAAGAACTGCCATTGGTTTCTTAAATTCATGAGTTCCGTCACAGGTGATTTCGTCTGTCTTTCCATTCTTGTCCTTTGTTGATACAATTGTACCTTCCGGAAGAAGCAGACGCAGCATATTTGTAACTGTATCAAGACTTCCGCCCGGGTTGTTTCTCAGGTCGACAATAAGACCCTGCATTCCCTGATTTTCAAGATCATCCAATGCTTCTTTGAACTGATCATAGGTTACTGTATCAAATTCAGACACTCTGATATATCCAATCTGATTCTCTTTCATCTCATACGAAACTGTCTTCACTTCGATCGTATCTCTTGTAGCAGTCAGTTCCAGCTCTTCTCCGTCTCTGAGAACTGTAATCTTTACATCTGTTCCCTTTTCCCCTTTAATCCAGGACACCACCGTATCAAGCTGCTCATCACCAACCTCGTGGTCATCGATTTTCTCCAGGATATCTCCTGCTTTCAGTCCTGCTTTCTCTGCCGGAGAGTCTTCATAGACATTTACAATTGTCGCATAGCCCGTATCCGCATCTTTTGTCAGCGTTGCACCCACACCTGAAAATGTTCCGCTTGTTGATTCCATCAGAGCTTTTGTCTCATCTTCATCATAATAAACAGTGTACTTATCTCCCAGTGCACTCGTATATCCGGAATAAATTCCTTCTGCCAGCTGATCTGTATCAATTTCATCTTCATACAGATAATATTTATCAATCAAAGCATTCAGCTTATTCAGTTTTTTTGATACCTCTTTTTCTGTCACTTTACCGGATGCATAACTGCCGGCTGTGTTCGTAATGACCCTGAATCCCCCAAGGAGAAGCAGGCTGACAAGAACTGTTGCAAGAATTCCGGTAACAATCCCGGCTCCATATCCCTTTTTCTTTTTCTGTTCCATTGTCTGTCCCTTTCGCTGTTATTTAAAGAAAAGGACAAAGCAGAATCTTCCACTTTGTCCCCCTTTATTCTTTGAATCACTTTCATGTAAACATGAAAGGAAGATTTTGAATCCCTTTGTCTTACATATAATTATTTGGATTCACTGGTGTTCCGTTAAGTTCTACCTGGAAATGTAGATGTGCTCCGGTTGAATATCCTGTAGAACCAACATATCCGATCTGTTGTCCTTTTTCCACTCTCTGACCGGCACTCACACAAATTGAGCTGTGATGCATATACTTTGTCACCAATCCATTTCCATGGCTTATAACAACCCAGTTTCCCGCACTGTTGCTCCAGCCTGCCGTAATGACTGTTCCTGCTGCTGCTGCATATGTAGGTGTTCCTGTCGGTGCAGCATAATCATTTCCTTTATGTGGTCTTGAATCGAAAGATCGAACCTCTCCAAAATAACTGGACTGGTACGTCATTCCCGGACATGGATGTGTAAAATATCCACTTCCACTCACCACGTTTCCGCTGGAAGCCGGTCTGGAACTACTGCTTCCATTACTACTGCTGCTTCCGCTATTGTTCTTCTTTGCCGCCGCAGCAGCTGCAGCAGCCGCCGCCTGCTCTTCCTGAAGACGTTTTGCTTCTTCTGCTTTCGCCTTAAGATCTGCAAGAAGATTTGCATTATCTGTAATCTGATCCTGAATCTCAGCAATCTGTGCTTCCTTACTGCTGATCAGTGTCTGCGCCTCTGTCTGCTGACTCACCAAGCTTGTCTGTAATGTATTCAGTTTCTCATACTCATCTTTAAGCTTTGCTTCCTTTTCTTCTACAGCTTTCACCGTTTCCTGAAAAGCAACAAGCATATCTCTGTCATAGGAAGAAAGCTTTGATACATACTCTGCCTTATTAAGAAGATCACCAATATTACTACTGGACATCAGTATCTCAAGGAATTGGGTATTACCACCCTCATACATGAATTTGATTCTCTTCTTCATGCTGTTATACTGATCATCCTCATCAACCTTCGCCTGTACAAGCTCTTCCTCAGCTGTTGAAATTTCAGTTTCCTTGGCACTTAATTCTTCCTGCGTCTTGTTCATCTGGTCAATGATGGAATTAAGTTTCGCAGCAAGTGTATCTTTTTCAGCCTGAGCTGCACTCTTCTGTGATTGCAGCTCATCTGCTTTTTTCTGCGCTTCATCAATTGTCACAGCACCGGAAGTAATTGTCATTGACAGCATCATTCCGACTGATAGAACCAGTGCTGTCACCTTTCTCATCCGTCTTTTCATAGGTATCTCCTATTACACTCTTAAGTGCTTACGAACAGTGAAGTAACTTCCGAGGAATCCAATTCCAATTCCCATTGCAAGCCCGATTGGCAACAAATAGATATATACATTTCCAACCGGAAGGAATGTAATGATATTCTTCAGAATACTAAACTTCTCCATAATATATACTACAGCCTTGTCATAAAGGAAATATAGCAAGGCAAGCGGAATAACTGCACCGAATAATCCGATGATCAGACCTTCGATCACGAATGGTGATCTTACTACAAAGTCCTTCGCTCCGATATATTTCATGATTGCAATCTCTTCTTTTCTGACTGTAATACCTGTTGTTACCGTATTACTGATCAGGAAGATCGATACTCCGAGAAGAATTGCGATAATCGCAATTGAAACATATGCAACAAGCATATTCACACTGGAAAGTGTGTTTGCTACAACATCTGACTTATTGACCTGTCTGACTCCGTCCAGACTCTGTGCAAATTTAACCAGATCCTGCTGCGTAGCTGAAAGAGACTTACTCTTCGCGATCAGATCCTTATTATCACCTTTTACCGTCTTCATATAAACTTCATAGTTATCTGAACCTGCCAGCGGGTTATCATCCTTAAAACCTTCTGCAAGTTCCGGGTTGTCTCCAAAATACTCTTTTTGGAATTCTGCCCATGCATCATCTGCTGACACATACTTCACTTCCGAAACATCATCACGGGACTCAAGCTGCTCACCGATCTCTTTCTTCTGTTCCTCTGTTGCGTCATCATTAAAGAATACGGTGATTGCAACACCTTCTTCTGCGCTTTTAATAATATACTGGAAGTTAACAAGTATCGAGAAAAACAATCCAAACAGGAAAATACATGCTGACATCGTCGCTATGGATGCGAGTGAAAACATCTTGTTTCTCCAGATATTCTTAACGCCCTGCTTTCCAACGTATCCAAATGTACTAATCCTCATTTATATACCCACCTTTTTTCTCATCACTGACGATTACGCCCTGCTTCATAGTAATGACGCGTTCGTTCATCTCGTTTACGATCTCCTGGTTATGTGTAACAACAAGTACTGTTGTTCCACGCTCATTTGCCTCTTTCAGCAGACTCATGATCTCCCATGAGTTTGTCGGGTCAAGGTTTCCTGTCGGCTCATCCGCCAGCAGAATGGCAGGTTCATTTACAATTGCTCTTGCAATCGCTACTCGCTGCTGCTCTCCACCTGAAAGCTCTTTTGGGAATGACTTGTACTTCTGTGCAAGTCCAACCAGTGACAGAGCTGCCGGCACCTTCTTCTTGATTACACGGGTCGGTGTCTCAGTCACACGCAGTGCGAATGCAATATTCTCATAAATATTACGATCCTTCAGAAGACGGAAATCCTGGAACACAACTCCAAGTCCTCTTCTGTATTTAGCAATGTTTCTGTGTTTCATACGGTTCAAATTCTGGCCGTTGACGATAATTGTACCCTCGGTCGGATTCAACTCTTTCATGATCAATTTGATCAATGTAGACTTACCTGATCCACTGTCACCAACGATGAATACAAATTCTCCGCGCTCAATCTTCACGGAAACTCCATTCAAGGCTGCGTGACCTTTGGAATACTCCTTCGTCACATTCCTTAATTCAATCATATGTTCCTCCTAAAACTTATCTATACTCCTACGGTTCTAGTACTCTAATGTCTCCATATACTTCATATACTTTACTACCATTAAGGCAATCTTGAAAGTAATGGCATCCTCAAACACACGCAGATCCAGACCGGTACTCTTCTGAAGCTTATCCAGTCTGTATACCAGTGTATTTCTGTGGATATAGAGCTGTCTGGATGTCTCTGATACATTAAGGCTGTTCTCAAAGAACTTATTGATCGTTGTCAATGTCTCTTCATCAAAGTCATCCGGAGATTTTGCTTCGAAAATCTCTTTGATAAACATCTTACAAAGTGGCAGCGGCAACTGATAGATCAGACGACCGATTCCAAGTGTTGTATAAGCAACGATATCCTTCTCATCAAAGAAAATCTTACCTACATCAAGTGCAAGCTTTGCCTCTTTGTATGACTTGGATACTTCCTTGATATCACTTACGATGGTTCCGTATGCAATATGGATCTGCTCGTCGCCTCCCTCTGCCTGGAGCGTATCCAGCATCTCTTTCGCCATCTTCTCAAGTTCCTTATTGCCGTCCTTATCTGAGAGTTCTTTCACAACAATAATATTCTTCTCATCAACAGCTGTGATAAAGTCTCTTGACTTTCCTCCCAGAAGATTTCTCACATTATCAAGTGCAGCACTGTCTTTCTCGTGCGATGTTTCAATAATAAAGATAACACGTTTTACTTCTGTGTCAATATGTAATTTCTTTGCACGATTGTAAATATCAACCAAAAGAAGGTTGTCCAAAAGAAGATTTTTGATAAAGTTATCTTTGTCAAAACGCTCCTTATAAGCTACAAGCAGACTCTGGATCTGAAATGCCGCAATCTTACCGAGCATATACACATCTTCTGTCTCGCCATCTGCAAGCAAAACATATTCCAAACGCTGTTCGTCAAAGATCTTAAAGAACTGGCATCCCTGGATCACCTGGCTGTCTGCCGGTGATTCAACAAAAGAAAGAACCGCTTCCCCACAATCTTTTGCCATATCAAATGTTGCTGCAAGTTCCTTGCCTTCTGTGTCGAGTACACAGAAATCAACCCTTGATATTCCCTTTAATCCTTCAATAGTGTTTTGAAGTATCTGATTCGAAATCATCCTTTTTTCCTCCACTCTGTACGATGTATTGCTGATTACAGCAAACTGTAAGTAGTAACACGCATGTGCATATTCCACAATTTTTTTGTATGCATTATTTATCCGTACACATACCCTTATATTATATTAAGGCAAAACAGCAAAAAAAGAAAGAGGAAATCTATCTTTTTTATGCATTTCTTAGTCGAATCTATGAAATATTCACATTTTTATCTTTTAGCATTCTTCACAAAGGCTAATTCTGCTTCTCTACTTTATAGCGAAATACTTTCTTTACTAACATTCTCTTTATCCGGCTTGTCATCTTTCTGTCGTCAAAGCTGCGCATCAGAACTGATCCACAGCCAATCCAGACTCTTGTGTCGATCAATGCCCTGTTCTGTTCAATAAAATCTTCCTGCACCGGCGATGGAAGGACTGATAAAATACAATCTGCCTCTGAGCCGTTGACTGCATTCACAATTCCATGGATTCGGTCTGCATCCGTCAGCTCTCCGTCTTCCGGATGGATCACGGCATCTCCTACCACACGAATCCCCTGATTATACCTTGCAAGAGCTTCTTCTGCTTTCACAAGTTCCTCCTGACTTGCTGCCAGGAGATAAATCTTATGATGATTCTTCTGCAAATATTTCAAAAACATTCTTAAGAATAATTTATTATCTGTCTCCCGCAGCAATCTTGCATCGTCCGTCTTCGCTGCCTCAAGAATCTCTACACTTCCCGGAAGGACAAGATCCTGCATGGAAACCTTTTTTTTCCACTCCGGATTCTCATGTTCTTTCATCAGCGATTCCATCGATACAAGCTCAATGGTATTGACGGAATCACCTTTCATGAATTCGATTGCCTGCATCATCGCTTCTTTTGCCTTGATACAGGAAATCTCCACATCAAATATTGAAATTTTTTCTTTTATTTATACCACCAAAGTTATCACTTTCCAAAACCTCTTCTAATTCTAACGCAAATTAATTTCTCCCCATTCTGTCTATTTTACCAAATTTATCCTTATTTGTCAAAAGCTGTGTCATTCAAAATTTTACTTTTGTTTATCTTTCATCATTTTCATCCGCAATTTTTGTCTGTTTTTTTATCTCTCGTCTTCTTCCGGTGACCATTCCGCCAATCCGTCCTGTCTCTTTTGATGTCAATGACTTCCATCCATCCTGCATCACGCGATCTAAAAGGCCTAATTCCTCTGCTATCTCATACTTCAGCTTTTCTTTCGGTTCAAGTTCTGTAAGATTGATTGTCTTTTCCTTTTTTCTTCCCATACTTCTTATTGCTGCATACAGCATCCTCCTTTTCAGAAGTATTTACAGGAAAAGAAATTTTATTCGCCACTTACATGAATCGCACCAAGAACCTCTCCGATCGGAGCCGATATTGCAAGTTCTGCCCGGACACTTCTGGCTGTTTCTGATTTATTGATCACAACAAGGTGTTTTCCGTGAAAATAATCAATAAAACCGGCTGCCGGATAAACAACAAGGGAAGTTCCTCCGATGATCAGCATGTCAGCTGATGAAATTGCTTCGACTGCCCCTTGGATCGTCTTCTGGTCAAGTCCCTCTTCATAAAGTACTACGTCCGGCTTAATCATCCCACCGCAACTGCATCTCGGAATTCCTTCTGAATTCTTCACATATTCCGCATCATAGAACTTCCCACATTTCATACAGTAATTTCTGTGGATGCTTCCATGAAGTTCATAGACGTTTCTGCTTCCTGCCGCCTGATGCAGTCCATCAATATTCTGTGTCACAACAGCCTGCAATTTTCCTGTCTGCTCCAATTCTGCCAGTTTCAGATGGGCAGCATTTGGCTTCGCATCCAAAATCATCATCTTCTCTTTATAAAACTCATAGAATGCTTCCGGATATTTCATAAAAAAGCTATGACTGACCACCTGTTCCGGTGAATACTTATATTTCTGATGATAAATTCCTGTTGCACTTCGAAAATCCGGAATATTACTTTCTGTTGATACACCGGCTCCTCCGAAAAACACGATCCGGTTACTCTCATCAATCATTGCCTGCAGCTGCTCAATCTCTTTCTCGTACATCTTGCATACTCCTTTCTCAAACCGCACTTGCCAGATTCCTGTCACCTTAAGGCACACTGCCTTCTGCACCGGTGAAATGTTTACAAGGACTTTCCTAATATATTAAAAAGACAGGTCCGTCCTTCACCTGCATTCAGCTGTGTCTGACTCCCTGTCTTTTCTTAAGTAAACCTGTTCCCGGTACGTCCGGAAAGCGATCTTATATCTTTTATTTATATCTTACAGATCGATTTTTCCTGTTGTATCTCCATTAACAACATAATATGCTGCTGACTCTTCCGGTTTCAGATAAATCTTAACATCTTTCATGTCTCCGACTTTATTCTTCAACTCCTTTGTCCATACATCTTTGACTTTCTTAAGGATCTCTTTCTCTGTATACTCTTTACCAGAGAACTGAAGGAAGAATTCTGTCTTCAGCTCAGCTTTCTTTGTAGTCTTGGCTGCTGTCTTCTTAGCTGCTGCTTTCTTTACAGTCTTCACAGCCTTTTCAGCTGTATCCTCTGCTTTTGCTGCAACCTTCTTAGCTGCCTTCTTCACTGTCTCTTTTACTTCTTCTGCCTGAACTTCTGGTGTATCTACCAGCACTGCTGCCTTTGTTTCAAGTTTCTTTGTTTTGTCTTTCTTTGTCTCGATTGCTTTCGCAGCTGCTGTCTCTTTCTTCTCTGCCTTTACTGTTGCTGTTTCAGCTTTTGTTGTTGAAGATGTCTTCTTTGTTACCATACTTGTTTCCCTCCTAAAATATACACCCAAGTATATTGGCACTACCTCATTACAATGTTATTCTTAACGCGAAATAATGACAAGAACTTTTGTCCGTAATGATAAATTATTCACGATACGGATTATTGTAACTCATTTTTGACAAAACGTCAAATTTTCCTTGATTTTCCTTAATAATTATCATGTTATCGTTTCCACAATTTATTCCTCTGAAGAATATCCCCTGAAAAATTCTGAAAGTCCGTCCAATGTCTTCATAAGACCCGGAATCTCTTTTTCGTCCAGTCTGTTCAGCACAGCATTTGTCATCTCCCTGTGAAACTCCTCATGATGATAGTAAGCCTTCTCCCCTTTTTCTGTCAGCCAGATATACACTACTCTTCGGTCCTTTTCACCGCGGGCACGCATTACATACTTCTTGTTTACCAGCCCATTCACCGCTGTGGTCAGAGACCCTGCCGTAATCTTCATCTTCTTTGCCACTACAGACATCGTTGTCTTTCCTGAAACACCGATTGCTTCTATTATATGCATATCGTTGTTTGTGATGTCTTTAAACTCCTCTGTAATGATTGCCTTTTTCTCCAGCTCCCAGATTTCATTAAATAAATGTACCAGAATGTCATTGATGGTATTATACGCATCCATCTTTTTTCCTCCTCGTCTTCTACTGTTCTCTGATCTCTTCAAACAGCTCTTCTCTATTGAATCTTCCGGGATCACTTTCATTCTGGTCTGCTATCTTAATTCAGACAATACCATGTTTTCTATCTCTTACATTCGACGAAATCTGTCGTATCTTCTATCTGTCAGTTGTTTTTCTGAAAGGCTTCCATATTGTTCAAGGAAATGTTCCATCTTCTCTTCCAGTTCACAGAGCACAGGAACCATCGTATCTTCCCGGTACACTTCAGGCTCGCAAATTATTTCTTCGATCACCTTAAGTTCCTTAAGATCTGCTGCTGTCAGACGCATCACCCCTGCCGCCTCTGACGCTCTCTTGCTGTCTTTCCACAAAATGCTTGCAAACCCTTCCGGTGAAAGTACTGAATACACTGCATTCTCCATCATCCACACTTCATCTGCAACTGCAAGTGCAAGCGCACCGCCGCTTCCACCTTCTCCGATTACAATTGAAAGAACCGGCACTTTCAAAGCTGACATCTCATACAGATTCCGGGCAATTGCCTCACCCTGTCCACGCTCTTCTGCCTCCATTCCGCAGAAAGCCCCCGGAGTATCTACAAAACAGATGACCGGACGCTGGAACTTCTCTGCCTGTTTCATCAGACGCAGTGCTTTTCTGTAACCTTCCGGAGACGGCATTGCAAAATTCCGTTCCAGATTTTCTTTCGTTGTCTTTCCTTTGCACTGGGCGATCACAGTAACTGCTTTTCCATGAAAATACGCAATTCCGCCTACTACTGCCGGATCATCCTTATAATATCTGTCTCCATGTAATTCTACAAAATCTGTAAACAATCTGTCAATATAATCCTTACCGACCGGGCGTTCTTTTTCCCTGGATTTCAGAACTCGCTCCCAGGCTGACACATTTTCTTTTACCGCAGATATGTTTTTTCTGTTCTCTTTTTTCTTTTCCGGACAGTCTTCTTTCTTTTCATCTGCAACCGTATGCATTTTCAGAATCTGCCCCAGTACTTCCTTCATCTCATCCCTGGTTACGATCCGATCAACAAATCCATGCTCAAGAAGAAATTCTGCTCTCTGAAATCCTTCCGGCAATTTCTGTCCGATCGTCTGCTCGATCACACGCGGACCGGCGAATCCGATCAAAGCTCCCGGTTCTGCAAGAATGATATCTCCAAGCATAGCAAAACTTGCTGTGACACCTCCCGTAGTTGGATCAGTCAATACCGGAATATAAAGAAAGCCTGCATCACTGTGGCGTTTCAGTGCCGCTGAAGTCTTTGCCATCTGCATCAGGGAAATGATTCCCTCCTGCATACGTGCGCCTCCGGAACAGGTAAAAAGAACAACAGGAAGCCTCTCCTCTGTTGCACGCTCGACTGCACGGGTAATCTTTTCTCCTACCGCATGTCCCATACTGGCCATCATAAATCTTCCGTCACAGACCCCGATCACAACCGGATATCCACAGATTGTTGCTTTTCCTGTAACAACCGCTTCATCAAGCCCTGTCTTTGCTCTTAAAGCTTTGACTTTTTCTGTATAGCCCCGGAAATCCAACGGATTCTCCGGTCTTTCCCCTTCATCGATCTTTGCATCCCATTCTTCAAAAGAGCCTGCGTCTGTCACAAGCTCAATTCTCTTATATGCCGGAATACGAAAGTATCCATGACATTTAGGACAAATATATTTTCCGTTGATTACTTCATCTGTTAAGATTGCTGCACCGCATTTATTACATTTTTTCAAGATTCCTTCCGGTGCTTCCGGCTTTCTTCTGTTTCGTGAATGAATCGAAGTGATCTTCTCTCCGGTCTTTTTAAACATATTATGCAGTCTCATTCATCATTCCTCCGATAAACTCCACATCAATATCTCCAGATATGAATTTTTTATGATTCAAAATCTCATACTGATAATCAATATTTGTATCCACACCTTCAATAATAACTTCGCCAAGTGCGCTTCTCATTTTACGGATAGCCTCTTCTCTGTCGTCAGCATGTACGATCAGTTTCGCAAGCATGGAATCATAATAAGGCGGAACTTCATATCCTGTGTAAATCGCACTGTCTACACGTACGCCTTCACCACCCGGGAAATGTACATCTGTGATTTTTCCAGGAGACGGGCGGAAATTCTTTTCCGGGTTCTCTGCATTGATCCTGCATTCGATCGCGTGACCTGTGATCTTGATGTCTTTCTGCTGAAGTTTTAGTCTCTGTCCGTCTGCAATCTTAATCTGCTCTTTGATCAGATCGATTCCTGTCACCCATTCTGTCACCGGATGTTCTACCTGGATTCTTGTATTCATTTCCATAAAGTAAAAGGCTCCACTCTTTTCTAAGAGAAATTCAATCGTTCCAGCATTCGTATAATGAGCTGCCTTCGCCGCTTTCACAGCCGCTTCTCCCATCTTCTGTCTCAATTCCGGTGTCAGTGCTTCTGACGGAGATTCCTCGATCATCTTCTGATGATTTCTCTGAATGGAACAGTCTCTTTCTCCAAGATGGACCACATTTCCATACTTATCTGCAAGAATCTGAAATTCTATATGACGCGGATGTTCTACAAAATGTTCCAGATACATTGTTCCGTCTCCGAATGCCATCTGCGCTTCTTTCTGTGCTGTCTGGAAACTTGTCTGGAACTCGTCCGGTGTCTGTGCGACACGCATTCCTTTTCCCCCACCGCCAAGTGCTGCCTTAACGATGATTGGATAACCAATCTCACCAGCGATCTTCTCGCCTTCTTCTACGGTATAGACAGGCTCCTTGCTTCCTGGAATAACCGGAACACCTGCTTCCACCATCGTATTTCTTGCAACGGATTTATTTCCAAGAGCACTGATCACCTTTGAATCCGGTCCGATATATGTGATCTTGCACTGTTCACACAGTTCTGCAAATTTGCTGTTTTCAGAAAGGAATCCGAATCCCGGATGGATTGCATCTGCGCCGGACACAAGTGTTGCACTGATGATATTCTGCATATTCAGATAACTTTCTGCGGATGGAGCAGGACCTATACAGACTGCTTCATCTGCGAGCTGGGTATGCAGCGCATCTTTATCTGCCTCAGAGTAAACAGCAACCGTACGGATTCCCATTTCTCTGCAGGCGCGGATCACCCGGACTGCAATCTCCCCTCTGTTCGCAATTAAAATCTTCTCTATCATTTCTTCTGCTCCTGATTTTTTTATTCTCCAACCATAAATGTAAGTTCTGCCGTAACAACGACCTTTCCGTTAACTGTTGCCACAGCTTCTCCTACGCCTACCGGTCCTTTTCTTTTAATAATCTTTGTCTCTAATTTCAACTGATCTCCCGGAAATACCATTCCTTTGAAGCGACATTTTTGTACACCACCGAAGAATGCAATCTTTCCCTGATTCTCCGGTACACTTAAGATTGCCACAGCTCCTGTCTGAGCAAGTGCCTCAAGAATCAGAACTCCCGGCATTACTGCTTTCTGTGGGAAATGTCCACGAAAGAAATCCTCATGATAAGAAACACCTTTGTATCCAATTGCATATTCTCCCGGAACATAATCTTCAATCTTATCAATCAAAAGAAATGGATGTCTGTGCGGAATGATTTCCTGAATCTGTTCTACATTTAAACTATTCATATCTGAATTCCTTTCTTAAACAATTCTAAAAATCGGCTGGCCGTATTCTACCGGTTCTCCGTTCTCTACAAGAACTTCTGCAACTGTACCGGCACATTCACTCTCAATCTCATTCATAAGTTTCATCGCTTCTATGATTCCGACAACCTGTCCGGCTTCGACCTTGTCACCAACCTTAACAAAACTCGGTGCATCCTCTGCCGGTGCTGCGTAGAAAGTTCCAACCAAAGGTGAAATAATCCGCTTGCCTTCTGGTTCTTTTTCAAGATTTTCTTCCGGATCTGCATTCTCAGAACTTCCGGATACAGCCATGTTCTGTGGAAGAACAGTTGCCTGGAAATCACCACCGGAAATTCCTTTCAGCGGAATAGAAGCCGCATTCTGAACGATTTCTACCTTCTGCTGTTCCTTTTTCAGATTCAGCTTTGTTCCATTTTCTTCATATTTAAAATCTGTAAGCTCAGAAGCAGAGACTGCTTCGATCAGCTTCAATATTTCTTCCATCTTCATCTTCGCTTCTCCTTACTCTTCGAAACGTTTTACAAGAAGAGACACATTGTGCCCACCAAACCCAAGAGAATTAGAAATCACACAATTCACTTCTTTCTCTACCGGTGCGCCTACTGCATAATTCAATCCACATTCCGGATCTACATTCTTTGTACCAACTGTCTGATGGATAAAATTATCCAAAATACTTTTTACACAGACAACAAATTCTACTGCCCCTGCTGCTCCAAGAAGATGACCGATCATAGATTTTGTTGAGTTGACAACAACATTTTCGGCCGCATCTCCTAATGCATAACAGATCGCACGCGTCTCAAAAAGGTCATTGTGATGTGTGCTTGTTCCATGGGCATTAATATAATCCACTTCTTCCGGTGCCCCACCAGCCTCTTTCATTGCAAGTTTCATCGCCATTCCGGCTCCTTCTCCATT
>ENA-USUG01004515-USUG01004515.1-human-gut-metagenome-genome-assembly--contig:-NODE-4515-length-17109-cov-4.074918_pt1 | contig 17109 bp, 20 predicted proteins | sample MGYA00250059_ERZ773394 | MGnify/ENA primary metagenome ERZ773394 (study PRJEB29103, sample SAMN06111957) | human gut metagenome | biome: human gut; feature: ankylosing spondylitis patient; material... | reverse complement strand
CCTACGATGCCAACAAGCGCTACCTGACCGGTGCGCTTCGGATGATGATGGGCTCTGACCACCGTCTGGCCATCCGCGGTAAGTTTCGACGCTGTTCGCCAACCGGCACAGGAGCATCGTTCGGTGCGTCTGTGCGGACTGGTGAAATACCGGCCCAGCTACACCTTGAAAATACCATAACCGTCCAAATATGAAAACGTCGCCCGTAGTCCCATTGGACGGTGTTTATAGACATTGCTAAGCTCCCTGAGCTTTTATTCGTATCTAATCTTGAAAAATTGTGATGTTAATGATACACTAATCAATACATGGAGGTGATTAGATGAGCGTGGCGAAATTGACACAAGCAGAGGCTCAGAGATTATTAGAGATGATTAAGCGCTCTCTGATTACTGAAATTGAATTCCCTACCAGCGGCAAATCGGTTGAGTTTGGTGTTAGAGGAGATACTAAAAAGGATACTTTCTCAGTAAATATTTATAGGGGCAAAATTCAACCTCTAAAATATAATATCGGAGCTCGAATTAAGAAAAATGGAATAATGCTTTTAGAGCTACATATCAATGCGACTTCTGTTCACCGCAATCCCAATGGCGAAAAAATATGTGGTAGCCACTGGCACGTTTATCGTGAGGAATTTGGGAGAGACTACGCTTTCCCTGCAGATGACTTCAAAGATGATGCATTTGTTGAAAATACAATCGCATTTTTAACTCGCTTCAATGTAATTGAACAACCAAACATTTTATATCAAAATGAAATACTATAAAAAAGGAGGGAGAAATCTTGGATATTCAAAAACTAATTGATGAGTATGCGACATGGCTAAGGAAAGAAATTACTTTTGAAAAAGTCGGAGAATATTACGAGATTACTACTCCTTACTTGGACAGCGCAAATGATTATCTACAGATTTATGTAAGACAAGATGGCGATGAACTCTATTTTACCGATGATAGCGCGACAATTAACAATTTGAAGATGAGCGGATTTCAGCTTACTGCTGCACGAAAAAAGCATTTACAGAGGATACTGAATCAATATGGCGTAAAATTGAATGGTGATGAATTGATCGCTAAAGCACCCGCCAACAGTTTTGCGCAGAAAAAGCATCTATTTATTCAAGCAATGTTGCGTATTGATGATATGTTCATGATTTCTAAGTCGAAAGTGGCATCTTTTTTTCTGGATGATATTCAAGAGTTCTTTGATGAGAAAGAAATCTACTATTCAGATAATGTTCAATTTACAGGAATATCAGGATTTGCACACAATTATGACTTTTTACTTCAAAGGAGTCGAACAAAACCGGAGAGATTGTGCCAAGCAGTTAATAATCCCAATAAATCCAGCATGGGAAACATCTTGTTTGCGTGGAATGACACAAAACCTGCCAGAAAAAATGGGAGCCAACTTATTGTTATCTTAAATGATCAGAACAATATTGCAAAAGGAGTTGAAGATGCTTTCCTAAACTACGATGCGAAAGTTATAAAATGGAGTGAGCGGGACAGTACGAATAATCTGGAATTGCTCTCTGCGTCTTGACAATCAATTATTTACCAGAAATATTACTATTTTTTATGAGAAAAAATATGCTGTCTATATTTCTACGGAAGTAAATACGAAAGGCGAGGAACGGATTTCCGTTCCTCGCTTTTTGCTGTCGATTGCGTAGAGTTATTTACGAATGCGGCCGATGCTTTACGACAGCATCCTCTATTTTTTCGCGTGAATTCTGCCTGTTTCGTGCCTGATCTTTGCCATAATCAAAAACAAAGAGATTAAAACACGGGTTTGAAACCTGCATCAAATTGAGGCAGATTTCGACGTCGTTCGCCAACCGGCACGGGCGCATCATTTGGTGCGTCTGTGCGGACTGGCGAAATGTCGGCCCGGCTGCACCTTGAAAAACCCCATGACCGTCCAAAGAGGATATGCTTTCCGGGGAAGCACTGCATCTGCGTGCCAAGGAGAGCGATACGCCGCTGACAAAGCAGGGGCAGGAACGGATTTGGATAGAACGGCACACCCTTATCAGAGATATACCTGCATGAGGGCGTGTCTCTGCATGAACTATTTCGTTCAACATTCAAGAGAGCGTCTGACCTGACGCACTCTTGCTTTTGGAGCAAATCATGGAGGCGTTATGCTATGAGCAAAAATAGTTCCTCTACGGAAAAAGTTTATATCGTGGGAGTGGAACAATGCAACGCAACTGGGGCCGTTCTCCGACTGTCCGTTCGTGGACACAGTGTAGAAGCGGTCTTTACGAGCGAACGAAATACAAAAGTGCTGCCCAAAATCAAAAATACGCTGCTGAATACCGGACTTTCCGGCTTGACGAAAAATGATTGGGAAATACAATCTAAATGTTTTTAAAGAAGCAGGATTTTGCAAAAATTTGGCGGATTTATACGAAAATGATATAATATTAGTGTGAACAAAGGAAAGGCTCTTGTACCTTGAAAAGTTCATACTGAGATATGTCAATCTGCCAGTTTATCTACATAAGAAAGGCAGATTGATATGGAGAATATCAGCTTTCCTGATTTTAAAGAATATCTGAAAGAACGCTTCACTCCCAGCGTGAAGCATTCAACATTTGCAGAGGCCCGAACCGGCACTCGTGTCTGTTGCTTGTATCGTGTATCGACAGAAAAGCAGGTAGACCATGACAACAACGATGAACCGGACATTCCCATGCAGCGAATTGCCTGCCATAGATTCTGTGAGCAAAAGGGGTGGACCATCGTCTTTGAAGAACAGGAGGACGGTGTTTCTGGGCATAAAGTCCGAGCTGCCAAGCGGGATGTTGTTCAGGTCATCAAAGCGCGAGCACTGAACGATGAATTCGATATCCTGTTGGTGTTCATGTTTGACCGGATCGGGCGGATTTCCGACGAGACGCCTTTTGTAGTGGAGTGGTTTGCCAGACATGGCGTCCACGTTTGGAGCGTGAAAGAGGGCGAACAGAGGTTTGACACCCACAATGACCGCTTGATGAATTATATCCGCTTTTGGGCGGCCGATGGTGAAAGCGAAAAGACCTCGATCCGAACCTCGACCCGTTTGGGGCAGATCACGGAAGACGGACACTTTACGGGCGGGATTTGTCCCTATGGTTACAAGTTGGTCCGGCTTGGACGAGTCAACAAGAAAGGCCACGAACTCTTCGACTTGGCAATCAATGAAGAGGAAGCAGCTGTTGTCGTCTTCATCTACAAGAAATGCGCGGCAGAAGGGAGGGGAGCGCAGAGCATTGCAAACCTTCTGAACCAAATGGGAATCAAAAACCGCGCCGGAAAGAATTGGCATCCCTCCAGTGTCCGCAACATCCTCAGAAATATCATGTATGTTGGTATCCTGCGGAGCGGTGCATATCATTCCGATATTATCCCTGAATTGCAAATCATCACGCCGGAGCTGTTCATGGAAGTCCAGGAGATCATATACCAGCGGTCCAATGCCTACGAGAAGCAGCGCCGTATCCCCAGGAATACCCGAGGGCAATCCCTGCTGGCCGGCAATGTGTTCTGTGGACATTGTGGAGCCCGCCTGTGCTTGACAACGAATGGGAAAGGGCGGCCCCGAGCCGATGGGACAGACACAGTGAGAGTCCGGTACACCTGCCAAACAAAATCCCGCAAGCATGAGCCTTGCGATGGACAAACAGGGTACACGCTTACCATTTTGGACGGAATGATAGACGATATTATCCATCAGGTTTTGCGGTATGCGAAGAGCGTATCCAAGGCGGAAATCCTTGCAGCAGGATACCAGGCGCAAATGGGTGAGCAAAAAGCCATCGTCAACAAAGCGCAGAGAGAGTATGAAAAGGCGAGGAATGATTTACAGGTGCTTAATGCCGAGATCGTGAACGCTCTGACTGGAAACAGCGCATTTACCCCGGATATGTTGAAAGAGGCCATTGCTCGTACAGAAGAAAAGTGCGCTGCCTTTGAGCAGGACTATGAGTTGGCGAAAAGGGCTTTGGACGATAGCGAGGCATATTTGGAAAAGCTATCCACGAGATATGATCGGTTCGTGGAGTGGTCCGATATTTACGATACCGCGACCATAGAGACCAAGAAGATGATCGTGTCACAAATCATTGAGCGGGTAGACGTTTTCCGCGACTATCGCCTGAAAATCAAATTTACCATCAGTGTGGAGCAGTTTATCCTTGGCCTTGACATTTCAGCGTAAAATAAATACAATAGTTCTATTCCGAGCGTGAAAGCACACGGGGCAAAAGGTAAAATATTTTTACAAGATATGTCCTTTTTTGGGTGAGAGGTATGCAAACCTACCAATCGGGAGAGCGCTTGACTGGCAGTCAAGAGGTCAGCGGTTCGATCCCGCTTATCTCCACCAAAAAAGAGAGACATGTTAAAGCATGTCTCTCTTTTTTCCACTATCCGCATGACCTTTCCCGCTCGAAATAGATCACGGCCGATAGGCGGCTCACGTTTTCCGGCAAGTGATTTATTCTCCAAAGAGAAAGGTTGAGCGCCATGGTAATCCACGAGTCCGCAGAGGACTATCTGGAGTCCATCCTGGTTTTGCAGCAGCGGCGGGGGCAGGTGCGGTCCATTGACATCGTCAACGAGCTGGGATACTCCAAGCCCAGCGTCAGCATCGCCATGAAGAAGCTGCGGGAAAACGGTTATATCTCGATGGATGCGGACGGATTCATCACTCTGAATGAAAGCGGGTTGGAAGTGGCCAGCCGTGTCTACGGTCGGCACAAGACCCTCTCCAAGCTCTTTGTCCTTCTGGGAGTAACGCCGGAGGTGGCCTCGGAGGATGCCTGCAAGGTGGAACACGACCTCAGCGAGGAGACGTTCCGCTGCATCCAGCAGTATCTGGAAAAGATGATGGAAGAACAGAAAGAGGACTGACCAAGTCAGTCCTCTTTTGATTAATGCGGCAGGCGGCATCACCGGAACAGCAGCACGGCGCAGTCCACAGCCAGCAGCACCAGAACGGCGATGCAAGCCCCGCGGCGCACCCGGGGCGACAGGCTGTGGACCAGCCGGTGGAACAGGGGCTGGAGCACGTACAGGAACAGCAGTCCGCCTAGTCCGAAGCGGATGGAGGGGGAGAGAGCGATACGGCCCTCAAAGTTGATAGCGTAGTCTCGGTAGGTCTGCCAGGGCCAGGCGCCGGTCAGGGCCTCCAGCAGATAGCTGGTGGCCAGCTCGATGGCGGTGGCGGCGATCATGCAGCCCAGGAACACCAGCACCGGCTTCACCCAGCGGAACCACGCTGGCTCCCGCTTAGCCATCAGGCGGGAGAAGGCCAGCAGGAACACCAGGGCGCCGACGCCGTACACCGGGCAGTAGGGCCCCAGCAGCACACCCCGGTTGGTGAATCCCCAGCGGTAGACCACCACTTCCAGAAACACCTCATACAGCCACCCCAGCACGGAGTAGAAAAAGAAATAGAGCACGTAGGACTGAACAGCTTCCATCCACTTGGATTTGGAGAGAGAACGCATGGGACGCCGCCCCCTTTCGTCTCCACCATCCTATCATGTCAGGCGGCAGGAAGCAAGGGGAGAATGAAGCCGGGCGCTGCGTCCGGTCCGGTGCGTGGTCAGGCCAGCCCGGGCAGCTGGTCCAGGGAGGCGAAGGTGTAGCCCATCTCCTCCCACTTGGTCAGCAGGTCATCCAGGATCGCGGCGTTGGTGGCGGAGGTAGAGTGGAGCAGCACGATGGCTCCGTCGTGGATGCGGGGCAGCAGTTTGGCATAGGCCTCCTCCGCAGAAGGTTGATCGTCCGTGTTCCAGTCCACATAGGCCAGACTCCAGAACACGGTGGTGTATCCCAGCTGTTGGGCCTGCTTCAGATTCTCCACACTGTATTTTCCCTGAGGCGGGCGGTAGAACTTGGAGAGAGGCTGTCCTGTGGTCTCCTGGTACAGGGTCTCCAGGTCCGTCAGCTCCTTCTGGAATGCGGCCATGTCCGAGATGCTGGACATATCCGGGTGGTGGTACGTGTGGTTGCCCACAATGTGGCCCTCTGCCGCCATGCGGCGGACGATGTCGGGAGCAGATTCGATCATATGCCCCACCACAAAGAAGGCGGCGGGGGCATTGTGCTTTTTCAGGGCGTCCAGTATGGCCTCTGTGCAGCCGTTCTCATATCCGCAGTCAAAGGTGAGGTAGAGGACCTTTTGGCTGGTATCCCCCAGGTAGTAGGCGCCGTATTGGGCCAGGTCCTCCGCAGAGGCATTGCCCACTGGGGATTCCCCCTCTGTGGGGAAGGATAGCCCCCAGTCCGCAGCCGCAGGGACCGCGATGGGGGCGGAGGCGGTGAGGGCCGGTGCCGGGGCAGTGAAATAAAACAGCGCGGCGAGCGTCAGGCACAGGGAGGCGGACACCAGCGCCATGGCGCCGCGGCGGTTGGGATTGGACACAAGACATTCCTCCAGTCTGGGCAAATGGATTCGGATCCAGTTTGCGCAGACCGGCGACATTTATGCAGAAAAACCACCGGAACAGAGAAAATAGCGGAGGACAACATGTCCTCCGCTGTCTTCGTGACTAGGGTCAATCTTGTCCCGGCACCTTGGGCAGCTGGGCGAAGCTGGCCTCCAGTTCTGCGTCAGTGGGGATATAGTCGGTCATCTGGCCGTTGTGGAACTTCTCATAGGCCACCATATCGAAGTAGCCGGTGCCGGTGAGGCCAAAGACAATGGTCTTCTCTTCGCCGGTCTCCTTGCACTTCATAGCCTCGTCGATGGCTACCCGGATGGCGTGACTGGACTCCGGCGCCGGAAGGATGCCCTCCACCCGGGCGAACTGCTCCGCCGCCTCAAAGACCTTTGTCTGCTCTACCGCACGGGCCTCCATCAGCCCCTCATGGTACAGCTCGGAGAGCACGGGGCTCATGCCGTGGTACCGCAGACCTCCGGCGTGGTTGGCGGAGGGAATGAAGTTGCTGCCCAGAGTGTACATTTTGGCCAGGGGGCAGACCTTGCCGGTGTCACAGAAGTCGTATGCGAATTTGCCGCGGGTGAAGCTGGGGCAGGAGGCGGGCTCCACGGCGATGAACTGGTAATCCCGCTCGCCCCGCAGCTTTTCACCCATGAAGGGGGAGATCAGACCGCCCAGGTTGCTGCCGCCGCCGGCGCAGCCGATGATGATATCGGGCACGATGTTGTACTTGTCTAGAGCCGCCTTGGCCTCCAGACCGATGATGGACTGGTGCAGCAGCACCTGGTTAAGGACGCTGCCCAGCACATAGCGGTAGCCGGGCTGGCTGGCGGCGGCTTCCACTGCCTCGGAAATGGCACAGCCCAGGGAGCCGGTGGTACCCGGGTGCTCCTTCAAAATGGCCCGGCCTACGCTGGTGGTATCGGAGGGGGAGGGGGTGACGGCGGCGCCGTAGGTCCGCATGACCTCCCGCCGGAAAGGCTTCTGCTCGTAGCTGACCTTCACCATGTAGACCTGGCAGTCCAGCCCCAGGTAGGAACAGGCCATGGAGAGGGCAGTACCCCACTGGCCGGCGCCGGTCTCAGTGGTGACGCCCTTGAGGCCCTGGTTCTTGGCGTAGTAAGCCTGGGCGATGGCGCTGTTCAGCTTGTGGGAGCCGGAGGTGTTGTTGCCCTCGAACTTGTAGTAGATCTTGGCGGGGGTCTGGAGCTTTTCCTCCAGGCAGTAGGCCCGCACCAGGGGAGAGGGCCGGTACATTTTATAGAAGTCCCGGATCTCCTGGGGGATGGGGATCTCCCGGGTGTCATTGTCCAGTTCCTGCCGGATCAGTTCGTCGCAGAACACCGGACGCAGGTCATCGAAGCCCATGGGCGTGCCGGTGGCGGGGTTCAGCAGAGGGGCGGGCTTGGTCTTCATATCTGCCCGGACATTGTACCAATTCATGGGCATCTCGTCTTCGGTCAGGTAGATTTTGTAGGGGATTTTCTCGAATGTCATGGTTGTGCTCCTTTCTGATCTGCGGCCCTTTGGAGAAAAAGAAAAAGACCTTCATCCCACAAGGACCCATTCCTATGGTTCCCTTGGGACAAAAGTCTGCGACTTCTGCGGTGCCACCCAACTTGGCGATTGCTCGCCCACTCGGCGACGTGCCAACACACGTCTTTCCCTGGTAACGGGGGAAAAGCCCGTCGGCGCTTACTGGGGAGAGATCCCGTTCAGCCCGCCCTCTGCGGTCCATTCGGCGGGGCCCCTTCTGCTGCCATCCCACCACCGGCAGCTCTCTTGGAGAAGCGACGTCCGTGTACTCGTCCGCGTCATTGGTTTGTGCTTTTGAACTTGGGCTGAGTGTACAACACGCTGGGCCCGCCTGTCAAGCTTTGAAAAAAACTTTGTGAGTTCATTACAAAAAAGCGTAAAAAATTTCTCTAATTTTTGTTTTGAATTTTGGAAGAACAGGGGCGGGCCAAATGGCTCGCCCCTGGATTTTACCGCTGGTATTCAAATTCAAAATCGTATAGGGAAACAATGTCACCGTCCTGAATGCCCATCTCTTCCAGCTTCTGGAAGAAGCCATTATCCCGCAGCACCTTGTCGAACCACATCCGGCTCTCATAGTCGGCGAAGTTCACGTTGCCCATCACCTGCCGCAGCCAGGGACCCTCCACGATCCAGGTACCGTCGTCCTCCCGGTGGATGTCCAGCGGGGCGGAGGCATCGATCACCGGGGCCTTCGGCACATACTCCGGCTCATACACAGTGACAGGGGGCAGGACGGAGAGCATCTCCGCCGTCTTCTTCACCAGTTCCCGGGTGCCCTGGTGAGCGGCTGCGGAAATCTCCAGGAGCGTGTAGCCCAGAGCCTCCACATGAGACCGGAGCCGCTCCAGGTTGTCGGAGTCCGGGGGGAGGATGTCCACCTTGTTGGCGGCCACGATCTGGGGCCGCTCCGCCAGGTCCGGGCTGTACTGCTTCAGCTCCGCGTTGATGGCGTCAAAGTCCTCCACCGGGTCCCGGCCCTCGCTGCCGGACACGTCAACCACATGGACCAGCAGGCGGCAGCGGTCCACGTGCCGCAGGAAGTCGTGGCCCAGGCCGGCGCCCTCGCTGGCGCCCTCAATGATGCCGGGAATGTCCGCCATGACGAAGCTGACGCCGTCCTCTACCCACACCACGCCCAGATTGGGGAACAGGGTGGTGAAGTGGTAGTTGGCGATCTTGGGCTGGGCCTTGGATACCACGGAGAGCAGCGTGGACTTGCCCACGTTGGGGAAGCCCACCAGCCCCACGTCCGCCAGCAGTTTCAGTTCCAGGATGACATCATGGGCCTCGCCGGGGAGTCCCGCCTTGGCAAAGCGGGGCACCTGCCGGGTGGGAGTGGCGAAGTGGCTGTTGCCCCAGCCGCCCCGACCGCCTTTGCAGAGGACATAGGGCTCGCTGCCAGACATGTCCTGCATGATCTCGCCGGTCTCTGCGTCCCGCACCAGCGTGCCCCGTGGAACCTTGATGACCAGATCTGTGCCGTCCTTGCCGGTCTTCCGGGCCCCCTGGCCGTCGGCGCCGTTGCCAGCCACGTACTTGCGCTTGTAGCGGAAGTCCATCAGGGTGGACATATTGTCATCCACCTGCAAAATGATGGAGCCGCCCCGGCCGCCGTCGCCGCCGTCCGGCCCGCCGGCAGCCACATATTTTTCCCGGTGAAAGGACACGGAACCGTTGCCGCCGTTCCCTGCCCGGACAGAGATTCGGGCCTTATCGATGAAAGAAGTTGCCATGGTTGCACCTCATATTGTGATCTATTCAAAGAATTCCTAATCTTGCCTATTTTATCCGAAAACCTGCCACACGTCAAGAGCGGAGGCGTTCTGCTGAAGCTTCTTGTGTACAAGAATCAAAAGGCGGAAGAGTCTGTGGCGCCGTGGGGCAGGCTGTGTTATACTGGTTTCGCTATAAAATGTTCTGCGAGAAGGGGGCTGTACGATGGAGGACGTGATCCTGCTGGTCATACTGGTGTCTGTCCTGTATCTCCTGCTATGTCTGCTGATTGCCTTTATACGGGCACTGTTTCCTGGGAAAAGGAGCCGAAAATCCTGTTTTAAAGACACATTCTGGATGTTTTTCCTGGAGATCCTGAATCCCCTCAACTGGCTTTGACTGATGCCGGCCAGAAGGTCGCTCTGTTTCTGAAACGGACCATTTCAAGAAAACGCATAACGGCAAAAAACCGCCCCGGTCATTTGACCGGGGCGGTTTGGCTTCCTTATTCAGCCTCGTAGACAGAGACCTGCTTACGATCCTTGCCCAGCCGCTCGAAGCGGACTGTACCGCTGACAGTGGCGAACAGGGTGTCGTCAGTGCCCTTGCCCACGTTCACACCGGGGTGGATGTGGGTGCCGCGCTGACGCACCAGGATGTTGCCGGCCTGGACGAACTGACCGTCGGCACGCTTGGCGCCAAGGCGCTTGGCCTCGGAATCACGGCCGTTCTTGGTGGAGCCGCCGCCCTTCTTGTGGGCGAAGAACTGAAGACCAATACGAATCATGATACGGACCATCCTTTCTGAAGATTTTTAGATGGGGAGGATCAATCATCCTCCAGAACTTCGATGTTGTCGGGATACTCGTCGTGGAGTGCGGAGAAGTAAACCATCAAGCCTGCCAGCAGAGACTGACAGGTGCTCTCCGCCGTGGGGGACAGCCCTCCGGGCAGATGGAGCGAAATGGACGCGTCCTGCTCCCGAACCTTAACCGATGCGGCTAGGCCCAGCACGTCATTGACGGTGGCTTCCACCAGACGGATGGCGCTGGTGACGGCGGCGCAGACGATGTCGGCGCCCGCCTCGGCGTAGCCGCTGTGGCCGCGGGCCTCAAAGCCGGTGATCCGGTCGCCCTCCATACGGAATACGACAGTGGTCATACTCAGACGGAGATCTTGCCGATCTCGACCTTGGTGTAAGGCTGACGATGGCCCTGACGCTTGCGGTAACCCTTCTTGGCGTTGTACTTGAAGATGCGGATCTTCTTGCCCTTGCCGTTCTTGACGATCTTGCCCTCCACAGAAGCGCCCTCCACCACGGGAGTGCCGAAGGTGGCTTTGTCGCCGTCCAGGATGGCCAGGACCTGGTCAAACTTCACGGTGTCGCCGGCTTCCTGGTCCAGCTTCTCGATGTAGACCACGTCGCCCTCGGCTACCTTGTACTGCTTGCCGCCGGTCACGATAATTGCGTTCATGTCGTTGTTTCAACTCCTTCATTACGGGCTCGCTGTCGGGGGCGGTCCCGGTGGGACACTTTTTAACCCATTCAAAGCGGCTCAATTAGTATATCAGCCAAAATCTGAAAAGTCAATCATTTTAAAAAAGTTCTTGCAAAATATTTGAACTCTATGTAGTATTTCGCTGTCCGGCCGGACACGAATCAACATATAGGAGGTGGTCGCTTGACCATTGAGAAACTGGGAGACATGCAGATCGCCTATATGCGCCGGACCGGCGGGTATGGCGAAGGCAACCGGCAGCTGATGGAGCAGTTCAAACGATACCTGAGAGAACATGCGCTGCTTCAGGAGGATACAACGATCCTGGGCATCGCCCTGGACGATCCGGCGCAGATCCCGGAGGACCGGCAGAGGTATGACGTGGGCATGATCCTCACCGGCCGAGAAGACCCCTGCGGCCTGCCGGTCCGCACCGTTGCCGGCGGCCGCTGGGCAGTATTTGAAGTCCCCCATACAGAAGAGGGCGTGTCAGATTTCTGGAGAGACCTTCCCCAACGCGCAGCACGGCTGCCTGTGGACGGCACGAGACCCATCCTAGAACGATATGCGCATCCGAAGGTCTCAGCGCATATCTGTGAGTTTTGCGTGCCCTTGCGGGAAAGCAAGCTCAGGGGGATTTGACGCTTGACGCGCGGAGACTGCTCATGCTAGCCTCATACTTGACAGCGTAAGTGGTATATGATATATTCACCTCATAAAGAGCGAAATATACCGCTTTTTGGAACGCTGATTAGGGAGGCCACTTATGAAAAAGCAGATATTGTATGGAATGCTGGGTTTTCTCTCCCTGCTGGGGTTCGCAGGCGTGTTTACGGAAGCGCGGGGATTCCTGGGCTTCTTCGCCTTTGCGGTGGACTTCCAGTACTTCTTTTTGAAGTCTGACGAGATGCTGGAAGCGCAGCTGGCCCGGTCCGCCTCCCGGGCGTTTGTGGTCGGGATGCTGATGATGGCGGCCGCTGTGCTGGGGACCCTGACGCTGGGCGGTTTTACCCCCCAGCGGGCACTCCTTACCGGCTGCACGGTTGGCTGGGCTGCCTCTGTGGTGGTCTACGCCCTGACCGCCGCCTGGTACGGCTTCCGGGAGAGCTGGGGGCTGGAGCCGTGATCCGCAACCGGATGAAGGAGCACCGGGCCCGTCTGGGCCTGAAGCAGGAGGAGCTGGCAAAGCTGGTGGGGGTCCGGCGGGAGACCATCGGAAACCTGGAAAAGGGGCGGTACAACCCCTCTCTGGTGCTGGCCTGGAACATCGCCAAGGTGTTCGGGGTGCCCATTGAAGAAGTATTTACCGTAGAGCCGGACGGCCCAGCGGAACATAGCTGACGGGATACGAGCGCCCGGCGGGGATCATCCCCGCCGGGCGCTCCATTTTCTATCTGCCAGCTTTTTGAAGTGCCTTGGCCAGGGGCAGTACCGCCCGGCCCAGGGCCTCCAGGGCCTGGCCGAAGTCGAAGTACTCCTCCGCCTGGCTGTCGGAGAACAGGTGGTCTGAGACGGACTTCACCGATACGAACCGGACACCGTTCCGCAGGCATACCTGGGCGATGGCACCGCCCTCCATCTCCGTCAACAGGGGGGAGAAGGTACCCCGGATCCACTCCGCCCGCTGCCCCTTCACAGCAAACCAATCCCCGGTGGATACCCGGCCGGTGACGGCGGGATGGCCCAGGGAAGCGAGCAGCTCCGCACAGCACTCCGGCTGCCAGGTGGGGAAGGCCACCTGATTCACCGTGGAGACCAGGCCGATGGGGTCCCCCACAGCGGTGGTGTCCACATCGTGCTGGACGAATTCCGACGCTACCACCAGCGTGCCGGTGGGCAGATCCGTGAAGCACCCGGCCACGCCGGCGTTGAGAATCAGATCCATGCCGTACCGCAGGCACAGCAGCTCCGCGGCCATGGCAGCGTTCACCTTGCTGACGCCGCCGGCACAGGCCAGAATGTCCGGGGCAATCTCAAATATGGGAACGCCGGAGACGGTCTCCAGCGGCGCCAGCTCCCGGGCGCCCGGCAGGGCATGGAGCTCCGACGGCATGGCGAATTGCAGGGCGATTTTCATGGATGATCCTCCTCTTGGACGTCAGGCAGCCGCTTGCCGCAGTGACCGCAGAATGTATAGGAATCCCCCAGCTTGGCGCCGCAGTAGGGGCAGTAGCGCAGGGGCCCCTCCGGTCCGGACGTGTCCCCGGCCTCCTGGGGCTGGCCGCCGAAGCGCTGATTCAGCGGGCCCGGCTCCTCCTCGCCGTCCACGATGTCGAAGGCGGAGTACCGTTTTTTGCCCGCGGCGTTCTTGAAATTGTAGACGGCCTGGACGATGCCCACGATAACGAACAGCACGCCGAAGATGGAGAAGGAGATGGGCGCCCCCATGGAGGCGGCGGATACGGTCCAGAAGATGCCGAAGACCACAGCGATGACGGAGCCGAGGGCTCCCATGGCTGACGGCCCCCGGCCGGGCTTGATGTGTTTCACAGCGGGGCTTCCTCCTTCGGCATTTCTGTCACCGGTCGTCCACGGTCAGCTTCAGCACGTCCGGCCGGGCGTAGTGGCCGCAGCCGTCGAATTCCATCCGGCTCCGGGGCACCTGGGTCAGGTCCAGATCCGCACAGATGATGGCCTCCCGGTCCCAGACGGGCTGGGTCACATAGTGGCCGTAGGGATCCACCACGCAGCTGCCGCCCCGGCAGACGATATCCGGCAGGCGGCCGATCTCCTCCGGGCAGTGGAGCCCGGCGGGGTACATGTCCCGAGTGAAGACCATGTCGCAGTTGACGAAAAAGCAGTGCCCCTCGATGGCAATGTGACGGATGGTGGCCTGCCACTCCTCGTTGTCGTTGGTGTTGGGAGAGAGGTACAGGGTGATCCCCTTCTCGTACAGGGCGACCCGGGCCAGGGGCATATAGCTCTCCCAGCAGATCAGGCTGGCCATGGGACCCCAGGGCGTCTGCGCCACCGGGAAGTAATGCCGGTCCGCGTCACCCCACACCACCCGCTCTGCGCCGGTGGGCTTCAGCTTCCGGTGGACGGTGAGCAGTTCGCCCGCCGGGGAAAAGATCAGGTTGGTATTGTACAGCGTGGCGTTGACGGCGTCCCGCTCGGACACGCCGATACTCACGTAGGCCCGAGCCTCCCGGGCGGCCCGGCCCAGGATCTCTGTCTCCGGCCCAGGCACCAGGATGGAGTTGTCGTAGTACAGCCCCCAGTCCTTCCGGCCCGGGGCGGTCCGGCTGCCCACGGTGAAGCCGAAAGTCATGCCGTAGGGATAGCCGGGGATGAACAGCTCCGGGAACACGATCAGCTCCGCCTGCTCCGCAGCCGCGGCCCGGATCAGCTCCACCGCCTTCACGGTGCAGGCGGCTTTGTCAAACATCACTGGGGCGGCCTGGACCACCGCGATCCGGCAGGACTCCCGCAGATCCCGCATACACGATCACCTCGTTTCGAAGATTTCCGCTGGGTGTGTTTTGAGTATAGCATACCGCTGTGCCGGGGGCAAGGCTTTGCGGGGCATTTGCGCCCATTCGGGGCGGACGCTGCTCCCCTCGCGCTTTCCCAGGATCCCTGCTTCCGAAACGGGATGTTTGCAAAAGAACGGAGGGCAGGCCGGCGGCCTGCCCTCTCTGAATATGCGGAGATGCGGAATTTAGTTGCCCTTGACGATGGCGGCCGTGTCGGTGGCGATCATCAGCTCTTCATTGGTGGGGATCAGCAGGACCTTCACTTTGGAGTCGGCGGCGGAGATGACGGTCTCCTTGCCGCGGACGTCGTTGGCGGCGGGATCCAGCTTCACGCCCATATACTCCAGGCCGTCGCACACCATGGCGCGGATGCCCTTGTCGTTCTCGCCCACGCCGGCGGTGAAGATAATGGCGTCCACCCCGCCCATGGCGGCGGCGTAAGCGCCCACGTACTTCTTCACCTCGTAGGCGAACTTCTCCTCCGCCAGCTGGGCCCGTGCGTTGCCCTCTTCAGCTGCCTTCTCCAGGTCACGGAAGTCGGAGCTGACGCCGGACAGACCCTCTACGCCGGACTTCTTGTTGAGGATGTTCAGCATCTCCTTGATATCATAGCCGTACTTGTTCATCAGGTACTCCATAATACCGGCGTCGATGTCGCCGGCACGGGTGCCCATGGGCAGACCAGCCAGGGGGGTAAAGCCCATGGAGGTATCCACGCTCTTTCCGCCGTCAATGGCGGTAACAGAGGAGCCGTTACCCAGGTGGCAGGAGATGAGCTTCAGCTCCTCAATGGGCTTGCCCAGCATGGCCGCCGCCCGCTGGGACACATACTTATGGCTGGTACCATGGAAGCCGTAGCGACGGACCTTGTCCTGTTCATAATACTCATAGGGCAGGGCGTAGGTGTAGGCCACGGAGGGCATGGTCTGATGGAACGCGGTGTCAAACACAGCCACCATGGGGGTTCCAGGCATGAGGGCCTGACAGGCCTTGATGCCGATGATATTGGCGGGATTGTGCAGAGGAGCCAGGGGGTTGCACTCCTCGATGGCGGCCATGACCTCGTCCGTGATGAGCACGCTCTTGGCAAACTTCTCGCCGCCATGGACCACCCGGTGACCCACAGCATCAATCTCCTTCATGGAGCCAATGACGCCATTGGCGGGGTCCACCAGGGCGTTCAGCACAGTCTGGATGGCCTCGGAGTGGGTGGGCATGGCCACGTCGGCCTCCTTGACGGCCTGCTTACCCTCGGGCTTATAAGTAAATTTACCGTCAATTCCGATGCGCTCACACAGTCCCTTGGCCAGCACCTGCTGGGTTTCAGGGTTGAGCAGCTGGTATTTCAGGGAAGAGCTGCCAGCGTTGATGACCAAAATGTTCATTGAGATCGATCTCCTTCACAAATCAAATTTCACAAGCTTGTGGTTGCCTTGAGCCGGGGGATGCACTATAATAGTTTCATCCTCTGTCCATGGTCCCTATTCTACCGCTTTTCCCCGGCCAGGACAACCGTTTTTTCGAAAAACAGGAAATTTTCTTTGTCAGGAGGCCTTCCATGCGGGTCATCGGCATCGTGGCGGAATACAATCCCTTCCACACCGGCCACCAATATCAGATCTCTGAGAGCCGGCGGGCCGTGGGTGGCGAGGCCGGGGTCGTGGCTGTCATGAGCGGAAACTGGGTCCAGCAGGCAGGCTGTGCCATTACTGATAAGTGGAACCGGGCCCGGCTGGCCCTGATGGGCGGCGTCGATTTGGTGCTGGAACTGCCCACGGTGTGGGCAGTCTCCTCGGCGGAGTCCTTCGCTCAGGGGGCTGTGGACCTGTTGGAGGCCACTGGAGTGGTGGATGTGCTCTCCTTCGGCAGCGAGTGCGGAGATGTGGACCGGCTCCAACGGGTGGCCGTGTGTCTCAACAGTCCGGTATACGAGACGGGAGTACGCCGTTTCGTGGACGAGGGGATGCCATTCGCCTCCTCCCGGCAGGAAACGGTGCGGAGCATCCTTGGGCCCGATAGTTCAGAGCTTCTGTCTGCTCCCAACAACAATTTGGGTGTGGAGTATCTCCGGGAGCTGGACAGGCTGAAAAGCAGTATTCTCCCTATGACCGTCAGACGGGAGGGGGCTCCCCACGGCGTACTGTTAGAGGTGGCGGAGCGCCCCCGTTTTCTCTCCGCTACCCAGCTTCGGGCCTTTTTGGAACAGGAAAGCTGGGAAGCCGCACAGCTCTATCTCCCCCAAGGAGGACTGGAGGTACTAAAGGAGGGCTGGCATGGTCCTCCCTCCTTGAAGCGGGTAGAGCGGGGTCTGCTGGCCAACCTACGCGCTATGACAGCGGAAAACTGGGCCAAGCTTCCTGACAACCGGCCATGATTGGTGCCATGATGTTCCTGAAAGGCTTGTGGAAGCGTCCGGGCGTATGGAACGTAGAAGAATTCG
>ENA-USUG01004507-USUG01004507.1-human-gut-metagenome-genome-assembly--contig:-NODE-4507-length-17156-cov-31.422097_pt1 | contig 17156 bp, 12 predicted proteins | sample MGYA00250059_ERZ773394 | MGnify/ENA primary metagenome ERZ773394 (study PRJEB29103, sample SAMN06111957) | human gut metagenome | biome: human gut; feature: ankylosing spondylitis patient; material... | reverse complement strand
TCCTCTCTGAAAAATAAATGTTTTTATTGCTTATTATCCGCACCCAAAAAGTTGCATTTATAAGTTGAACTCAAGATGATACCCCGCCATGATACGCAACGAAGGGAGGATTTCGTATTGCGCACCAAGGGTCAACAGTGCCGGGATGTCTTCTTTCACAGTCCGTCCGTCGCGGAACTTATCCAACATGGCCAAGCGTTCAGCCGACTCACTGTTGGCCGCACGGTTGTCCAAACGGATTTTCGTCTTAAACTCATACTTGGCTCCGAAGTTGAACTTGCCTATTTTATAGTCCAAGCCGATAATGGGCGTAAAGCCCCACCCCGTCTGGTCGCAGTTAAGTGTCACGTCTTCCGTAGCTACAGCCAAAGTACCCATTTGCTTGGCAGCCGCACCGGCCTTTTGGGCCAATTCGGCATACTGTTGCGCCAAATCCTGATTTCCGGCAGCGGCAGCCTGTTCGGCAGCAGCCGTCAACTGTCCGGCCTGCTCTAAATAAGAAGCCATTTGTCCGGCAAACAAAGCCGAAGCCCCCACCATCTCTCCGCCTACAGGATTGTTCACCGAGATATTTTTCACATAACCGTAGTAGTTCGTGGTGGCATACACCAGCCGTCCGCCGACAAAAGCCGACAGATTGTCGGTGATTTTATAGGCCGCACCGATTTGGAAACCGTAATAATACTGGCGGCCGCGCATATAGCTGTCGAGAGAATAGCTGTTGATGCCCATCTCGCTCCCCAACAACGGCAACAACGCCGCCTGGCTCTCGAACGAGCCTAAACCGTCTTCAAAAGCGCACTTTCCGCCCCCGCCGCCAATGGCGAAGTTGAAAGAATACGACCAACGGCCACGATTGTAAGCCGCCTGTAAAGAAGGAACAACCGGAGCTTTGGCATCTCCTTTAAACAGTTTGGAAGATTCTCCACGATTGCCTGCACCATATGCGAAGGGACCAAACACAGAGGTAATTTCACGCGTCTGGTAAGCACTCTGGAAATTCAGGGACAAATGCAATCCGTCCGGCAAAAAAGCCACACCCGCCGGGTTACTGTACACTCCGTCGATACCGATGGCACCATCTCTCGCGGGATTACGCAGGAATGCCGCATTTTGATTTGTGTTCGTAAGCAATCCTCCGGCAAAAGTTAAACTTGAAACCATCAAGCCAAAGGAAGCTACAAGAGTTTTTTTCTTCATTTCTATGAATTTTGCTAAAAATCAGGTGCAAAATTAACAATTAAAACTTATATTCACAAAGAATTCCTCATTTTATTCTATTTTCAATCGTTACACATACAACAAAACACTTCGTTCCAAAGTACACGTCTCACGACATCTCCTCTCCATTAAACATCCGTGCAAAAATCCTCCTTTGCTTTTCTGAAAAACATACACTTATACACCTGAAATCAATCTCAGGAGAATGAAAAATCAATCGACTGAGAACGAAAAACGAATCTCAGCCAAACGATTTTTCATTCTCCTGAGATTGATTTTCCATTCTACCGAGATACCTCCAGCACTCTCTTGAATTCCATACCAACCTCCTGTATATCAAAGAAATGAATCTCATTCAAGCTAACTTTTTTTCTACCCTTTTCGCTCTACCCTTCCCCATTCCGTTTTTTATACTTATATTTGCTGTCGCCTTTCGCCTTACTTGTTTTGATAAGAATTAAACCTACTTAAAAATGACGGATATGAAAAAAACGCTTTTTTTGTGGCTGGCATTGGGAGCCACCACAACCGCTTTCACCCAATCCCCCGATGGCATCACCGGAGCCTCGGCCGTACAAACGGGACAGACGAAAAACAAAGGAGAATCTATCATCTATAAGGGGAACACCCTACATACGACTGGAAAGATGGTAAAAACAGGACGCAAGGCACCGGACTTCCACCTGACACAGTCTGACCTGCAAGACGTAAAACTCTCTGACTTCAAAGGTAAGAAAGTCATTCTGAACGTATTCCCCAGTTTAGACACCCCCACTTGCGCCGTTTCCGTACGTGAATTCAACGAAAAGGCCTCAGGACTGGAAAACACGGTCGTGCTCTGCATATCCATGGATTTGCCCTTCGCACAATCACGGTTCTGTACCACCGAAGGGCTTACCCGCGTCATACCGCTTTCGGCCTTCCGAAGTCAGGATTTTACCCCAAACTACGGTTTACAGATTGCAGACGGCCCCATGAAAGGCTTGTTGGCTCGCGCCGTGATCGTGGTGGACGAAAAAGGAATCGTGCGGCACACCCAACTGGTCAAAGAGATTTCACAGGAACCGGACTATGAAGCGGCATTGGAAAGCGCCGCAACGGCAACTACGGAGTGAGGACGCAGACGCATACCCGCCTTCTGCCGCAAACTCCAAAAGGAAAAGGCTTATGAAGCAGATTTTATCCGCTGTCATCCCTCTTTCGACGGAAGTTTTTTCGTATCTTTGCCGCTTTAAGAATAATCACAAAAAAACAAACGATATATGTTCGACAATTTGAGTGAAAGACTGGAACGGTCTTTCAAAATCCTGAAAGGTGAAGGCAAAATCACCGAAATCAACGTGGCTGAGACCTTGAAAGACGTGCGCCGCGCATTGCTCGATGCCGACGTGAACTACAAGGTGGCCAAGACTTTTACCGACACGGTAAAGCAAAAGGCATTGGGGCAGAACGTGCTGACTGCCGTGAAACCCAGCCAGTTGATGGTGAAAATCGTACACGACGAACTGGCAACCCTGATGGGAGGCGAAACGGCCGAGCTGAACCTGCAAGGCCATCCGTCCGTCATCCTGATGGCGGGATTGAACGGTGCCGGTAAAACGACCTTGTCCGGAAAACTGGCCCTGATGCTGAAAACAAAGAAACGTAAGAATCCTTTGCTGGCGGCTTGCGACATCTATCGTCCGGCGGCCATCGAACAGTTGAAAGTGCTGGGCGAACAAATCGGTATCCCCGTATATAGCGAACCGGACAACAAGGATGCCGTGCAGATTGCACAGAACGCCGTGAAGGAAGCCAAGGCCAAAGGCTACGACGTGGTCATCGTCGATACGGCCGGACGTCTGGCGGTGGACGAACAGATGATGCAGGAAATCGCTGCCATCAAACAGGGCATCAACCCCGATGAGACGCTCTTCGTGGTAGATGCCATGACCGGACAGGATGCCGTGAACACAGCCAAGGAATTCAACGACCGTCTGGACTTCGACGGCGTGGTGCTCACCAAATTGGACGGCGACACCCGGGGCGGTGCGGCCTTGTCTATCCGTACGGTGGTGAACAAGCCCATCAAATTCGTCGGCACGGGAGAGAAAATGGAAGCCATTGACCAGTTCCATCCTTCGCGTATGGCCGACCGTATCTTGGGCATGGGAGACATCGTGTCGCTCGTGGAAAAGGCCCAGGAACAATATGACGAGGAAGAAGCACGCCGTCTGCAAAAGAAAATCGCCAAGAACCAGTTCGACTTCAACGACTTCATGTCGCAAATCCAGCAAATCAAGAAGATGGGTAACCTGAAAGACTTGGCCAGCATGATTCCCGGCGTGGGCAAGGCGCTCAAAGACGTGGAAATCGACGACAATGCCTTCAAAGGTATCGAAGCCATCATCCAGAGCATGACTCCGCGTGAACGTACCAATCCGGAAATCCTGAACACCAGCCGCCGCCAACGCATCGCAAAAGGTTCGGGCACCAACATACAGGAAGTGAACCGCCTCATCAAACAGTTCGACCAGACGCGCAAAATGATGAAGATGGTGACGGGCAGCAAAATGGGCAAGATGATGGCCAACATGCCCAAGATTCCGGGTATGCCTAAAATGCCTAAACTATAATCGTAAACCAAAAGAGGAATAACCATGCAACTGATTGACGGAAAGGCCACCGCCGCACAAATCAAGGCGGAAATTGCCGAAGAGGTAAAACAAATCGTAGAAACCGGAGGGAAACGCCCGCATTTGGCTGCCATCCTCGTGGGACATGACGGAGGAAGCGAGACTTACGTGCGCAACAAGGTATTGGCTTGCGAAGCCTGCGGTTTTAAATCGACCCTGCTCCGCTTCGAGGATACTATCAGCGAAGAGGAACTTCTGGCCGAAGTGGACAAGCTCAACAAAGACGAGGACGTGGATGGATTCATCGTGCAACTACCCCTCCCCCACCATATCTCCGAACAGAAAGTCATCGAGGCCATCGACTTCCGCAAGGATGTGGACGGTTTCCATCCCATCAACGTGGGAAGAATGGCAATCGGGCTTCCTTGTTACATCTCAGCCACCCCGAAAGGCATCCTGGAACTACTCCGGCGTTACCATGTCGAGACGAGCGGCAAGAAATGTGTCATCCTGGGCCGCAGCAACATCGTAGGCAAACCTATGGCACAGCTTATGATGCAAAAGCAGTATGGCGACGCCACGGTGACCGTATGCCACAGCCGGAGCCGCGACTTGAAGAAAGAATGCCGCGAGGCGGACATTATCATAGCCGCTATCGGCCAGCCCGATTTCGTCACGGCCGACATGGTGAAAGAGGGAGCTACGGTCATCGACGTGGGCACGACACGCGTCCCCGACGCCACGAAGAAAAACGGATTCCGCCTCAATGGCGATGTGAAATTCGACGAGGTAGCTCCCAAATGTACTTACATCACCCCCGTACCCGGCGGAGTCGGCCCGATGACCATCTGCATGCTGATGAAAAATACACTGTCAGCGGGCAAAAAGGAGTTCTATCCTTAATAAGGTATTGAACAGACATAAGGTGTACCGCCTGCTTGACGGTACACCTTATTATATATAAGCCTTCGCGGACTTCAAGGCTGTGGCTCAAAAAAAGTTTTAGTAAAAATCCGGCGAAACATTTGCAGTTTCAAATAAAATGCGTACCTTTGCATCGCTTTAGGAAAGGAACATGATACTTTCCATACAAGCACACCAAAATGGTGACTATAGTTCAGTCGGTTAGAGCGTCAGATTGTGGTTCTGAATGTCGTGGGTTCGAATCCCACTAGTCACCCGAAGAAAAAGGATTTCCTGTCGGGAAATCCTTTTTTAATGCCTTTATATCGTACTCCCCGATACAAAAGAACAGACAGATGCTCCCTTGCGAAAACATCCGTCTATTACGAATCCGAGAAATCAGATGAGGGCTGCCTCAAAAAATATATTGGACACGTAATTGCCCCAAGAATAGGTTTTTCTTGTAAAATTCATTGCAATGTTCTCCTACAAGGACATAACTTCCGTTCAGCTTTACGGCCAAATAATCATTCAAATAGAAATTGGCTCCCAACGAAACGTCGCTTTCCCGTCCGCCCATGATGCCGGCTCTGCCATCGTTCAAGTTCGTATAATTGAAACGTGCCGTGAGTTCTATCGCCTGTTTACTGCCCGGCCTGCCGGGAATACCGTACAGGTCGTCATACGCAAACCCTCTTCCCCGAACCAGAAAGCCTGCCTGCACGTATCCTCCCTGCGGACGGTAAGCCTCCCTTTCCGTACGATTGAGACGGTTCAGAAAGTATTCTCCCTGTACCATGAAACGCGGAGCGGTATAAAGTATCTCAAAAACGCCTTTGAGTTCTGTCCCTAAACGGTCCACGGTGGCTTCCATCAATGGAAACGGGAACATGGATGTCACGCCATCGTTCGATACAGTTTTTGTCGGCGGTTCCACTGTATTCACAGGTTTGGTACGGAAAGAAAAAGCACCGCCCACATGCAAAAGATTCCCTTTCCACCGCTTGCGCCAAACGCCCCGCGAAGTGGAAACCAAAGCGTTAACCTGCCCGTCACCGATTTTATTGATGTCGTTATGCGTATACAATCCCGTAGCCCAATATCCAAATGGCAGACTGGAATGATAGGTTAACCCGAGCTTGCGTCCGTCCGTAAAAGCCAATACGGATCCGGCCGACTGATGAAAGCGCATGTCCGTCGTACTGATGAGCATATCCATGGAATAAGGTTCATAAGCATTTCCTAACGAAAGGACACCATGTTTAAAGTGATAGTTCAACAACAAATCCTTGATGGCTACTTTGTTCCCTCCCAAACCAATGTCGGCTTTCATTTCATATTGTCTGTAAGTAGCTTTGAAGCCCACACGGAAATCTTCCAAACGATAATACCCCTGCACACTTTCCTTGCCATAACCGGACACAGCGGCATCCAGCAATGCCCTCGAACGAAACTTCACGGTCAGAGGTTCGTCCGCCTGTGCCGTCATAAAGCAACTTCCCATGCCCAACCACACGCATGCCATCCATTTTCTCATACGCACCGGTTCAAAATGTTCATGAATTGCGGAAGTGCCTCTTCCACAGGTATTGCCCAACCATAATCCGCCACATTGAAGATCGGAGCCGTACGGTCCGGGTTAACGGCTATTACGCAACGCGCTCCGGTGATGGCCGCCGTATGCTGTATCTGTCCGCTGATACCGATGGCGATATACAAATCCGGAGCTATCGTATGCCCGGTCTGCCCCACTTGCACGGAAGCGTCCACCAACCCGGCTTCCACTGCCGCACGAGACCCGGCCACCGTCGCACCGATACGTTCGGCCCACTCCCGGATTTCATCGGCACATCTCCGCGTTTTCACGCCTCGTCCGATACTTATTATAATAGAACTGTCGTTCAGCGAAGTTCCGCCCACTTCTTCCGCCACGGTCTCCAACACGCGAACACGGCTGTCGGCTCTTCCGGCCTCATAAGCATGATAGACGATATCTCTCTTCCTCGAAGTATCCTTCTGCCTGGCTTTCATCACCCCGGGACGTACGGAAGCCATTTGCGGCCTACAAACGGGGTTGACAATCGTAGCCATCAGATTTCCTCCGAAAGCCGGGCGTATTTGGCGCAACAGTCCGCTGTCCGTATCCATTTCCAACTCCGTACAATCTGCCGTCAATCCGGTATGCAGTACAGCAGCCAATCGTGCGGACAAACCACGACCGCATGGCGTAGCCCCGATAAGCAAGACCGAAGGATGCTGTTTGCGCACCAAGCCGGCCAACACCTCCGTATAGTTTTCCTCCACAAAATCCGATAGAAGCGGAGACTCCACCACGTGCACACGGTCTGCACCGGCAGCTATCAACTCATCCGCCCATGCAGACACCTCACCGCCTATCAGTACAGCCTCGACCAGTTGGGGACGGCAAGCCGCAAGTGCCACAGCCTTTCCCAAAAGTTCCCGGCTTACCGGTGCCAAAGCTCCGTCCATGACTTCCGCCCACACCCAAATGCCATTGGAATCATCCACAGGCCGTTCCTGCCTTTCGTCTTGACGCTGCATCACCCAAGCTCCAACCGGACAAGCCTGCACACAACCGCCGCACAACCGGCAATTCTCTTCATCCACCTCCGGAAAGTCGCCCATACGGATAGCCCCATAGGCACAACTTTCGGCACATATTCCGCAGGATACACATTGCCCGGCCTGTAATTGAAGTATAAAATCCTTATCTTTATTCATTTTCATCTTGCTTTTTAAAAATTAATTCCGCGTCTCATGCTTTCACGGACGACTGCAAAAAACTTTTCCCCGTCGGGAAGCCATTCCACGTCTTTCTTCCGTCGAGGCACCATGGTAGACACTACTTGAGTAGGAGATGCCTGCAATCCGACCTGCGAAGGTTTCAGTCCCAAGTCGCATTCATCCCAATGAAGGATGGTCTGCCACTGAGCCCACCGCCAACCGGTCAGTGTGGGACAATCCTGTTCCCCCGTCTCCCGACCAACCGTCACGACACAAGGTAAATCCACCTCCATACGCTGGAATAAACGACCGGCCTTCTTCCTCACACACATACAAGTATCCGATATGTCCGAAACCTCCGTCAAATGCGTCACTTGGGGAATGTCCAACTGTCCGGCTACCTCAGGCCCCACTTGTGCCGTATCGCCATCCACCGCCATTTTCCCGAAAAGCAACAAGTCGTATTCACCCAACTTGCGCACGGCTGCCGCCAGTACCAGGCTCGTACACCACGTATCGCTTCCGGCAAATGCCTTGGAGGACAACAAAACCGCCTTATCCGCCCCTCTTTGCAAAGCCTCCCGGAGCACTTCTTCCGCCGAAGCGGGTCCCATGCTTACCGCCACTATCTCAGCCCCCGTCTGCCTTTTCAATTTTACTGCCAACTGCAAGGCATACAAGTCATCAGGATTTGTCCGGGTCATGGCCGACGAACGCTTCAGCGTCCGGGTTACAGGGTCCATCTCTACCTTTGTAGACAAAGGCACTTGCTTTAAGAATACAATATACCGCTTCATATCTTTCGCTTTTTTATCTTCCATATATCCGAACCCTATCCACCTTTTTTATTGGAACGGGCATCCGCACACCTTTTTTGAAACTCAACCGAAAACGGGTCCACTGCCCCGAAACGGTCCGGTGCAAACCCGGCCGGATCCACAAACGGCTCTTCCCGCAAAATCAATTCTGCGGCCAAGCGTCCCATACCTCCACCGGCAGCCACGCCTCCTCCACAGCATCCAGCTACGGCATACAACCCTTCGTATGGACGCACCTGCCCGATAATGAATTTGGCATCCGGCACGTAACATGAGGGTCCGGCCACATAATGCGCGATACCCAGAGTTTCTATGTCCGGAAGATAACGCTGTAGCAACGGGGCACACTCGTCGAGCACTTTCCATTCGGCCGCCTTATTGAAATCGAAATCCTCCAGCTTATCCGTCAATGTGTCGGGATTGAAGGCTTGGCATTCACTTTCGCGCAAGCCGATAATCAACGCCCCCACATCCGAACGGGTGAAAGCACGGGCATCGGGAATCACCGTAAAAGGATGGTTTGCCGGAAAACGCCCGGGGTTTGTTCCCGTAATCCAAAAATGACTCCGCACCGGAGTAAAAGGAAGCCCTACCCCTAAAGGACGCATCAACAGGTTGGCCCACGAGCCTGCGGCATTCACGACAACCGGCGCCAATACTTTTTCCCCGTCCGCCAACTCCACTCCTGTCGTCTTGTCTCCAACAGCCACAATGGCTTTTACTTTCGTATTCGGACGCAATTCCGCCCCGAAACTTCGTGCAGCACGTGCATAACCGGAACATAACAAAGCACAATCTATAAACGCATCCGTAGGCATGTAAAGTGCCTCTTCTACCGCCGAGACCTCCATCCAAGGAAGAAGTTCTTTCAAACGCCTCCGGTCGATACGTTCATTCGGTATTCCGAAACGTACGGCCGCTTCTTCCAATGCTTCGAGTTCTTTCAGCGATGCGTCGGACGAAGAGATGGTCACACTGCCGCACTGCTGCAGTTCGAGCGATTCCCCCAAAAGGTGCTCTATTTCATCAATGCAATCATACGTTTCCTGCACCATTTCCATCAAAGCCGGTTTGGTACGCGCCCGTGTCAACAGGCAGGCTGCACGGGACGAAGCCTGCGACGCTATCTCGTTGGCATCCAACAACAACACCTTCCCCGCCTTACGTTTGGCCAACTGATAAGCCGTGGCGCATCCCAACAAACCGCCACCGATAATTATCACATCAGAATCCTGTTTCATCGTCAAATCGCATTATATTGAGGATTCATATACAAAGTCGTACGCTCCGTCTGTTCTTTTCTACGCCCTTGAGCGGAATACCGTTTATAAATCAATACGGCAGCCACTGTAAACAAGACCGCACAAACCGCGCCGACCGCGCATGCCATGTGGTTGTAAAGCGCAAACCACTCCATGTCGAAGTTCAAAAACTCCTTGGTGGAAAGCAGAGTCACCGTACCCATGTAGCCGATGAAGTCGATAATGGCGATGAAGAAACCCACGTTTCCCCTGATGCGGAAACAAGCGATGAAGCGATCGAAGAAAATCGTCTGAAAAGTCAGATAGGCAATGTAGAGGCACAGGCTCTGCACAAACAACCACACTACCGGCTGCCAATCCAATGCCTCATAATTCAGTGATACGTATGTCATGACCAAACAACCGGCAATGACCAGTCCCATCAAGCACATCAAAGCCCGAATATTGCTGCGGAAGAAGATGAAAGCGGCAAATATCCCGAGGATGACCAACGTAACAATCGTATCCACCTGGGCGAAAAGCCAAGAAGACTGATTGCTCATATCCAGGATATTGACCAGAAAATCTTCCTTGATGTCGCGCAGCACCAGCAACATGAAGTTGCCCACGAACAACAAGGTAAGAATCGGAGCGTAACTTCGGAACTGAACACCATGCTTACCCCCAACAGACTGGCCAACATATCCGTCACCTTGCGTCCCTCGATAAAGCTGAATATCACGCCCCACATACAACCGAGCGACAAGCCGTTCAAAAACATGGCCGCCACATTGAACGGAGGAGCCAACAGACCGAAGCCTACCAAAGCAGCCTCGGCTGCTACCGCCGAACAGACGAAAAACTTGAAACGACGCTCCTTCTTCAACTCCGAAATCAACTTGATGCCAAAGAACTTGGCTATCACATAACCTAAAATCTGAATCGTCGTCACCGCGACCTTGTAGTCCGTGCCGAAAAAATCAAACCCCTCGAACGAAGCCGCCGTATAAGGTTTGCGCAAGGCATACACCAAAGAGTAGGAAAGCAAGGCCGCACCGCCCGCCCACAGGATGAGCAACGCATCCGAAAATCTTTTGTTCTTTACGATTTGTTCCATAACCATAGTTTTGTTTTCGGCTGCAAAACTATCCCAAACCGCCATCTGAAAAAATTAATTCATTATATATCATACGTCCGTCCAAACCCGTATTTATAATGTAACATTCATCTCACGGTAATGAAGCACGAAAGCAACAGGTTTGTAACATGGAAAACGTACCTTTGCCCAAAAGAACATACGTATGGACAAATTGGTATCACTCTACGAACGGATGAAGAAACTGCGCGAAGCCGGTGTACGGATGAAGGACATCTCCGAAGAGACGGGCATAGCATCCAGCGTACTCTCCTCGCTCTATTCTTCCGTGCTCCCCACCTACATCAATCTGCTCTCCGGAGGATGCGGTACGGAAAGTGCGTTAGACCAAGGGCTGCAACAAGTCAACAACGTGTCGAAACGCAAACTGCAAGGTTGCCTCGACGAATTGTACGACAAAGTGAGCCACATCGAGCCACGTTTCGTTTCCAACAAAAACGGCGGACGACCTTTTCTGGACGACATCGAGAAAGAAGCCATCAAATACCTGCCCAATGCCGGCATCTATACCGGACTTTACCAATCTTACAGTTCTTCGTCCTACTCCGACGGACTGAAAGTGGAGCCTTATATGATATCCTCTATCGTAGACGGCGACACCATGCCCAAAGTCTATTGCCAGAACCTGTCGGGCGACTATTATATCGGCGTGGGGCTGTTCTCGCCGTTTCAAATCGGTTATCTGATGTTCAACGAACAAAAACGCCTGCAACTTGCCCTGAAGGTGGTCTACCTGCAACTGCCCATCATCGAGTATCCCCAAATCATGAAAGGAATCTATCTGACACACGACTATAACCGCAATCCGATTGCCCGGCGCATTCTCTTTGTCCGGCAAGGCGACGAAATCCCACTGGAAGAGTTTGCCGACTTGCGCACAGAGGTGATACCCAAAGCACGACTGACCGGGGAACTGTTGGAATACTACAATTACACTTGCTGCAACGAGGACATCATACGGAGCATGATGCTGATATCACCGGACAAGGATACCAAAGAACTCCAACGCGAAAAGCAGCTCCTGAAAATCCTCAGTACACAAGAGGCTCCCTGAAGATACGGCACCCGCCATGCGAAAGGCCGCAGAAGGACATATCCTTCTGCGGCCTTTCGCATAAAACCTTACTTTCATTCTTCCGTCAGACGAATCGCAAAGCCGCCTCCGCGAGCCATATCCAACGTCAGTTTCGTATTCCGGTCCACATTCATCGTCTCGCAGGCGTACGTTGTCGGATGGTCGCCCGACTCCGGTTTATCCTTGAAAACCACAGCGCGGTAGGTCTTCCCACGTTTCAGAAAACCGAAGTCCACCGTCACGCTGCGCGGTGTCCAGTTCGTCATGCCGCCCACGTACCAATCCTTACCGGTTTGTTTGGCCATCACGATGTACTCGCCCAAACGGGCATCGAGCGGAAGGGTCTTGTCCCACACCGAAGGAACTTTCGACAGGTAATCCAAGATGTCGGGATATTTGTTATATTCCGAAGGTGCGTCGCACAGGTAACCGATCCAATGGTCGAATATGACGTACATGGACAAGACATGCGAACGCGTCCCCATATTCATCGGAGGGATGCTGTCCCGGTCACGCGGTTGGAACTCTTCGGGCGTCACGTTGCGCATGCCGCCCGGCGTGTAATCTTCCGGTCCGGCCAATGAACGGATGAAGGGGAAACGTGTATGGTATTCGGGCGTGATGGTCTTTTCCCAGAAATTGCATTCAGCCCCTCTCACGGCCTCATAATTCATCACGTTGGGGTAAGTACGGTTCAAGCCCACCGGTACGGGACAACCGTGGAAGATGGCCACCATCCGGTACTGCGCCAACCGTTCGGCAAATTCGCGCCCCCAGCGCATGGCAATCTGGTCGTTGCGTTCGAAGAAATCAATCTTGGCACCCGCCACCCCGCACTCGTGCATCTGCTTGATCCAATCGTTCGGATTCTCCAACGGACAACTGGCCCAAGTCCAAACCAATATCTTCACGTTCTTCCCCCGGGCATAGTCGCACAATTCCTTGATGTACTCCATTTTCCATCCGGCATCGAGCGTCATGTACTCTATACCGTTCTCCGAAGCCCAGTCTACATAGTATTTATAAAGTTGCAACGAAAGATGTTTGTTCCCCACCGGGAAGTCCACGCCTTCCACCACGGCTTTGTGCCACCATTCCCAAGCACTCTTTCCGGGTTGTATCCACGAGGTATCCTCAATCTTGCAAGGTTCGGCCAGCATGTAGACCAGCTCATTGTTCAACAACGTCCTGTCGTCGCCGGATACGATCATGACGCGCCACGGGAACGTGCGGTCGCCTCCCGTCCTTGCAATGTAATCCTCACGTGAAATCACCAGATGGTTGGAATACCAACGGTAAGGGTTCGACGGGTCTCCGTCCATCACTTCTTTAGGGTAGGCCGCCCACTTTCCGCGCATGGCATTCTGCCCGGCGGCTTCCATATACAAGCCGGGATAATCGTAAGTGTCCGATTCCGTCACCACCACCTTGTAGGGCTTGCCGGGATACTCGAAGAGCACCGGAGAAACGGAAAAACGGCCGGCCGGAATCTCACCCGGCAAACGATACACCTTGTAAAGCCGCTCGAAATTACGGTAGCCCTGATGAATCTGGTGCACCTTGCCCGACTGTTCACGCTCGGGTGCGGTATTGCTGTCGCATTCCGGGAAATACACCGTAGGGGTAAAAGCGAAATTGAACACGGCATCTTCGCTGTCGATAATGATTTCCTCGTCCCAGTGCGTCACGAAACGGTAAGCCCATCCTTCGTTGTAGGCTCTCACGACCAGGTCGTAGTCCGTGCCGTAAGACAGCACGATTTCGTTGTACGCCTCTTTCAGGGTCTTGTTTTTCCCCGCCACGATGTCTATCTTGCGGTTCACACGGTCTTTCTTCACAGAGGTCACGGGGTCGCCTCCCACGTGACGCCCGTCGGACAGGTTCATCCCTATCACCGAAGGTTCCACCAACTTCACCTTATCGTACCACACTTCAAATTCCGTGCGCCCTTCCACACGGAGCTTCACCTCCAGTTTCTTGTCGGGCGAAGACAATTTGTACTCTTCCGCTTTCAGGGCAAACGTCCAGCAGAAGAATACCGCCAAAGATAACATGATTTTTTGAGCCATATCGCCATATAGATTTAAGAATGATTATTCGTCTGCAAAGTAAGTCAGTTTCACTAAAAGCCGAAATGGAGAGAATCACTTATCACATGGACAATTTTGCGATTCTCTCCATTCTTATATGACTTGCCGTACGGCCGTTCATTCCACACCCCACTGCTTGTTCGGCGTGCGCCCCAACACGAAGTGCAACTCACCGCCACGGACGATATCCTCGTGGTCGATGTAGCAACGGTTGTAAGGCTTGCCGTTCAGCGTGGCCGACTGGATGTAACAGGCATCGGGCGCATTCCCCTCCGTAGTGACTACAAACTTACGGCCTTTGGCATAACGGCGGTCGAGCGCGATCTCCACACGGTCGAACACAGGGGCTGTCAATTCATAACGCGTCTCGCCCGGACAAAGCGGATGGAACCCCGCAGAAGCCAGGATATACCAGGCCGACATCTGCCCCACATCCTCATTGCCGCACAGCCCGGCCAGACTGTTCTTGTAAGCGTCGGCACAAATCACACGCGTCCAGTACTGCGTGAGCCACGGCGCCCCCAAGCGGTTGAAGAGGAAAGGCACGTGGTGCACGGGTTCATTGGCATGATTATAATAGGGATTCCAATAGAATTCGCGCGGCGTGTTTTCAAAAAAGGATTCCAAATCGGCCAGCACTTTGTCGCGACCGCCCATGATTTCCACCATGCCGGGCACGTCGTGCGGCACGAACCAACCCTGTTGGTAGGGATTGCACTCCATGCAACCGTACCACTCCTGCAAGCGTCCTTTTTCCGGCCAGTCCGCCCACGAGCCGTCGGCGTTGCGCACGCGGAACCATCCCTTTTCCTTATCGAAGATTTTACGGTATGCCTGTCCGCGCCGGTGATAGATGCCGGCATCCTCCGTCTTGTCTAAAGCCTCGGCCCATTCGCCCACACACCAATCGAAGTATCCGTATTCCAACGTTTCCGATATGCCGCTGCCGCCGGGCGAATATCCCAGTTCCGGATGGTGCCCGATGCGGTCGGCTGTCTGACGGGCAAAGCGGTAAGCTTTCTCCACGTCGTATCCACGTATGCCTTTCATATAGGCATCGACGATGACGGCTATGGCCGGATTACCCAACATGCAGCCGCTGTAAGCGTTCAGGAACTCCCAACGTTCGTACACTCCCGTACCGTTTTCCTCGGCCAGAGTGACAAACGAGTTGATCATGTCGTTCACCACCTCCGGATTGATAAGATTTTGCAGGGGGAACTGGCTGCGGAACACATCCCAACCGCTGAACACCGTACGCTTCTTGAATGCGTCGGTCTTGTGCACCTGCCGGTCTCCTCCCACGTATTCACCCGTCACGTCGCGATAGTCGCGCGGGTCTATCATCGTGTGGTACAGCGAAGTATAAAAAATCGTGCGCTCATCCTCCGTCCCCCCGGAGATTTTGATTTTCGACAAGGCCTCGTCCCACAGCGCAGCCGCCTTTTCGCAATACCGTTCGAAGTCCTTTCCCTTCAATTCGGCTTTGAAGTTCGCCTCCGCTCCTTCCAGACTGACAAAGGAAATGGCCGTGCGCATCAGCACCTGTTCGCCTTCGCGCGTGGGGAACTCCGTATAAAATCCCAAATGGTCTCCCTCCATGCGGTCGGGACGTTCCGTCACCTTCGCCCGGCGCACCGCCTCGGCAAATTCCGGCGAAGTCACGTTTTCCAGCTTGCGCCCCATGCCCTCGGGGAACTCGGCCGACCATACGCCGTAACGTTCCAACGGCTTGCTGAAACGGGTGTAAAAGTAGACCGTATAATCGGCCTTCCCTCCCCCGTTGCCCCAACCGCCTCCGTCGGGCGTGCAACGCATCCATCCGCGGATAGCATAGTCATCCACACGCTCCACGTACTGCCGGACAGACGTACCGCCCACACGGCGAGCCAAGTCGATTTGAATGCGCGAACATTCGTTTTCCGGATAAGTGAAACGCATGACCCCACCGTGAGGCGTGGCCGTCAGTTCCGCCCGGATGTCATAATCGGTCAGGCGGACAGCGTAATATCCTGCACGTGCCGTCTCGCTCTCCTTATCGTAACGCGAACGGTAGCCCTCCTCCGGACGTTCCGCCTCGCCGCGATACGTATGCAAAGGTCCTGTGGTGGGCATCACTAAATAATTACCCAAATCGCCATACCATCCGATGCCGCTCATCTGGGTCAAGGCAAAGCCCTCGATGGTCGTATGTTCATAACTGTACCCCGAACCGTTGTCGCCTCCGGTAATGGTATTGGGGCTGACCTGCGTCATGCCCCACGGCGTGGCCACACCGGGAAAGGTCTTTCCCAACCCATGTTCGGCCTTAGCCATTTGTGTGTTCGTCGTAGCCCCGATAAACGGGTTCACATACTCCGACAAGCGTTTTCCTCCACGAGCCTGCACGCTCAAAGCCGCCACGGCCGCTATGGCCAGTACTCCGGCCTGCTTCAAATTCAACTTTATTTCCATGATATTTTGTATGCTATTCAAGTAGTATAACTCAGCATACAAAAGTACGAAAAGAAAACCTTGCCTCTGTCCGAAATTCTCGTCAAAAACAAACAAATTCGCTCCAAAGTCAATATTTTTTAGAGTAGAAGCCCAATAGGAGCTCCATCAATAACACACTATGATACAACGATTTATGATTTACAAAATTTTCTCCTGAGAACGATTCGCCGTTCTGCGCCAAACGATTTTCCGTTCTCAAGAGATTGATTTTCCGTTCTGCGCCAAACGATTCGCCGTCCTCCCTTTGTCAAAATAAGCCACTGCATCGCCCATACCCCGAACCGCCGTCTGGCCGCACAAAAACGCCCCACCGCAAAATTGTCCATATCATAAGTGATTCTATCCATTTCCGGAACCGCAAAAACCGCGTTACTTTGCACCCAGAAAATATTTCTTAAACCATTTCTACAATCATGAAGACAAAAACAAATCTTTACCTGTTTCTGATTGCGCTGATTTCCGCCATGGGCGGTTTCCTTTTCGGTTACGACTGGGTCGTGATTGGTGGCGCCAAACCTTTTTATGAACAATACTTCCAGATTGCCGACAGCCCTTCGCTTCAAGGGTGGGCTATGAGCAGTGCGTTGATCGGCTGCCTCATCGGCGCGTTGAGCGCGGGCAAGCTGAGTGACAAATTAGGCCGTAAACCCATATTGATACTGGCCGCCGGACTATTCATCTGTACGGCCGTGGGCACGGGTGCCGCCGACACGTTCGGACTGTTCAACGTGTTCCGCCTCATCGGCGGATTCGCCATCGGCATCGCCTCGAGCCTTTCTCCTATGTATATAGCGGA
>ENA-USUG01004497-USUG01004497.1-human-gut-metagenome-genome-assembly--contig:-NODE-4497-length-17175-cov-42.932039_pt1 | contig 17175 bp, 14 predicted proteins | sample MGYA00250059_ERZ773394 | MGnify/ENA primary metagenome ERZ773394 (study PRJEB29103, sample SAMN06111957) | human gut metagenome | biome: human gut; feature: ankylosing spondylitis patient; material... | reverse complement strand
CGATGATATCACGGTCATTCAGGACATAGTCCCGGCCCAGATGGATATACATTGTGTATATTCTCCCGCAGATGCAGACTGCATATTCTGTCGCATTTTCCGCATTCTATGTAATGCAGTGACGCAACATTTCTCCATTTCAGATTTTACTCAGGACACCGCCGTTCATGCGGTAGACCTCGCCATCCGTTTTCAGGAAGGCCGTATCGTCACAGCTGGTGACAAAAGTCTGTTTTTCCCGCATCCGGGTCAGCAGATACTGCTTGCGGCCGTCATCCAGCTCACTGAGCACGTCGTCCAGCAAGAGGACGGGGTGCTCCCCGGTGATGGCGGCAGCGGCGGCGGCTTCGGCCATTTTCAGGCTGAGCACCACGCTGCGCTGCTGCCCCTGGCTGGCAAACACTCTGGCGGGCTGGCCGTCCAGCAGCAGTTCCAGATCTTCCCGGTGGGGGCCGCACAGGCTCTGCCCGGCCCGGACTTCCTCATTCTGGCGGGCTTTGAGCAGGGCTGCCAGACCACCCGGCTCAAACTGGGCGGCATACCGCAGCTCCATCCGCTCTGCCCCATGGGAAAGCTCCTCGTAATTGGCGCAGGCCAGCGGGGCCAGCCGTTCCAGATAGGCCCGCCGCCGCTGCTGGATGGCTTCCCCCTGCGCGGCAAGCTCGGTGTTCAGTACCTCAAGCAGGGCCATTTTTTCGGCGTAGGGACGTTCCTGCCCGGCAGGGGAGCGGCGCAGCAGAGCGTTTTTCTGCTGCAAAGCCCGCAGATAGCGGCGGTACACGGTCAGGTAACCGGGGTAGAGCTGACAGAGGGCGGCATCCAGAAATTTGCGCCGCCCCTCGGGCGCTCCCTTGACCAGACTCAGGTGGCCGGGGTCGAACACGACAGCCGGAAAACTGCCGGCAAGCCCTGCCGCCCGCCTGGGGGCTGCCCCGTTCACCGAGGCGTACCGCCCGGGCCGCTGGGAATCCGGGGTGCCCACCGTCAGCCGGACACGGTTCGGCTCGTCAGGCTCCTGTTCCTCCTGCTGTGCCCGGAGCGTGGAGGCTTCCAGCACGGCAAAAGGCTCACCCCGCCGCACCAGCTCTGCATCCTTGCCGCCCCGGAAGCTCTTGCCGCCGGTCAGCAGCCAGATGGCCTCCAGCAGGTTGGTCTTGCCCTGGCCGTTGTTGCCGCAGATCACGGTCAGCTCCCGGCCCGGGGTCAGGCTTGCCGATGCAATATTGCGGTAATTCGTTACTTCTAAGGAAAGCAGGCGCATGGTTTACTGGCCCTGTCCCACTTCCACGGTCTGGCCGTCCAGCTCGACGACATCCCCGGCGCGGCATTTTTTGCCCCGCATGGTACAGACCTCACCGTTCACCTTGACAGCACCGCCCTGCACCAGCTCTTTGGCTTCGCCGCCGGTCTCACACAGGCCCGCATATTTCAGCAGGGCATCCAGCTTGATAAATTCCGTATGGATGAGAATTTTTTGCATTTTTATGCCTCTCAATCATTCTTGAAGCGGACAGGCAGGACCAGATACAAAAAGTCGCTGCCCTCGGTAGGCAGGACCTTGACCGGGCTCAGCGGGCCGCCGATCTCCAGCTTGACCTGCTCGGTGCGGGCGTTGCGCAGGGCATCCAGCAGATAGCGGTTGTTGAAACCGATCTCCACCTCATCGCCCTCGCACTGCGCGTTGAATTCATCCACCACGCGGCCCAGATTGGTCTGGCAGCGGACCACCACTTTACCCTCTGTAAAACTGATGCGGAGGGGATTTTTTAAACGCTCTGTAATGATCAGGGAGGCGCGCTCGATGGTCTCGATGAACTCCTTGGTGTCCAGAACCACGCTGGTGCGGCTGCCATTGGGGATCACGTTGTGGTAGTTGAGGAACTCGCCCTCGATCAGGCGGCTCATGATGGTGTAACCGGCAGTGGTGAACACCACGTAGCGGCGGTTTGCGGAGATGTGCACGGTCTCCTCGTCGTCGTTGGCCAGCAGGTGGGAGACCTCGTTCATGGTCTTGCTGGGTACGATGATGCGGATTTCCTTTATGGCTTCCACCGGCCGCTCCACAATGGCCAGACGGTAGCCGTCCAGCGCAACAACGGTCAGCTTATCCGGCGAAATCTTAAATAATTCACCGGTATGCGCAGGTTTTTTCTCATCCTGACTGACGGCGTACAGGGTGCGCTCGATCATATCACGGAGCACGCCGGTCTTGATGTTCAGGGTCTCCTCGGCACCGGTGTTGGGCAGCTCGGGGAAATCAGTGGGGTTCATAGACTGGATCTCGAACTGTGCCACACCGCTCTGGATGGTGGTTTTTCCGTTTTCGGTAGATTGGATGTTGATCTGGCCGGAAGGCATCCGGCTGACCATGCTGCTGAGCAGCTTGGCGTTCAGTACCACTTCGCCGGGCTCTTTGACATTGGCATCAATGGTGGTCACGATGCCCATTTCCAGGTCGTAGCCGGTCAGGGTGAGCTGGAAGCCTTCGGCTTTCAGCAGGATACCCTCCAGCACAGGGATGGTGGAGCGCAGGGTAACAGCTTTGGAAACGCCGTCAATGGCTGCACTCAGCAGGGTCTTATCGCAGATGATGTTCAATTGCGCGTCTCTCCTTATTTTGGATTCAAGTTTTGAGGTTCTTTCTCCCATAAAACAGGGACAAAACCTCCAAATCTATATTGAACTTGTTGTAGTATTCGTAGTAGGGGCTGGGGAAGATGTGGAAAAGTCGGAAAATGTGTGGAATGGTGCGGCTCCATGGTTTTCCACCGGATTGTGAATGCAGTGTGAAAGGCTTGTGGAAAGGGCTGGTGCTGCTTTTCTTTCCACGGCGGGTGTGTAAAACAGAAGTTGAATGTTGAAAACTCGGTGGAAAGAGTGGAGAACTTTGTCGTCTGAACACAATATCTTGTTCTGTTTTCCCGGATTCCCATGCATTTCTCCCTATATTTGGGGTTTTATCCCTTGTGAGAGTATGACTTTTGCCCCTGTTTTCCCGTCAGGCCTTGACGTTCTTGATGATGTCGCTGACGGTTTCGCGCAGGTGCTGGTCGTTCTTCATGTCCCGCTCCATGGTCTTGAGGGAGTAGACGATGGTGGAGTGGTCACGGCCCGAGAACTCCCGGCCGATTTCCTCCATACTCATGCCGGTGACCTCGCGCAGGATATAGATCGCCACGCGGCGGGCGGATGCAACGTTGGCGTTCCGCTTGGTGCCCCGGATGTCGGCAGGGGAGACGTTGAAGGTGCGGGAGACCTCGCCCACGATCTTCTCGATGGTCACGGGCACGGGCTGGGTCTCGTTGAGGATGTCCTTGATGGCATTCTGTGCCACGCTGATGACAGGCTGGATGCCCTCCAGCATGTAGTAGGCGTTCAGCTTTTTCACTGCGCCCTCCAGCTGGCGGATGTTGTTTTTCAGGTGGTTGGCGATGAATTCAGCCACGTCCTCGGGCAGATCCAGGTGGAGCAGCTCGGCCTTGCGCTTGACGATGGCCACGCGGGTCTCGAAATCAGGCGGCTGGACATCGGCGGTCAGGCCCCACTCAAAGCGGGTGCGCAGGCGCTCTTCCAGGCTCTTGATCTCCTTGGCCGGGCGATCGGATGCGATCACGATCTGCTTGTGGGCATCGTGCAGGGAGTTGAAGGTGTGGAAAAACTCCTCCTGGGTGGATTCCTTGCCGGCAATGAACTGGATATCGTCCACCAGCAGCAGGTCGGCCACGCGGTACTTCATCCGGAAGTCCTCGGTGCTGCCGGCGCGGATGGCGGCGATCAGCTCGTTGGTGAACTGCTCGCAGGTAACGTACATGATGACGAAATCGGGGTGGGTGCGCTTGATCTCGGTCTGGATGGCCGTGAGCAGATGGGTCTTGCCCAGACCGGAACCGCCGTAGATGAACAGCGGGTTATAGGCTCCAGAGGGGTTGGCCGCAACCGCCTGCGCCGCAGCAAACGCAAACTGGTTGGAGGGACCCTTGATGAAGTTCTCGAAGGTGAACTCGTAATTGCCCTGGGGCGAGGCGGGGTTTGCCTCGTACTGCTGGGCCAGCACCACCTCATGGGGCGGGGTGCTGGGCACCACCAGCGTGATGTCCACGTCAAAGCCCAGCACGGTCTTAAAGGCCTCTTTCAGCAGGCCGAGGTAGCGGTCGGTGACGATCTTGCAGATAAAATCGTTGCGCACCGACAGGGTGATATGGCTCGAGTCCTCAAAGCTGATGGGCTCAAGTCCGTCGATGTAGAGATTATAGGTCGGCTCGGCCATCTGCGTTTTGCAGTATGCCTGGGCGGCCTCTAAAACGTCCTTGAAAGAATCCATAAAACATCCACTCCATTGAATTGGTCGAAGTTTTCAACAATGCTGCTGATACCCCGTTAGTATACCACAAAAATCTCCCTGCGTCTATATTCTATAATGTAATTTATAATACATAAGAAAAGACGCTCCATCGTGCCCTCGCGGCTCTTGTGTCTAAGGCGGTTTTTGGCCACAAGATATGGTAGAAGAAAAGTTTTCCACGGAGAACCGGTGAAAAAGTTGAAAGCTTTTTCACAAAGAAATTTGAAAAAAGTTTGCTGGAAAGTGAAAAAAACGCTTGACAGAAGGGGATAGTGTGCGATATACTGTTGAATTGCAAGCCTGTCCCCAATTTGGGACCAGAAATACCCCATTACCGGGGACGAGTTTTTACGGAGGATACAACCATGAAGAGAACTTTTCAGCCCAAGAAGCGTCATCGCAAGGAAGTTCATGGCTTTCTGACCCGCATGAGCACCAAGAACGGCCGCAAGGTCATCAATGCTCGCCGTGCTAAGGGCCGCAAGAGCCTGACCGTCTGATCCCGCTTTGCCAGGGATCCGGCGCAGAATTGAACATGCGCACAAAAGACTGCTGATCCAGAATTGGCGGTCTTTTTCTTATTTTGGACGTTCTGCGCGCGGAATGACTAAAAATTTGGCAAAAGATTTGGCACAAAAAACGCCCGGACAGCCTTTTCATGTCGGCGTTTTTTTGCTATACTGAATTTTGAACTTTGCCTTTAGGGAAGTTCTGCGATTTTTTAACCGAAAAGGAGGCGACGGAGCAGTGCGCTATCGTCCCATCCGCCGCAACAGCGAGTTTGGCCGCGTGTATGCCCGCGGCAAGTCCTATGTGAACCCGGCGCTGGTGCTGTATGTGCTCAAGACCCGCGGCAAAAAGACCCGCGTGGGCCTGACGGCTACCAAAAAGATCGGCCATGCCGTTCAGCGCAACCGCGCCCGCCGCGTGATGAAGGCTGCCATTGATGAGCATCTGGATCAGAACATCGGCGGCTATGATCTGGTGTTCGTGGCCCGGGGCATGACCCCCCGCCTGAAGAGCTGGCAGCTCAGCGAAGTGGTGGCCAGGCTCTTTGCCCAGGCCGGCCTGCCCGACAAGGCAAAGCAGCCGGGCGCAAAGCCCCCTGCCACGGTTCCGCCTGCAGACCGGGCCGCAAAACAGTGAACCCTGTCTCCCGCGTCTGCCGGAACGCGCTCTGTGCGCCCATCCGGTTCTACCAGCGCTTTATCAGCCCGGGGCTGGGCCGCAACTGCCGCTTTACCCCCACCTGCAGCCAGTATGGCATAGAAGCCATCCAGACCCATGGCTGCATCAAGGGTCTGCTGCTCACCGCCTGGCGCATCGCCCGGTGCAACCCGCTTGGCCGGTGGGGCTTTGACCCGGTGCCGCCCAAAGGCCGCTGGGTGAGCCCGGAGAGAAAGCTCTCGGTATCGAAATTATTTAAAAGGCGGCATGGATAGTTCGGCGGGGAGTTTCTCCGAGGAGAAAGCTACCCGTCGGACTTGTATAACCAGCTTCTTGTGACGCTCCGCACTGTGGGCGGGGTGTCCTTCTCATAAAAATCTAAACGTCCCGCACCACAGGCGGGGCAGAATGGACGAAACTATGAATCCTTTGTACATCCTGGGCTGGCCCTTGGGCTATGTAATGGAGTGGATCTACAAGCTGATCCCCAACTACGGCTGGGACATCATCCTGTTCACCCTGCTCATCACCGTGATCAAGATCCCCCTCCAGCTCAACCAGCAGAAGAGTATGGCCCGCATGAGCGCTTTCCAGCCCATGGTGGCCGAGATCCAGAAAAAGTACCGCGACAAGCCCGAAAAGCAGCAGGAAGAGCTGATGAAGCTGCAGGAGCAGGGCTACAAGCCCACCGCAGGCTGTATGCCCATGCTGGTCAACTTCCTGGTCATGTTCGGTGTTATCGAGGTGGTGTACCGCCCGCTGCAGCGCATCTTCCACATTGGTGCCGATGCCCTGACCGCCGCAGGTGAGGCCCTGACTGCCATGGGCATCAGCTTTACCACCGTGACCCGCGACACCAACATCATTGCACAGGTCATTGCAGGCGAGAGCACCGTTTCCTCCTGCTTCACCCCGGATCAGGTGGCTACCATCACCGAGTTCGGCCAGCACATGGATTTCTTTGGCATCGACCTGACCCGTGTGCCCCAGTACAGCCTGGCTGCAGAGAACCTGCCCCTGCTGATTCTCCCGGTCCTGGCGATCGTGACCATGTTCCTGTCCACCCACATCAGCATGAAGGCCAGCGGCCAGGAGATGCAGGGCAGCATGAAGCTGACCATGTATATGATGCCGCTGATGTACGTCTTCTTCTGCTTCACCGTGCCCAGCGCTTTCTCTCTGTACTACGTTGTTTCCAACATCCTGATGACCGTGCAGAGCCTGGTGATGAAGAAGATCTACGACCCTGAGAAGATGAAGGCAGAGGTCGCCGCCGAGATGGCTGCCCGCAAGAAGGAGCAGAAGCGCGGTGTAAAGAGCACCACCATCAAGGTCACGGATGAAAAGACCGGCGAGGTCGTGGAAAAAAATATCTCCGCCAGCGAAATGAACAAGCGCCGCCTGGAGTATGCCCGCAAGCTGGATGAGGAGCGCTATAAGGACGAGCGCACCGTTCCGCTGAGCGAGCTGGAAAACAAGAAGGAGGATTGACGGTTATGATCCGTACTCAGGAAGCGACCGGCAAGACGGTCGATGAAGCCCGCGCAAAAGCCTGCGCCCTGCTGGGCGTGCAGGCCGACGACCTGAATGTGAGCTATGAAGTGCTCGAAATGCCCCAGAAAACCGGTTTTCTGGGCCTGAAGACCACCCCCGCCAAGGTGCGTGTGAGCGTGGAAGAGCCCGATGCCCCGGCCGCTCCCGTGGTGGAGGAGAAGGTGGAGCCTGAGGTGAAGCCTGTTGTGGAGGAAACTCCCGCTGAGGAACCCAAGGCCGAGGAGCCTGCCGCTGCCCCTGTGGCAGAGGAGGCCGCTCCTGCTGAGGAGACTGCTGACTCCGCCGCAGAGGGTGAGGAGCCGGAAGTTCCCATCAACATCGAAGAGAACGCCAAGGTCAAGGCCGCTGTGGACTACCTGAAGGAAGTCATTGCCCTGATGGGCGTGGAGAATGTCACCTTCAGCGCCGTGCAGAAGGGCGAGGCCACCATCATCCGTCTGGATGGCGAGAAGCTGGGTGCCCTGATCGGCCGCCGCGGCGAGACCATGGAGAGCCTGTCCTATCTGGCAAGCCTGGTGGCCAACCGTCTGGAAGGCGATTACATCAAGCTGGGCCTGGATGTGGCCGGCTACCGCGACAAGCGTGAGAATGACCTGACCGTGCTGGCACAGCGCATTGGCAACAAGGTGCGCAAGACCGGCCGCAGCTTTGCCATGGAGCCCATGAACCCCTACGAGCGCCGCATCATCCACTCTGCCATCGGCAAGATGGAGGGTGTGCGCAGCGAGAGCAAGGGGGAAGGCCGTGACCGCCGTGTGGTCATCTACTCCACTGCTCCCGATGCCCAGACCGACAACACCTACGGCGAGCGCCGCCCGCGGGGCAATGGCCGCCGCCCCGGCGGCAACCGCAATGGCGGCTTCCGCGGCGGACGCGGCAGCAGCCCCCGGAATGGCGGTCCCCGCAATGGCCGCCCCGCAGGCAGCCGCGGTCCCCGTCCTTCCAGCGTGCCCGAGCGCACCTATGCTCCCCGTGACGCAGAGACTGCTGCACCCGTGGCACCCAAGCGCACCGAGCGCGTGGACGATTTTGCCGATTTCAGCTTCGGCAAGATCGAACTGTAAACTCCGCTGAGTTTTGCACAATGCTGCCCCCTTCCGGTGGAAAACTGGAAGGGGGCTTTTTGTCTCTTTCCTTTTTCGTCGCTTCGTGATACAATAATTCTGATTTGAGAGCGGAGGGAGAGCACCGATATGGAACATTCAACGATCGCGGCCATTGCAACCGCGCCCGGCGCAGGCGGCATTGCCGTGGTGCGTCTTTCCGGCCCGGAGAGCTATGCCGTGGCGGCAAAGGTGTTCTGCCCGGCCAACCCGGCAAAGCGGGTAGAAGATGCCAAGGGCTACACCGCTCTGTTTGGGCATTTCATGGAAGGAGAGGAAGCCTTTGACGAGGGCGTGGCCCTCTTCTTCCGGGCACCCCACAGCTACACCGGCGAGGATGTGGTGGAGCTTTCCTGCCACGGCGGCAGTGCGGTGGCCCGGCGGCTGGTGGAAAGCTGCATCGCAGCCGGTGCCGCCCCCGCCGCCCCCGGCGAGTACACCCGCCGCGCCTTCCTCAACGGCAAGCTGGGGCTGACCCAGGCCGAGGCCGTTATGGACCTGATCTCTGCCGATGGCAGACAGGGTGCGGCGCTGGCCAATGCCTCCCTGAACGGCGCGCTGGCGAAGAAGATCGGGGCTGAAAAGGATGCCCTGACCGCCCTGCAGGCCCATCTGACTGCCTGGGTGGATTTCCCTGAGGAGGACGTTCCCGCGCTGGAGGATGCCCAGCTGGTATCCACTCTGACTGCCGTGAAGGAAGAGCTGGACACCCTCATCCGGAATTACGATGCCGGTGCTGTCCTGCGGGAGGGTGTGGACTGCGCTATTGTGGGGCGGCCCAATGCGGGCAAGTCCACCCTGCTCAATCTGCTGGCCGGGTTCGACCGGGCCATCGTCACCCCTGTGGCGGGCACCACCCGGGATGTGGTGGAGCAGGCCGTCCGGCTGGGGGACATCCGGCTGAACCTGTTCGACACGGCCGGTCTGCGGGAGACCGAGGATGCGATCGAGGCCGAGGGCATCCGCCGCAGCTGGAAAAAGCTGGACGAGGCGGGGCTGATCCTGGCGGTGTTCGATGGCTCTGAGCCCCTGACCCGGGAGGATCTTGCGCTGGCGCAGCGGTGCGCCGGCCGCCCGGCCATTGCACTGGTCAACAAAGAGGACAAGCCCACTCAATTTGACGCGGAGATCATTGCGGGCGATTTTGCCATGGTGCTCCCGGTCTGCTGCCAGGAAGAGGGGAGCCGCAGGGTGATCGCCGCTGCCGTTGCCCGCCTGCTGGGCACCAACAACATCGACCCCCACGCTGCCAGCCTTTCGGGCCAGCGCCAGCTTGCCGCCGCCACCCGCGCGCGGGATGCAGTGGCCGGTGCGCTGGATGCGGTCAGCGGCGGGTTCGGGCTGGATGCCGTATCGGTCTGTGTGGACGATGCGCTGGATGCCCTCTGTGACCTCACCGGCGAAAATGCGTCGGAGAATGTCATCAATGAAGTGTTTGAGCGGTTCTGCGTGGGAAAGTAACGGAGGGCAGCCCGTCTGGCAGCTTTCTCCTCGGACACGAGTTCGGATTGCGGCTCCCAGCATCCGCCGCGCATTGCTTGCGTCTTGCTGGCCGCGGCCCCAACAACAGCTTCCTGCATCCGCCACTGGCGGCGGTCGCTGTCGTTGCAGGCCATTCCATCGCCCGCCCTATTGCCTGCGGCAACAGGGTCCCACCCCAGCGGACGGTCCTCGGAGAAACTTCCAGCCGCTCTGCCGGGTAACAGCAGATTGAACCATAGAGGAAAGTATAGGAAAAGTATGAATCATCTTGGAGATTACGATGTGATCGTAATAGGCGCGGGCCACGCTGGCATTGAAGCGGCCCACGCTGCCGCCACGCTGGGTGCCAAAACGGCGGTGTTTACCATGAGCCTGGATGCCATTGGCAACATGCCCTGCAATCCCAGCATCGGCGGAACTGCAAAAGGAACGCTGGTACGCGAATTGGATGCGCTGGGCGGTGTGATGGGCCTTGCGGCGGATGCCACCTACCTGCAGAGCCGGATGCTGAACAAGGGCAAAGGCCCTGCCGTTCATGCCCTGCGCGTTCAGACCGACCGCAAGCGCTACCACGAATATATGAAGCACGCCCTTGAGCTCACACCCGGCCTTGCCATCCATCAGGCCGAGGTGGTGGGCATTGAGGTGGAGAACGGCCATGTCAAGGGCGTTGTGACCCAGCTGAACGGGGAGTACAGCGCAAAGTGTGTGGTCATTGCCACGGGCACCAATCTGGGTGGCAAAATTTTTGTCGGTGATGCGTGGTATGCTTCCGGCCCTGACGGGATGCACGCCGCCAATGCCCTGACCGAAAGCCTGAAAGCCGCCGGTTTGCCCCTGCGGCGGTTCAAGACCGGTACCCCCGCCCGTGTCCACCGGAGAAGCATCGACTTCTCCAAGCTGGAATGCCAGCCTGGCGACCCGGACAGTGAGCTGCAGCCCTTCAGCTTTCTGACGGATGCACCCATGCACAACAAGGTCGAGTGCTGGATCGCCTACACCAACCCCGAGACCCACCGGATCATTCTGGACAACATCCAGCGCAGCCCGCTCTATGGCGGCATGATCGAGGGGGTTGGCCCCCGGTACTGCCCCTCCATTGAGGATAAGGTGGTGCGCTTTGCGGGCAAGGACCGGCACCCCATCTTTGTGGAGCCCTGCGGCGAAAACACCGAGGAAATGTATCTGCAGGGTGCGTCCAGCAGCCTGCCGGAGGATGTGCAGAACGCCTTTTACCGGAGCATTCAGGGCTTTGAACACATTGAGATCATGCGCCCGGCCTACGCCATTGAGTATGATTGCGTAGACCCGACCAGCCTGGAAGCCACGCTGGAGAGCAAGATGGTGCGGGGCCTGTATGGTGCGGGCCAGTTCAACGGCACCTCCGGCTACGAGGAAGCCGCCGCGCAGGGTCTGCTGGCCGGTCTGAACGCCGCCCGCAGTGCAAAAGGGGAGAGTCAGCTGATCCTGGAGCGCCAGACCAGTTATCTGGGCACCCTGGTGGATGACCTTGTCACCAAGGGGGTCATGGACCCTTACCGCATGATGACCAGCCGGAGCGAGTACCGCCTGACCCTGCGGCAGGACAACGCCGATCAGCGGCTGACCCCCATTGGCCGGGAATATGGTCTGGTGCAGGATGACCGCTGGGCAAAATACCAGCGCACCCAGAGCATTCTGGAGGCGGAGCGCCGTCGCCTGCACGAGACCCATCTGCGCACCGCTGACCTGCGCGCTGCCATGGAAGCGGCCGGGCTGACCCCTGCCGCGGAGGGCGGCATTGCCGAGGAGCTGCTCCGCCGCCCCGAGATCAGCTACCCGCTGTTGGCGGGAGTGATCGGCTGGGGTGAGGGCATCACCCCCATGCTGGCCGAGCGGCTGGAGACCGAGATCAAGTACGCAGGCTACATTGCCCGGCAGGATCGGATGATCCGTGACGTGGCCCGCCACGAAAAGACCCTGATCCCCGCAGATTTTGAGTATGCTGACCTGACCGGCCTGACGCTGGAGGCCCGTGAGAAGCTGACCCGTATCCGCCCGAAGAATCTGGGGCAGGCGGGCCGCATCCCCGGCGTGTCGCCCTCCGATGTGGCGCAGCTGAGCATTGCTTTAACAGTCAGAGAGAAAACCTGATGCACTGACGGAGAGGTTGGACGAAGGAGGGCAGAACCTCTGTACAACCTCTCAGCCGCCTGCGGCGACAGCTCCCCTGATAGGGGAGCCATTGATAAAAAGAGAAAAGAATTGCCTAAAACGAAAAGGGACAGATAAATGATCGACAAGAACAGATTAGAGCAAAAATGTTCCATGTGGAACATTGCGCTGACCGGGGACCAGCTGGATCAGCTGGATGCCTTTGCGCAGATCCTGGTGGACTACAACCAGAAGGTCAATCTGACCGCCATTACCGACCCGGAGGGCATTGAGGACAAGCACTTCCTCGACAGCCTGCTGTTTGCCAGCCAGCCCGAGGTGGCAGGGAAGATGGTGGACGTGGGTGCCGGTGCCGGATTCCCGGGCATCGTGACAAAGATCTACAAGCCCGAGCTGGAGCTGACCCTGATGGAGCCCACCGGCAAGCGGGTGGAGTTCTTGAAGTATGCCTGTACTCAGCTGGGCCTGACCGGGGTGGAGTTTGCCAAGGAGCGCGCCGAGGAAGCCGCCCGCAAAGCATGGCGGGAGCAGTTTGATCTGGCCTCTGCCCGTGCGGTGGCGGCTCTGCCCATGCTGGCCGAGTACTGCCTGCCGCTGGTCAAGGTGGGTGGCAGCTTCCTTGCCATGAAAGGCGCTTCCGGCGAGGAGGAGCTGGCCGCTGCCCGCGGTGCCATCCGGAAGCTGGGCGGCGAGTATAAGGAGACCCGCACCCTGCATCTGCCGGGCGGCGATACCCGCACCCTCATCCTCTGCAAAAAGATTTCGCAAACTCCGACAGCCTACCCCAGAAACGGTGGAAAGATCGCAAAGTCTCCGCTGAAATAACGCAAAACCGCAAGATAAATGCCAAGCCCTGCCGAACGATTCTTCTGGCAGGGCTTTTTGATTTCTGGTACACTGGAACTGCAATGAGTGGGTTTTCCACTGTTTCCCGGGAAACGGTGGAAAACTGTGTCACATTTCAGCGAAAGGGGAAAGAATCATGTTTGAATGGAAGAAATCTGCCGGAAAGATCTACACCCTGCCTGTGGAAAGCATCCGTCCCTCACCGTTTCAGGCCCGGACTGTCTTTGATGAAAAGGAGCTGGCGGGGCTGGCTCAGAGCATCCGGGAAAACGGCCTGTTGCAGCCCATCTCGGTGCGGAAGGTCGAGGGTGGTTACGAGCTGGTGGCAGGGGAGCGGCGGCTCCGCGCCTGCAAGCTGGCCAAGATGGAGACCATTCCGGCCATCCTCTGTGACTGCGGCGACCAGCGGACTGCGGCGCTGGGTCTGCTGGAAAACATCCAGAGGGAAGACCTGAACCCCTTTGAGCAGGCACAGGGGCTGCGGGATGTGATCGCCCTTTGGGACTGCACCCAGGCCGAGGCGGCCAAGCGGCTGGGCATGGCACAGCCCACCCTTGCCAACAAGCTGCGGCTGCTGCAGCTGACCACCGACCAAAGGCAGTTCGTGCTGGACAATGGCCTGACCGAGCGCCACGCCCGGGCTGTCCTGCGCCTGCCCGAGAACCGGCGGAGCGAAGCCCTTATCACCATTGCCAAGCGGCGGATGAATGCCCGGCAGACCGACCTGTACATTGAGCAGGTGCTCAATGCCGCCGCCCCGGGCAGACACCGCATCTCCATGGTCAAGGATGTGCGCATCTTTGTCAACACCATCGACCATGCCATTCGGCTGATGACGGACAACGGTGTGCCTGCCACGGCCCACAGGGAAGAGCGGGACGGCTATATCGAATACACGGTGCGCATTCCAACCGCAGCCGCGCAAAGATAAAACGCATCGCAATTTTCACAAAAAATGCAATTCCACAGGGTTTTTACGCAAAATAATCAGGAAACAGGTTCAAAAAGCCGCGCTGATGTGCTATACTAGTCTTTAAAGGGGCTTTGCTGGTGGGAAAACAGCGGGGCCCGGTCTCGAATGTTCCACGTGGAACAAATAATTTTCCCGGGAGGAAACAAAGAGCGTGGCTAAAATCGTTGCAATTGCAAACCAAAAAGGCGGCGTGGGCAAGACCACCACAGCCGTGAACCTTTCGTCCTGCGTTGCGGCTCTGGGCAAAAAGACGCTCATCGTCGATCTGGACCCGCAGGGCAATACCACCACCGGTTACGGCATTCCCAAGCGGAGTGTCGATGTGGGTACTTATGAGCTGCTGATCGGAGAGGCGGAGGCAAGGGATGCCATCCGCAAGACCGAGTTCCGCACCGATGTCATCGGTTCCAACACCCGGCTTGCGGGTGCGGGTCTGGAAATGATCGACCTGCCGGGCCGCGAAAGCCGCCTGCGCAAGGCGCTGGCCTCGGTGCAGAAGGACTACGACTTCATCTTTGTGGACTGCCCGCCCAGCCTGGATCTGCTCACCCTGAACGGTCTGTGCGCCTGCGACAGCGTACTGATCCCCATCCAGTGTGAGTATTACGCACTGGAGGGCCTGTCGGAGCTCATCAGCACCCTCAAGACCATCCGCAAGAAGTACAATCCCTATCTGGACATCGAGGGTGTGGTGTTCACCATGTTCTCCGGGCGGTTCAACCTGACGCTGCAGGTGGTGGATCAGGTCAAAAAGTATTTTGGCACCAAGGTCTACAAGACCACCATCCCGCGCACCATCCGCATCTCGGAAGCGCCCAGCTACGGCCAGCCCATCAATTTCTATGAGCCCAAGGGCAAGGGCAGCGAGGCCTATATGGATCTCGCCATTGAGTTCGTAAAGAACAACCGCCCGCATGAACCGGCACGCCGCCGCACAAAAGGGAACAGTGCCCCCGCCGAGCAGAAAAGCGCACTGGAACAAGTGAAGCAGGGGGAAGCGTAACCTATGGCAAAAAAAAGAGGAGGACTGGGCCGGGGCCTGGAAAGTCTGTTTGAGGACACAGCCCCCAGTTTTGAGTCCGATAACCGGATCGAGACGCTGCCCCTGCGGGAGATCGAGCCGGACCCGGCTCAGCCTCGCAAGACCTTTGATGAGGAAACGCTGGCAGAGCTGGCGGCCAGCATCTCAGAGCACGGTTTGCTGCAGCCCATCGCGGTGCGGCCCCACGGGGTGGACCGCTATCTCATCGTGGCCGGTGAGCGCCGTTGGCGTGCCTGCCGGATGGCGGGCCTGACCGAGGCACCCGTCGTCGTGAAGGATGTCACGGATGAGCAGGCCATGGAGCTGGCGCTGGTGGAAAACCTTCAGCGCGAGGATCTGGACCCGGTGGAAGAAGCACTGGGCATCCGGGAACTGATGACCCGCTGTGACCTGACCCAGGAGCAGGCTGCCCGCAAGCTGGGCAAGAGCCGCAGCGCACTGGCCAACAGCCTGCGTCTGCTCAACCTGCCCGAAATGGTGCTGGAGCTGCTGAAGGGCGGTTTTCTCACCACCGGCCACGCAAAGGTGGTGTTGGGTCTGCCCACCCCGGAGCTGCAGGAGCAGGCGGCACAGATCATTGCCGACCATGAGCTGAACGTCCGGCAGGCAGAGGCCCTGTGCAAGAAGCTGGCCAAGCCCCCAAAAGAGCCTGCGGAGCCCGCCCCGCGCGGCACCCTGCCTGTGGAGGTGGAGGAGAGCCTGAAGCAGGCGCTGGGCAGTGAGGTCAATGTGGCCTACCACGACGGCAAGGGCAAGCTGACCGTCCACTTCTACTCGGATGAGCAGCTGAAGGCTTTTGCAAACTTATTAGGGCAATATCAGGTTGAGGATTAAACCTCTCTGTCATTGTTGTTGCCTGGTAGGAGAGGCCCTGGCAGCCGATGGAAGCTTTTCGTATACGCCGCCAGCCCGACTGAGAGGTTGTACGAAGGCAAGCCTGACCGAGAAGAAAAACATAGCGATCCAAGGCGGCACGCCGCCTTTGAACGGCATGGGAAAGGGCTTACCTGCCCGTGCGAACCGAAATAGAGTAAGGAGAGTAAATCATGCTTGATATCAAATTTGTCCGTGACAACCCGGATGCTGTCAAGGAAAACATCAAGAAGAAGTTCCAGGATGCCAAGCTCCCTCTGGTGGATGAAGTCATCGAGAAGGACGCAAAGTACCGCGAGTGCCTGAAGGAGGTTGAGAGCCTGAAGGCTGCCCGCAACAAGCTGAGCAAGGCCAACGGCCCCCTGTTCGGTCAGCTGAAGAAGTGCACCGACGAGGCCCAGAAGGCCCAGCTGCAGGCACAGATCGATGCCAACAACGCCGCCGTCAAGGCCGACGCAGACAAGATGGCAGAGCTGGAAGCCGAGGAAGCCAAGCTGGCTGACCGCATCCAGGAGATCATGTACACCATTCCTCAGATGATCGACCCCAGCGTGCCCATCGGCCCCGATGACACCTACAACGTGGAGGCTCAGCGCTTTGGTGAGCCTGTGGTGCCCGATTTCCCCATCCCGTACCACACCGAGATCATGGAGAGCTTTGACGGCATCGATATGGATGCTGCAGGCCGCGTTGCCGGCAATGGTTTCTACTACCTGCTGGGCAACATTGCCCGCCTGCACGAGGCTGTGCTGGCTTATGCCCGCGACTTTATGATCGACAAGGGCTTCACCTATGTCATTCCTCCCTTTATGATGCACGGCAACGTGGTGCAGGGCGTGATGTCCTTCCCCGAGATGGATGCCATGATGTACAAGATCGAGGGCGAGGATCTGTACCTGATCGGTACCAGTGAGCACACTATGATCGGCCGCTTCATCGACCAGACCCTGGACGAGGCCACTCTGCCCCTGACCCTGACCTCCTACAGCCCCTGCTTCCGCAAGGAGAAGGGCGCACACGGCATCGAGGAGCGCGGCATCTACCGCATCCACCAGTTCGAAAAGCAGGAGATGATCGTGGTCTGCCGCCCCGAGGAGAGCGCCGACTGGTACGAGAAGCTCTGGAAGAACTCCGTGGAGCTGTTCCGCAGCATGGAGATCCCCGTGCGCCAGCTGAACTGCTGCTCCGGCGATCTGGCTGACCTGAAGGTCAAGAGCTGCGATATCGAGGCCTGGAGCCCCCGCCAGCAGAAGTACTTTGAGGTCTGCTCCTGCTCCAACCTGGGCGATGCACAGGCACGCCGCCTGCACATCCGCGTCAAGGGCAAGGACGGCAAGACCTATCTGGCCCACACCCTGAACAATACCTGCGTGGCTCCTCCGCGTATGCTGATCGCCTTCCTGGAGAACCATCTGCAGGCCGATGGCTCCGTGACCATCCCCAAGGTGCTGCAGCCCTACATGGGCGGCCTGGAAGTTATGGTTCCCACCCACAAGAAGGGCTGAGCCTGAGCTTTTCCACAAAGCACTCATAAAATGTTGAAACCCCCGCCGTCCGCGTGATGAACTGCACCCCATTTGTTAGACAGTATGGTATACTGTTTAGGAAATGGGGTGTTTTTGTATGCCAAAGGGACAAC
>ENA-USUG01004495-USUG01004495.1-human-gut-metagenome-genome-assembly--contig:-NODE-4495-length-17180-cov-5.322633_pt1 | contig 17180 bp, 16 predicted proteins | sample MGYA00250059_ERZ773394 | MGnify/ENA primary metagenome ERZ773394 (study PRJEB29103, sample SAMN06111957) | human gut metagenome | biome: human gut; feature: ankylosing spondylitis patient; material... | reverse complement strand
TTTTTTTTTTTTAATGATACGGCGACCACCGAGATCTACACTCTTTCCCTACACGACGCTCTTCCGATCTCAGCAGAGAAGGATGGACGAGTACGACAAAAACAGCGGAAAATGTGTCCGGACACACAGCACAAAAGAATCGAGGAAAAATATGAATATAGAAAAGTTTGAAGAATTTATTTCTCAGTATCCGATTTTTGAATATCGATTATTAGATACCGAAGGAATTGGAATTGAAGAGCGGGTTCGCACCATCTGCAGACAGGAATGTGAGAGATATGATTCTACCTGGGCCTGTCCTCCGGCAGTTGGAACGCTGGAAGAATGTGAAAAAAAAATCAAAAGTTTTCCGCAGGCAGTTTTTTTCTCCAGTGTGGCAGAAGTGTCTGACATCATGAACATGGAAGAAATGCTTTCTACCAGACATGCACATGAAGAACTGACGACGAAAGTAGGACAGTATCTCAACAAAGAGGGGTATGAGACTTATATTCTCTCCACAGAATCCTGTGATATCTGCGAGAAATGTGCCTACAAAGAAGGCAAACCATGCAGACATCCGGACAGAATGCATCCGTGTCTGGAGAGTCATGGAGTGGTAGTGAATGAAATTGTGGAACGGGAATCCATGGAATACAATCTCGGCGGAAATACAATTCTGTGGTTTTCCATGGTATTATTCCGCTGAATGCTTCAGATGTCATATAGAAAATCCTTCCGGCATAAAGTTATATGAAAAGCCGGAGGGATTTTTTTATGAAAAAAAGAAAACGGTGGAAGGAGCAGGTTGTGTCGGTTCTGGAGATTCCTCCTGATCTGGCGTATAAGGATACGATCGTAACTCTGACAGGACCGTCAGAAGTTCTGGTTGAGAATTACAGATCGATCTGCAGATACAGTCCTTCTGAGATTGTCCTGCTGTCTCTTCGGGGAAAGGTAACGATCTGTGGAAAGAATCTGGAAATTCTGTGGTATCATTCTTTTGAGATGAAGATCAGGGGTGAGATTTCCGGGATATTTCCACAGAAGTGGTAAATCAGGTGAAGAATGGAAAAAATTCTCAGGCTCGTGTATGGATATCTTACTGTACTCATCAGTGGAGAACAGATCGAACGCTTTCTGAATCTCTGCAAAAGCAGAGGGATTTCCCTGGAAAAAATCCGGTATCTGCAGGAGAGACAGATCATGGCGCAGATGTCAGCTACAGACTTTTTTCAACTGCGAACAGTCCGGAATAAGACGGGAGTACATATCCAGATCAAAAGAAAACGGGGACTGCCCTTCTTTTTTTTCAGAAACAAAAAAAGGAAGGCTTTTTTTGCTGGAATTCTTTTGGGAAGCGTTCTGCTTTTGGGCCTGACCGGAAGGATCTGGAATATTCATATAGAAGGAAATGTAAGAAACAGTACAGCAGAAATCCTGGAATTTCTTGAAAAACAGGGAGTGACACATGCCATGCCCAAAAGGAAAGTGAACTGTTCAGAGATTGCGGCGGCAGTGCGGAGAGAGTTCCCGGAAACAACCTGGGTATCAGCGAGAGTGGAAGGAACGCGGCTGATCCTGGAAATCAAAGAAGGAATTCCTGAGAGTAAAGAAGCGGATACACAGGAGAAGACGTGCAGTCTGGCGGCAGAAAAGGAGGGAGTGATCACCCGGATGATCGTACGCAGCGGGATTCCGTTAAAAAAGACTGGGGATACCTGCAAAGCAGGGGAAATTCTGGTTTCCGGAGAGATCCCCGTCAGGAATGACAGCCAGGAAGTGGTGCGCTATGAATATGTACACGCAGATGCGGATATTTTTATTTCACGGTCTGTTTCATATTATCAGGAAATTCCTCTGGAATATGAAATACAGGAAGTTACGGGAAAGAAAAAGCAGAGATTTTTTATCCGGGCAGGCTCGTGGTATCTGGGATTATATGAAAAAGAAGACGCAGACTGGCGGATTTTCAGCGAAGAGATTCCACTTTGTCTGACAGAAAACTTTCGGCTGCCTGTTTCGCTTGGAAAAGTCTGTCTGACAGAATATCATTCAGCAAAAGGGAAGTACACGGAAGAGGAAGCCAGAAAAAAAGCGGCTGTTTTATTCTGGCAGTATGAAAAAAGATTGCTGAAACAGGGAATTTCCATAGCAGAGAATCATGTGAGCACGGTCATGAATGGAACTTCATGTATTTGTAAAGGAACCCTGAAGATCATTGAAAAAACGGGAAAAGAGACCGAAACAGAGAGAAAAAGTATGGAAAATACAGAAAAAAACCCGGAAAACTGAAAGGGTTTTACAACTGAAAGATGAAATTTATATTTAAAAAGTATCAGAGAGGTGTTACAATAGAAATATCTGATGTTACAGGAGAACTCTTTCGATATCTTTCAAGGAGGAGGCAGCAGTAACAGACAGAAAGTGAGAGAAAGGACATCACAGGATGACTGGTAACGTTATTGAATTACACACAGAAGTGCCCGCTGATCTGGAATCAAATGTATTCGGGCAGTTCGATGAACATCTGAAACTGATTGAACGGACATTGAATGTGACCGTGATCTCCAGAGATGGAATATTAAAGATACTTGGAAGTGAGCAGAGCGCATCTTCTGCAAAGAAACTGATAGAGGAACTGGTGACTCTTGCCAGACGTGGCAATACGATCACAAAGCAGAATGTAAATTATGCACTTTCTCTGGCAATGGAACAAAAGAACGAGGTTCTGACAGAGATAGATAAAGATTTTATCTGCAATACCATACAGGGCAGACCGATCAAGCCTAAGACACTTGGGCAGAAAGATTATGTAGAACAGATCCGTAAGAAAATGATCGTATTTGGCGTGGGACCTGCCGGTACAGGAAAGACCTATCTGGCGATGGCCATGGCGGTTACCGCATTCAGGAATGAAGAAGTAAGCCGTATTATCCTGACAAGACCTGCAATTGAGGCAGGAGAAAAACTGGGATTTCTGCCGGGAGATCTTCAGAGCAAGGTAGACCCTTATCTTCGTCCTCTTTATGATGCACTCTATCAGATCATGGGAGCAGACAGCTTTGCCAAAAATATGGAGCGTGGACTGATCGAAGTGGCACCACTGGCCTATATGAGAGGCCGTACACTGGATAATGCCTTTATTATTCTGGATGAGGCACAGAATACCACACCTGCTCAGATGAAAATGTTCCTGACACGTATCGGCTTTGGCTCGAAAGTCATTATCACGGGAGATGCCTCGCAGAAAGACCTTCCGAGAGATGCCACATCCGGCCTGGATGTAGCGATGAAAGTACTGAAGAAAATTGATGATATCGGCTTCTGCCAGCTCACCAGCAAGGACGTTGTGAGACATCCCCTGGTTCAGCAGATCGTACAGGCATATGATGCATATGAGAAAAAACAGAAACCGGAAAGACCCACAAGACGCAGAAACGGGGGAAACGAAAGATGACCATGCAGATTGATTATGAAACAGAGAGAGAACTTGGAATCGACTATGAGGCACTTGCCGTAAAAGTGGCTGACAAGGTGCTGGAGATGGAAGAATGTCCTTATGATGCACAGGTAAATCTGGTTCTGACAGATAATGAGGAGATTAAGAGGGTGAATACGGAGTTTCGCGATATTCAGGCACCGACGGATGTGCTCTCTTTTCCTATGATTCCTTTTGAGACCCCGGCAGACTACGGGATCGTTGAAGAAGATGAATCTTACTTTGATCTGGACACAGATGAACTGCTGCTTGGAGATATCATGATTTCTGTGGATAAAGTATTTGCGCAGGCAGAAGAATATGGACACAGTGTGACAAGAGAGTTCTGCTTTCTGGTTGCACACAGCATGCTTCATCTTCTGGGATACGATCATATGACTCCTGAGGAAGCTGCGGTAATGGAAGCAAAGCAGGCGAAAGCTCTGGATGAGCTGGGAATCACCCGTTAGTACAGACAGTGCCCGTGATAACAGTGGACATTCTATAAGATTTTTTGTAATTCTTGTAGGTGTTCACTGTTTTTTTGTGAAACAACTGTTAAATCCGTAGACGGGCAGAAAAAAATGGTGTAAGATAAGTGGATGAATATCATAATTTTACGGAGTGACGAACATGAATTACCGGGAAAGACTAAAGAATAAAAAAAGAATTGTCATAAAGATAGGTTCTTCTTCCCTGACACATCCGGAGACAGGCAGACTGAATCTGCGGAAACTGGAAGTTCTGGCAAGAGAACTCTGTGATCTCAGAAATCAGGGAAAGGATGTCGTGCTTGTCTCTTCAGGAGCCATCGCTACCGGTGTGGCAGCCCTTGGACTGAAGGAAAAACCGACAGAATTAAAGAGAAAACAGGCATGTGCGGCAGTCGGACAGGCAAGACTGATGATGATCTATCAGAAACTGTTCTCTGAATATAATCAGCCTTCTGCACAGATTCTGATGACGAAGAATACCATGGTGAATAATATTAACCGTAAGAATGCCCAGAATACATTTAACGAACTTCTTGATCTGGGAGTAATCCCCATTGTAAATGAGAATGACTCCATTTCCACATACGAGATCCAGACACTGGAGAAATTTGGAGATAATGATACACTGTCAGCGGTGGTTGCCGCACTGGTGCAGGCAGATCTTCTGATCCTCCTGTCGGACATTGACGGACTTTTCACAGACGATCCGAATTCAAATCCGGATGCGAAGTTTATCGATGTGGTTGAGAATCTGGATGAGAATCTTCTGAACATGGGAAAAGGTACTTCCGGAAGTAAAGTGGGAACCGGCGGAATGGCCACCAAACTGACGGCTGCACAGATTGCGTCTGCCGCAGGGGTAGATATGGTGATCGCAAACGGCGCAGATTTCCATGTGATCCATAAGATCACAGAAGGAAGAAATCACGGTACTTTGTTTGTGAGTCAGTCAAAAGAAGAAGTGTATCTGATTGATATTATTGATAAACTGTTATAATGAGAATTGCGAAAACTGCTTTTGCAGAGGGATAATAAAAACGGAGGACTACAATGGAAATAGAGAAAATTGACCGTATCAACGCACTGGCACATAAAGCCAAAAGTGTAGGTCTCACAGAAGAAGAAAAAAAAGAAAGAGAGTTACTGCGTAAGGAGTATCTGGCTTCTGTACGCATGAATCTCCGTTCTCAGCTTGATAACATTGATGTTAAGGAAAAAGACGGAAGCATCGTCAACCTGGGTGAAAAATATGGAATCAAAAAAAGACATTAGAAAGAAAATTTTTGCAGCCAGGAAGCAGTGTTCAGAAGAACAGATTGAGAAAATGAGCAGGAAAATTACTGAAAAAGTAATCTCTCTTCCGGTCTTTGAACAGGAAAATAAAATTCTGGTATATGCAGATTACAACCATGAGGTTGTAACAAGGTATCTTATAGAAGAAGCATGGCAGGCTGGCAAGGAAGTGGCAGTGCCTAAGGTTGTGGGAAAAGATATGGTATTTTATAAACTGACAGATTTTTCCCAGTTGGAACCCGGATATTTTCAGATTCCGGAACCTGTGTCAGGGGAGATCGTAGACTGGCCAGAAGCACTGATGATCATGCCGGGAGTCGCTTTTGACAGAGAAAATCACAGAGTTGGTTACGGTGGCGGCTTTTACGACCGCTATCTGGAAAAACATCCGAAACTGAAAAGAGTGGCAGTTGCCTTTGAATTTCAGATGATGCCGGAGGTTCCTACAGAACCTACCGATATCTGTCCGCATATCGTAGTGACGGAAGAATCTGTCTATACACTTGACGCTGACAGGGAATCCCTGTGAGAAATACGGTGTATGCCACATACACAGTTGTCAGCCGGCATGAGAATACAGACTGTAAGAGAACATAAATCAGAAAAGTCAGGAAGGAGAGAGAACATGAACGAAATGCTCAGAGAACTTGGAATACATGCAAAAGAAGCCGAAACTGAGGTCAGAAACCTTTCTACAAATAAAAAAAATGAAGTACTTTTTGCTGTCGCAGAGAGCCTGACAGATCACTCAGATATACTGATCAGAGCCAATGCTCTTGATGTGGAAGAAGGAAAAAGAAACCATATGCCGGAAGGACTGCTTGACCGTCTGCTTCTCACACAGGCAAGGATCGAGGGAATGGCAGAGGGTCTTCGCCAGGTAGCTGCCCTTGATGATCCGGTCGGTGAGGTTCTGGGAATGAAAAAACGCCCAAATGGACTTCTGATCGGTCAGAAACGGGTACCGCTGGGTGTGATCGGTATTATTTATGAGGCAAGACCGAATGTGACTGCCGATGCATTTGGACTGTGCTTTAAAACCGGAAATGTAGTGATCCTGAAAGGTGGAAGTGACGCCATACATTCCAATGAAGCAATCGTGGAATGCATCCGTGAGACTCTGAAGGCACAGGGTGTCACAGAAAGTGCGATCCAGCTGATCTCTGACACTTCCAGAGAGACAGCGGCACAGTTTATGAAGATGAACCAGTATGTGGATGTTCTGATTCCAAGAGGCGGTAAGGGACTGATCAGAGCAGTTGTGGAACAGAGTACCATTCCTGTGATCGAGACAGGCACCGGCAACTGCCATACATATGTAGATGAGACAGCAGACCTGAAAATGGCGGCGGATATTATCATGAATGCAAAGACACAGAGAGTCGGTGTCTGCAATGCATGCGAATCTGTTCTGGTTCATGAGAAAGTGAAAGATGCCCTTCTTCCTGTTCTGGCAGAACGTCTTGCGCAGAAACATGTCGAGATCCGTGCAGATGAAGCTGCATATGAGCTGATCCCGGGAGCTGTACATGCGACCGAAGAGGACTGGGGAACCGAGTATCTGGATTATATTCTTTCCATCAAAGTGGTTTCTTCTGTGGACGAAGCGATCGCACATATTAATAAATATAATACAAAGCATTCAGAGGCGATCATTACAAACAATTATGAACATGCACAGAAATTCCTCGATGAAGTGGATGCGGCAGCGGTGTATGTAAATGCATCAACCAGATTTACAGATGGATTTGAGTTTGGTTTTGGAGCTGAGATCGGAATCAGTACACAGAAACTTCATGCAAGAGGCCCGATGGGGCTTCTGGCATTGACAACTACCAAGTACATTATTTACGGAAACGGTCAGGTACGTCCGTAAAGATTTTCAGGAAATTTGATTTTTTAGGAAAGGTGTGCTATACTTTTTTCAGTTTATGAAAATCGCTGTTTCAGGCGGCTTATCAGTTGCATGGCAGACAGGTGAGAAGATTTGTCTGACTGAAAAGATGGCATGTATATTTTTGGAGGTCATAAATAATGAGAAAAAAACAACTTTTAGCATTTTTAATGGCAGGTGCGCTGTCCGTAGGAATGACACCGGCGGCTGCTTTTGCGGCAGAAGATACAGCAGTAGAAGCTTCCGGCGAAGAGGTTGCGGGAGAGCTTGACGGCACAGACGCAGCAGAAGCACCGGCAGAGGAAACTACAGAAGAGGAAACACCGGCAGAATCTGAGACACCGGCAGAAGAGACTGCAGACAATACAGATACAGCAGAGACACCGGCGGAAGAGGAAACACCGGCAGAAAATACCGCAGAGGAAGAAGCACCAGCTCAGGCAGAGGAAACACAGACACCTGCTGAAGAAACGACCGAAACAGCAGCGATTATGATCAATGAAACCGCATATGGCTCACTTGCAGAGGCTTTTGCGGCACTGCCGGATACTTCTGATCCGATCAACGATCCGACTTATATAAAGATCAGAGGAGAGATTGAAGTGGCAGCTTCTGTTGATGTTCCGGCAGGAAAAAGTGCAATGCTGGTTGCAGCAGAAGAAGGAACAACAATCAAACGTGCGGCTGGATTTACCGGAAGTATTTTTACAGTCAGCGGTGGTACTCTGATGATGACAGCAGGTACGATCACAGATGCAGATGGAAATGTAACGGGCAGCGGCAGCCTGAATGTAGATGGAACCGGTGATGCCACAGAAGGCTCTATCGTAGATGTTCAGAGCGGTATTTTCGGAATGGCAGACGGCGTTACACTTACAGGAAACCAGACTTCCGGCAATGGTGGTGCGATCAGCAATGCAGCGGGTGCCAGTGTATATCTGACCGGTGGAACTATTTCAGGAAATGCTGCTGCAGTAGGCGGCGGTATTTACAGTGAGGGAACTGTGAATTTACAGGGAACTGTGACTGTAACAGGTAACGGAGTGAAGGATGCTTCCGAAGTCAGCAGTAATGTTGTACTTGCCGGAGATGGTGTTCTGAATGTGACCGGAGCCATGACTGGTTCTGTAATCGGGGTCAGTGTTCAGGATGCAGTGGCAGGAAAGACAGTTGTCGCACTGGCAGAGGGCGTTCAGGATGTCACGCTGGCAGATGTGCTGACTCAGGTTACATATGAGGGAGATTCCAGCCTGAAGCTTGGAGAAGATGGAGTTCTGGCTGATGCGGCAGAACCAACTGCAACACCAAAACCAACCGGAACACCAAAACCAACCGAAACACCAAAACCGACCTCCACACCGAAACCAACCTCCACACCAAAGCCAACTGAAACACCGGAAGAACCGGTAACCGTTACCGGAAAGAGCGTAGAGTGGTCCGGACACAGCAGTGTAAAGATTACATTCCGTTCGAATGTAAAAGGTACCTACTATATTGACTGGGTAAAACGTGGTGAGAAGGCTCCCACGATCGATAGCTCCATGACAGGTGCGCCGATTGATGCAAATATAGATGTAACAGCAAACGTTACAGATCTTCCGGAAGATGAGGTTGATATTTATGTATGCGTGATCAGTGATAAAGATAAGAGCAATTATGGTTCCTTACTTTTCCAGCCGATCAGTGCAGAACGTCCGTCAGCACCGGTAACAGAGACACCTACACCAACTCCGTCACATACTGCTGTGATTGCAAATGTTTCAGACAGTAAGATTCAGGGATTTGAGAACGCTCTGACATTCTATCCGAATACTTTCTATGAATTTAAGGTAGTAGGTGCAGGTACAGAGAATAATAATCCTGGTGAGGGAGATGTAAGATGGGTTCCGTTATACTGGAGTATGTCTTCCAACCCTGGAGCAAGTGATCAGCATACCGTATGGAAGATTGGTGCACAGAGCGGTATTTATACAGATACCGAGAAAAACTATAACATTTATGTATTCTTCCAGAAAGAAGTATATAACGGAAGTACATGGCAGCGGGAGAGCGGCTCCATTCAGTCCGTACAGTATCAGTTCAAAGCAGCTCCTCTTGCCAAAACCACAGTAACTCCTACCGGAAGTGCGGATGGTACAGGCGGTGACGGCACAAGTGGTAATGGTACAAGCGGCGATGGTACAACCGGTAACGGAACCACAGATGTAACACCGACCTCCTATGCTGACAGCGCAGATGGTACTTCCAAGTCAGCAGTTTCCACAGGTGATGAATCTCCGATCGGTACTATGCTGGCACTGGCAGCAGCGTCCCTTCTTGCAGGCGGATATGTACTTATCAGAAGACGCAAAAAAGAAATGTAATTTACCGCAGAAATCATTAAAAATTTTGAATTGATTTTCTGTTAATATTCACAGATAACAGAGTAAAATATACGAAAGAGACAGATCAGAAAAGGTCTGTCTCTTTTGCGTTATAAAGACATATTGTAAAAAAGCTAAAGATCTGACCGGATTGGAAGGGTGAGAAGGAAGAAAAGAAAGAAAAAGAGCATAAAGGAAAGGGGAAGTATGAATGGAAGTAAAAGCAATGAAACAGGCAATAACCTTAAAGGGAGCAACCTTAAAGGATGCAACACCAAAAGATACAACATTAAAAGATACAACATTAAAAGAATCCGAATCCTGTATCTATGAGAAAGTATACTTTGCACTGTGGGAAATGGGACAACGTTACAGTGAGTTTGTACAGTTTCGGGTGATTGGCAGAAGCCATGACGACAGAATGATCCCCATGTTTGAGATTGGAAAGGGGGAAAGGTGTATTTTCTGTGTAAGCGGTCTGGAGGGTGGAGACGGTGAACTCCCACAATATCTGCTGCAGGCTGCAAAAGAATACTGCCAGTTTTATGAATGTGGCTGGATCATGGGAGAGAATTACGAAGTAAAAAAACTTCTGGACAGGGTAAAAATCTGTTTTGTGCCGATCGTAAATCCGGATGCCTATGAAATAGCAGCCTATGGATATGGAGCAATCCGCAATCCAATTTACAGGCAGATGCTGAAAATGCAGGATCGGCCGACAGACGGATTCCCCTGCAATGCCAGAGGAATCGAGCTGAAGCAGAATTTTCCGACCAATTATTATCAGAGACAGAAAATCCATCAGGAACCTGCCAGCGAGAATGAGACAAGAGCTCTGATCGGTATTTTTCAGGAATATAAGAGTGCGGGACTTCTGACTTTCGGATATTCACACGGAAAGATCATTTACAGCAGGCAGGAGAAAGGATTTGCCTATAATCAGAGAAATTACAGGCTTGCGAGATATCTGCAGAAATGTTCCGGCTATCGTCTGGAAAAAGGAAAGACAGCATCCGGCGGTCTGGGAAGCAAAGGAAACAATCCGGATATGGGATCTCCGGAGCAGTTTTATGCGGAAGTGATCCGCCAGCCTTCCCTTGCGATTGAAATACCGGTTTCACACAGAGATATCATGAAAGAAATCCGTCAGCTTCCCCTGGAATATATTTATTCCTTATAAAGCATTTGACATCCAGATATAAATTTTGTATGATTAAAAAAGTGTCTTAAAACGATAGCAAGTTACAGTGAGTAAAAGAAAGAAGAGGAATCAGGAGTGAATAATACACAGGAAGGTAAAGTACAGTTAGAATATATCAGTAAATGTACGGAAATGATCAAAGACAAATATGACAGCCAGCCGGCATTTTATATCCAGAATGCGGGATGCCAGATGAATTCTCTGCAGACAGAGACAGTTGCCGGGATTGTGAAGAGAATTGGATATAAAGAGGTATTGAAAGAAGAGGAAGCAGATGTAGTGATTTATAATACCTGTACGGTTCGTGAGAATGCGAATCTGAAGATTTACGGGCATCTGGGACATTTAAAGAGCATCAAGAAGAAAAAACCGGAAATGAAGATCGTCTTATTCGGATGCATGATGCAGGAACCGGAAGTAATTGAGAAAATTCACAAAGACTATTCTTTTGTGGATCTGGTATTCGGTACTCATAACTTCCATAAATTCCCGGAACTTTTTTACAGAAGCTTAAATACAGAAGGCCAGATCATTGATGTGTGGAAAGAGTCTGATGAAATCGTGGAGGGAATGCCGGCAGACCGTAAGTATTCCTTTAAGACAGGTGTCAATATTATGTTTGGCTGCAATAACTTCTGCAGCTATTGTATCGTCCCATATGTCAGAGGACGCGAAAAAAGCCGTGAACCGGAGGCAATCGTGGAAGAAATCAGAGAACTGGTGGCAGACGGTGTGACAGAAGTCATGCTTCTGGGACAGAACGTAAACTCTTACGGAAAGACTCTGGAGCATCCGGTGACTTTTGCGCAGCTTCTGAAGCAGGTAGAAGCGATTGAGGGACTGAAGAGAATCCGTTTTATGACTTCTCATCCGAAGGATTTATCGGATGAGCTGATCGAGACTATGGCGGAAAGTAAGAAAATCTGTCATCATCTTCACCTTCCGATGCAGTCCGGAAGCAGCCGGATTTTAAAGATCATGAACCGCCGCTATGACAAAGAAAAATATCTGGAGCTGGTGAGCAAGATCCGCAAAGCAATCCCGGATATTTCCCTGACAACGGATATTATTGTAGGATTTCCGGGAGAAACAGAAGAAGATTTCCAGGATACACTGGATGTTGTAGACCAGTGCTGCTTTGACTCCGCATTTACCTTTATCTATTCCAAGAGAAGCGGAACTCCGGCTGCGAAAATGGAGAATCAGGTACCGGAAGAGGTTGTGAAAGATCGTTTTGACCGCCTTCTTTCACTGGTACAGGAGAAAGGAAGAAAAGAATCTTCCCGTTTCGAGGGAACTGTACAGGAGATTCTGGTAGAGGAAGAAAGTAAGGAAAAAGGAATCTTCACAGGAAGAACAGAGTATAACCTTCTGGTTCATTTCCCGGGATGCATAGATCTCATCGGAAAATACGTGAAAGTAAAACTGGATACCTGCAAGGGATTCTATTATTTCGGAAGTCTGGTAGACTAAAGAGAATACTGGCGGGATCAAAGAAGAGACCGACAGAGGGGTGGAGAGAAAATGAAACAAAATAAGTACGAAATAGATATGTGCAACGGAACCATCATGGACAAACTGATTTCGTTTTCGCTGCCTTTAATGCTGTCCGGCATTTTACAGCTTATGTTTAATGCTGTGGATATTGTTGTGGTAGGAAGATTCAGCGGCAGTCAGGCTCTGGCAGCCGTTGGCTCTACCACTGCACTGATCAATGTGTTTACCAATCTGTTTATCGGGATTTCTCTGGGAGCCAATGTGCTGGCAGCACGTTTCTTCGCAGCAGGAAAGGACAGAGAAATGTCAGAGACGGTTCATACATCGATCACGCTTGCTCTGATCAGCGGGGTGATCATGGCATTTGTGGGTTTATTTTTCTCCAGGGGAGCACTGGAACTGATGGCAACGCCTTCGGATGTCATTGACCAGTCAGCCCTGTATATGAAGATTTATTTTCTGGGAATGCCGTTTTTCATGTTGTACAATTATGGTGCGGCGATTCTGAGGGCTGTCGGGGATACGAAACGTCCTTTGATCTTCCTGATCATATCCGGCAGTGTCAATGCGGTTCTGAATATGATCCTGGTCATTGTATTTCACCTGGATGTGGCCGGAGTTGCGATTGCGACGGTGATCTCTCAGATGATCTCCTGTATTCTGGTTCTGCGGTGCCTGTACAGGTCAGAGGGCAGTTATCAGTTACGTTTTTCCAGACTGATGATCAATAAGACTTATCTGAAACAGATTTTTCAGGTAGGTATTCCGGCAGGAATCCAGAGTACGGTGATCAATTTCTCGAATGTACTTCTTCAGTCATCCGTTAATTCCTTCGGTTCGACTGCCATGGCGGGATATACGGCTGCCAACAATATTTTCGGTTTCCTGTATGTCGCGGTCAACTCCGTGACACAGGCGTGTATGAGTTTTACCAGCCAGAACTATGGTGTCCGGAAATATAAACGTATGGATAAGGTGCTGATCGACTGTATTATCATATCCATGACAACTTCCCTTGTGCTTGGATGCAGTGCCTATTTCTTCGGACCGGAGATTCTGAAAATTTATACAAAAGATTCGGAAGTGATCCGCTGCGGAATGGAAATCCTTGCGTATACCACGGTACCGTATTTCCTGTGTGGAATTATGGATCTGTTTCCGGGCGCTCTGCGCGGAATGGGGCATTCCGGTGTCCCGATGATCCTGTCGGTGATCGGAACGGTAGGAACCAGAATTGTGTGGATCTTCGGGATTTTCCCATATCACAGATCTCTTTCCATTCTGTTTATTTCCTATCCGGCATCCTGGATACTGACGATCGTGATGCAGGTGATCTGTTTTTATTTTGTGAGGAGAAAGGTACACAGTGAAATGAGAGAATGATCTCAGAGTCGAAAAATGTTCCTCTCTGAGGTGGTATTTCAACATACATAAAATGACAGAGCTTTTACAGCAACGCTGCCGCATTTGCGGGTAACAGCAGAGCTGTGGAGGCTCTTTTTATTTAACCAAATCAAGTAAGTCCCCTGCTTCAATTGCGAACATCCGCTTGACTCCGGACAGGAAGAAATCTGTTTTGGTATGAAAATGTGAAAAATACTATTGACAAATACCCCATAAGGGTATATAGTAATCCGTGTAAAGAGGATACCCCATTAGGGTATTTGAAATAAATCGGAGAAATAAAAAATGTCATATTGTACAGAAGAAAGGAGCATAATGATGGCAGATACTACAGAGAAAAAAGCCTGTCCCTGTTGTGGAAAACATACAGATCGTTCTGAGGAAGAACGAAGAAAACTGATTAACCGTCTGAAACGTGTGGAAGGGCAGATCCGTGGGATCATAGGAATGCTGGAGAATGATGCTTACTGTAATGATATTCTGATCCAGTCTGCGGCAGTAAATGCAGCGGTAAATTCGTTCAATAAAGAACTGCTTGCCAATCATATCCGGACCTGTGTTGCGAGAGATATCCGCGAAGGTAAGGATGAAACAATTGATGAGCTGGTCACCACATTACAGAAACTGATGAAATAAAAGTCTGTATTAAAAAACATCAGAGGCAACATTACTTTTCAGGGAGGAATGAGAAAATGGAACAATACAATGTAACCGGAATGAGCTGTGCAGCCTGCAGCAGCAGGGTGGAAAAAGCAGTTTCCAAAGTTCCTGGTGTCACATCCTGTTCAGTCAGCCTGCTGACCAATTCCATGGGTGTGGAAGGAACGGCAACCTCCGGTGAGATTATCAAAGCAGTACAGGATGCCGGATATGGAGCATCCTTAAAAGGAGCAGCAGGGGTGCAGGCTTCTGCTTCCGCAGCGGAGGAAGCGCTGGAAGATCACGAAACACCGGTGCTGAAAAGACGACTGATCGCATCTGTAGGTTTTTTGCTGGTACTGATGTACTTTTCCATGGGACATATGATGTGGGGCTGGCCGCTTCCGGCATGGTTCGACGGTAATCATGTAGCCATGGGCCTGGCACAGCTTCTGCTTGCAGGAATCGTCATGGTGATCAACCAGAAATTCTTTATCAGCGGATTTAAGAGCCTGTGGCATCGTGCACCGAATATGGATACACTGGTAGCACTTGGTTCCATGGCATCTTTTGTCTGGAGTGTCTATGCACTCTTTGCCATGACAAGAGCTCAGGTGGACGGAGATTCCGCAGCAGTCATGAACTATATGATGGAATTTTACTTTGAATCTGCTGCTATGATCCTGACACTGATCACTGTGGGAAAAATGCTGGAAGCCCGTTCAAAGGGAAAAACCACAGATGCACTGAAGGGACTTATGAAACTGGCACCTAAAACCGCGGTGGCAGTCCGTGACGGACAGGAAGTGACAGTACCTGTGGAGCAGGTAAAAAAAGGTGATGTTTTCGTGGTACGTCCTGGTGAAAACATTCCTGTAGACGGTGTGGTTCTGGAAGGAACCAGTGCAGTAAATGAAGCTGCGCTCACCGGAGAAAGCATCCCGGTCGATAAAAATCCGGGAGATGCGGTATCCGCAGCAACCGTAAACCAGTCCGGATTTATCCGCTGTGAGGCAACCCGTGTAGGAGAAGATACCACCCTTTCACAGATCATCAAAATGGTCAGTGATGCAGCAGCGACCAAGGCACCGATCGCAAAGATCGCAGACCGTGTTTCCGGAGTATTTGTACCGGCGGTTATCAGCATTGCAGTCATTACCACGATCATCTGGCTTCTTGTGGGAAAAACGTTTGGATTTGCACTGGCAAGAGGAATTTCTGTTCTGGTCATCAGCTGTCCGTGTGCACTGGGACTTGCCACACCGGTTGCCATCATGGTAGGAAACGGTATGGGTGCGAAGAATGGAATCTTGTTCAAAACAGCCGTTTCTCTGGAAGAGGCAGGAAAAATCCAGATCGTAGCACTGGATAAAACAGGAACGATCACCAAAGGAGAACCACAGGTAACAGACTTCGTACCGGCAGATAAAATTTCAGAAACAGAACTGTTAAGTTATGCCGGTGCACTGGAACAGAAAAGTGAGCATCCACTGGCAAAAGCAATCCTTGAAAATGCAGGAGAGCGTAACATGGAGATTCCGGAAGTTACAGAATTTCAGGCACTTCCGGGAAATGGCCTTACCGCAGTTTTAAACGGAGAGACTCTGACCGGCGGAAGCATGAAATTTATCAGCAGCCGTGCTGCAGTTTCAGAGAAACTGAAAAAACAGGCTGAAAAACTGGCAGAAGAAGGCAAGACACCGCTTCTCTTTGCAAAAAATGACAAATTACTGGGAATGATCGCAGTGGCAGACGTAATCAAGGAAGACAGTCCTCAGGCTGTCCGCGAACTTCAGAACATGGGAATCCGTGTGGTAATGCTTACCGGTGACAACGAACGGACTGCAAAGGCAATCGGTGCACAGGCAGGTGTGGATGAAGTAATTGCGGGCGTTCTTCCGGATGGTAAGGAAAGCGTGATCCGCGCTCTGAAAGAAAAGGGCAAAGTAGCCATGGTAGGCGATGGAATCAACGATGCACCGGCACTGACCAGAGCTGATATCGGAATCGCAATCGGTGCGGGAACTGACGTTGCGATTGATGCGGCAGATGTTGTATTGATGAAAAGCCAGCTCAGTGATGTACCGGCGGCTGTCCGCCTCAGCAGAGCTGCTTTAAGAAATATCCACGAAAATCTTTTCTGGGCATTTTTCTACAATGTAATCGGAATACCACTTGCAGCAGGCGTATGGATTCCAATCTTCGGATGGACATTAAATCCGATGTTCGGTGCAGCAGCCATGAGCCTTTCCAGTTTCTGCGTAGTGACCAATGCGCTGAGACTGAATCTGTTTAAGGTACATGATGCATCAAAGGACAAAAAGATCAAAAATGAAATCTCAGAGCTTCATGCAGGAAATGAAATTCATGAAAATGGAAGTTGTGAAAACGAAATTCATGATCGTAAAGATCAGGAAAATATAAAAGAAAACAAGGAGAATAACAACATGACAACAATCACAGTAAATGTAACAGGAATGATGTGCGGACACTGCGAGGCACACGTAAACAAGGCAGTGAAAGAAGCGTTTGGAGTAGAGGATGTGGTTTCCTCCCATGAAAAAGGAACGACTGTGATCCAGGCACCACAGAAACTGGATGAGGACAAGATCCGCGAAGTGATCAAAGAAGCAGGTTATGAAGTAACAGGCATTACACAGGAATAAGAAAGATGGGAGCCAGAGTAGTCAGGGCATGGAATGGAAAGGAGGCAGTTGATCTGTTTGCCGCATCTGCACCGGGAGAATTTGAACTGATCATGATGGATATCATGATGCCGGTCATGGACGGACTGGAAGCGACTGCGGCGATCCGCGCCATGAACGAGCATCTTTCCAAACCCCTGGATTCAGAAGCAGTTAAAGCTGCAATCCTGAGAAATATATAAGAGGGAGATGATAGATTTCCGAGAGGTGAAAGGCGATACAGCCAATCG